>JAEEGF011438125.1_pt1 | contig 33889 bp, 30 predicted proteins | sample 9134171 | NCBI WGS metagenome assembly JAEEGF01 (sample SAMN16246542, study PRJNA631951) | gut metagenome | biome: gut microbiome; feature: rumen; material: AP-attached | host: Bos | place: Iran: Karaj | collected 2018-10
AAGAACACCTTCAGCGTTATACATATAAAGCACATGATAGATCACAACGATAACAACGGTGATCCAGCGAATGTTGTCCAAATAGTGTTTTCTCATACTTATCCCACCTTTGCAATTTATTTTAACATAATTCTATTGCACTGATAAGTATGAGTCCACCAATCAGAATTAACATTTAAGAAGCATTTGTGTTAAGAATTATTGCATTTGCCCTTGCTTCATAATTGCTTGGATCTGCGATCACTCATGGTCCCTATTTTAGATTTTTGCCAGATTTACCCGATCATCAAAGATATAAGAGGAATAGTTATTACAGATAATAAAGTAGATAATGCAACTCCCCTGGATGCCAGTGAGTAATTGCCTCCGTACTGCTGTGCAACCATAGCTGTCATTGAGCCCACCGGAGTCGCCAACATTATATAACATGCATGTAAGAGAAGGTCATCGGCCAAAAAGAGTCTGAGCAGCAGTATCCCTGCAACCGGAACAATTATCAGCTTGATCAGTGTGAAAATAAGAAGCCTTATATCGCCAAATAATTCTTTTATCTTGATCGAAGTCATAGACTGCCCGATCACCATCATGCTAAGCGGTGCAGCAAGACTACTTAGATGCTTAGCAGTCACTGTGGCAACAGATGGCATGTGAATACCTGATACATATATTACAATTGCAAGTACACTGGACATAACGCCAACATTCACAACTTTTTTTAGCGGATTACTGCTTTTAAAAGGATTCTCACCTTTCATGGCAGCTATACCATATGTATACATAAGAAAATTGTAAGGAAACTGAAACAACGCCCCGTAAAGTACTGCCTCAGGGCCGTAAGTAGCCTGGAGAATAGGCAGGCCTATAAATCCGATGTTTGAAAAAATAGTCATGACGCGATATACGTTTTTGTCATCAGCAGGCACTTTTAGAATTGGAATAATAATAAAAGAGAATGCGATCAAAAAGGCAAATACAGATATCGTTATCACAAATCCGAGCACTAAAGAGCTTCCTCTTATGGTACTCTCATCATTCATTCCTGCCGAAAGGATCATGGAAGGAGTCGCAATATTAACTACTATCCAGGAAAGGCTTTTTGCGTTGTCATCACTTAAATATCCCTTCTTGCCACATAGAAAGCCAACTCCCATTATTAAAAATAAAACGATCATCTGCTGAAACAACACCATAACGCTTATCCCCTTTAATCATATTTTGATCATTATTCTGTTTTGCCATGCGAAAGGCTATTTCAATAGTCTCATCGCTAAAAGCTTTTAGATTCTTCATCTTGACAACCTTATAATTCACTAGTTCTGCAAGATGCCGGAAGACATATGAATTATCATACCTTTTTTCCCATAAAAGAAAAAGCTACTTTGAAGTTTTTTCCTTCAAAATAGCTTTTTCTGTCATGACAGGTCTTATCACTATCCTATGAACCTTATAAATATCATCATAAATCCTGAAATCATTCAAAATCCTTGATCTTCGATGCATCAATTCCAAACTCTTCCGGAAGGAATCTCGGGCATACATTCTCTTTGGTAGCAATAACAGATGCTGCAAGTCTTGTTCCTATCTCGCAGGATTCTCTGAAACTCTTGCCATATGTAAGGCCGATGGCTACACCTGCGAAGAAAGAATCGCCTGCACCGGTAGTATCTGTAACTATAACCTGCCTGGACTTAACATATCCGGATTCACCATCACAAGTAGCATATACAGAGCCCAGCTCTCCGAGAGTTATTACCATCTTCGGAATCTGAGAAGCCTTGAGCTTACATACAAGGATCTCACGCAGCTGCTCCGGATCCATATCATCATATACATCAGAAAAGAATATTCCGGCTTCCTGCTGATTGCAGACAAAACATGCACAGTTCTTCAGAAGATCTCGCCTTTCTACTGCTATAGTCATATTCGAAACTACAGCATATACCTTCTTGTCATACTTTTGTGCAAGAGCAAAAACTCTTTTAAGAATATCTTTTTCCATATCGAACTCAATGATGATACTATCGGCATCTTTGAAGATCTCATCACCCTGTTCGTCGAGGATTCTTGCGATCTCGCTTAAATCGGGACGCTTGGAGATCGATGCAACAACATCACCTGAATTATCGAATATAGCAAGCCAGGAGCCAAGTCCGTCCTTGACTTTCCTGATATATTTGGTGTTGACCTTATGGTTTTTGAGCTTATCAACAACATCCGTACCGATACCCGTCTCATCAACAAGTCCTACAAATGTGGGTCTTAACTCAACATTGGCTATGTCCTCTGCTATGTTACGGCTTACGCCTCCATGTACCTGTACTACATTACCTACATTTCTCCCACCGGCAATATACTGCATGGAAGGATAACCCTTAATATCTACAAAAACAGCGCCAATTACAACAATACCCATATTTACCTTAATTCCTTTCGTACCCTTAGGGGTTAAAACAAAATACGAAGCGTGAGCATAAAAAGTGCCACGGTTTCTGCCACTACTATTGCTCGCAGGATCCATGAAAATCTTTCGAGTCTGTAGAGCCTGTTCAGACGAGCATGCGCCTTTAAAAGCTTTTTGTCAAGTTCTCCAGCAAGGTTGAATTCATCGCCCATACTAAGGCTCTGAAGTCCTCTACCTACCAGAAATTGTATCGTAAGCTCTTCTCTGCAATCAGGACAACTGTCGATATGCTCCAAGAACTCTGCAAGTTCCAGATTTTCAATAGATTCGTCAAAAAAAGAGGGAATACACCGCTCTGCTTCCTTGTGTGTCATAACTGTCTTCCTTCAGGTCATCATCAGGCAAAATAGGTAAATTCAAAGCTATATATAACTATCCTGATCTTCTAGTATAAGACCGGATATAAGTTCTATCAGCTCCTATTCTCCATAGCGACAAGATTCTCAGCGCCATGCATCTTTCTAAGCTTTGGTTTTTCTATCTTGCCTGTGGCATTACGTGGTATTTCTTCGAAGAAAATGGTTTTAGGTCTCTTATATCTTGGAAGACCCATGCAATACTCATTGATTTCTTCTTCTGTACATATCATACCATCTTTTACTTCAATTATGGCAGCAGTTTTTTCTCCAAGTCTTGGATCAGGAATTCCGATAACTGCTACATCCTTGACTTTATCGAAAGTTCTTATGAAATTCTCAATCTGAACAGGATAGATATTCTCTCCGCCGCTGACTATTACATCCTTCTTGCGATCTACAAGAAAATAAAATCCGTCCTCATCCTGCATAGCCATATCACCCGTATAGAGCCAGCCATCTTTTAAGATTTTGGCAGTCTCTTCCGGATTGTTATAATAACAGGTCATAACGCCGGGACCTTTGACACACAGTTCTCCGACATCACCCTTGTCCACTTCTGCATCATTCTCATCAACTATCTTGCACTCCCAGCGATATCCGGGTATGCCGATAGCGCCAACCTTATCGACATTCTCAACTCCAAGATGCACACATCCGGGGCCGGTAGATTCTGAAAGGCCGTAATTAGTATCATACTGATGATCAGGAAAATATTCAAGCCATCTTTTGATAAGTGATGGCGGAACAGGCTGAGCTCCGATATGCATAAGTCTCCACTGATCAAGATCATAATCATCAAGACTAAGTCTGCCACTGTCAAGAGCATCCAGAATATCCTGAGCCCACGGAACCAGCAGCCATACAATCGTACACTTCTCACTGGACACCGCAGATAATATAACTTCAGGAGTAGCACCTTTTAAAAGTACTGCCCTGCTGCCTGCAAACAAGCTTCCCATCCAGTGGAATTTGGCTCCTGTATGATATAGAGGAGGTATACATAAAAAGACATCGTCTCTTCCTGTTCCATGGTGCCTTGCTTCCATCTCTGCTGCCTGCGACAGACTCAGATGCTTATGAAGAATTGCCTTAGGAAAACCTGTTGTTCCTGATGAAAAATAGATCGCAGCAAAGTCATCATCTGTAAGAGGAAGATGCGGCGACTTAGAAGAACAGTCGGCAACAAGCTCTCTATAACTCTCTGCAAAACTCGGGCAATTATCACCTACATAGAAAAGAAGACGTCCCTTGGAAAGACGCTCTGCATATGACTCTATACGGCCTATGAATTCAGGTCCGAATACTATAATGTCAACTTCTGCAAGCTCTGTACAATACAAGATCTCTTCTGCATCGTATCTGAAATTGAAAGGAACTGCTATAGCACCTGTTTTTAACACCCCAAAATAAACAGGAAGCCACTCAAGACAGTTGTACATTATGATAGCAACTTTATCATTTTTCTTAACGCCTCTGCTAAGAAGCAGATTAGCAAATCTGTTGGCCTTCTCATCAAAAACCTTCCATGTGATCTGCCTTCTGTAAGGCTCAAACCTTGTTGGCTCTATAAGATCATACTCTTTCCAGGATATACGTCTGGTATCGGCCATCTCCGGATTAAGCTCTACAAGAGCGATCTCGTCCGGATATAATTTTGCATTTCTTTCAAGAAGTTCTGTAACTGGCATAGCCTGTGGTCCCCCTTTGACCTCATAATATTTGATGATGCGCGAAAAACATATATGAAGAAGATTCTTTTGGAAAAAAATTTTCTTTTTCACTTTAACGCTTCAACGTATTATATTTAAGGTATCACATATACGGTCAAACGTCAATGTCCGTTTGCTTTCTCTATACTTGAAAAGTATTGACTTTGTATGTATAATATATGTATGGAAGAATTAAGTTTTGAATGGGACGAGAACAAAAACGAAATAAACAAGAAAAAACACGGCGTTTCTTTTGAAGAAGCCAAGACTGTATTCTATGATACATATGCCCTTTGCGAATTTGATGACAACCACTCCGATACCGAAGAACGTTTTAGGATTCTCGGAGTCAGTAAACGTGGTAATGTTCTTATAGTTGTTCATTGTATCAGAAGTAAGAATACAATCAGAATTATATCTTCACGTAATGCAACTACTAGAGAACGCGAAGGCTATGAAAGGAGTCGATACATATGAAAAAGATAGATGATGATGATGAATTTTTAGAAAAAGAGTTCGACTTTAGCAAAGCAGTAAGAAATCCATATGCAAAAAGATTGCATAAAAAAATCACTATGAACATAGATGTAGATGCTCTTGATTATTTTAAAACTCAATCTTCTGCATCCGGAATACCTTATCAGACATTGATCAATCTGTATCTTGTCGATTGTGCTACATCTAATAAAAAATTGGAATTAACCTGGAAGTAATATCTACGTAACTTGTTCAAAGCGGTCTGCCAAGGCAGACCGCTTTGAGTTATAGTAAACGAAATCTTATCATTATCCATATGCAATATTTTATACTACGCCAAAACCATTTATAATCTCTACGCATCACAGCACACTTCCTATCTGCGGGCTGGTAGAGGATTACATATCTTCTCCTATAGGGCTTCCAGGGAGAGTCCAGGGGAGTGACTATACTTGTACTCCTATATGCAGGAAGAAGCCAGCCATTTATCGATATCATCTTCCATATACAGGATTCATACTTTTTATGGTCATAGTATTCCCTTAGCTGATCCGGCGTTATCACTTCATTGTATCTGTCCGCAAGCTTCTCAAGTTCAAGTCTATGCCTGTCACTTATATTAAGATCACAAATAGACTTAAAAGGCACAATAGTTTTATAAATCTCAGATACCTCTTTATGCAGAGCTTCAATATCTGTATCCCTCAGCCACTGTATACCTTTCATATAGTCTATGACCGCCTTATAGATAAGCTCGATATCACCATAACGCATGCATATTAAAGATCCGATGATCCGTTTAATAAGGCGTATCTTCACTACCTTCAAAGATGTATCCGGATAGAACATCTTCATGGATATAAGTTCATTCCTCGTATTGTAATACTGCTTGACTCCGGTAAAGGAAAGTTCAAAACCCTGATGCCATACATTAATACCATTTAGAAATACCACCCCATTACGCTCAGCCAGCCTCATTCCAAACTGGATATCATCGTGATGTACGAACAATGGCAATGGCAAGTTGTCCCTTGTGATCACTTCCATAGGATAGCAGCAACACCACCAGGCGCCGTACCTGTCCCTCTCATGCTCGGTTCCAGTCATCCAGGTCGCCGCAGTATTCTCATAGCTTCTCATATCAACAAGAGGATGCTCATTAACTATCCTAAAGTTCTCAAACCATTCTCCTGCCGCGTGCTGTATATATCTATAATCTTCACGAAAAAGAGCTCCGCCTACAGATATCATTGCATATTCTTTTTTCAAAAAAGAAAGAAAACCATAAAGCCTTGTAAAAAGATCCGGATCAAAAACAGCATCATCATCCATCATTAGAAGGTGAGTCAGTGACAGCTCTTTTTTCCTATTCATAGCTTCTATCATGCCACGGCTAAATCCTCCGGCACCGCCGGTATTATCATTAGGAATAACTTCTATATTATTGGTAGATGCAACGAGATCCGTGAACTCCTTACAATCTCCAAGAGACTTGCCATTATCTATGATAAAGACATGAATATGCCCGGAAGCCTCGAGAGTATCAGACTCCGTCATAGAACTGTTATTGTCTTTAAAGCCGGGCTCTATACCCAAAACATCGGAGGCTTCTGTCCTATCACCTTCTATCCATCTTATTAAAGACTTCATGTTACGAAGGACATACTGCTCGCGCTTGTAAGTGCATATGTTAATGCCAAGATTCACCGGATTACACATCTGACTACTACGCCCTTCATAAAAGCCCTCAACATATGTTATGGCTGAGCGCAAAGTTTTTTCCAAGCATCGCCTAAGCCTGAACCAGTATACTCCCTTATCATACTGCGTATATGGGTATGCAAAGCGTCCTTCTATGATACTGCTTCCGGCGTCCATGTCCTTCTTTAGATCTATACTCCTTATCACTTCCCTGTCGTGCATCAGGTCCAGCACATCATAGCCAGAACATTTTAGAACCAGTTCAAGCGAATCTATGAATGTATACTTTTTGTGTTTTTCTATATAGAAAAGATTGAAATAGCCATCATACAGATCGTAGCTGTCATCTTGATGAAAATACAGCTCTGATTCATTACAGATATCTGTTGATGGATTAAGAATAGTCTGAAGATTCATGTTAAACCTCTTATGATGAATAAATGGCAGGCATTATGAATTTCGAATATTATTAGGTAGGCGTCAAAAAATTCTTTGGAACATGCTCTGCATTACATGAAGCAGATATAATACAAATGGCTTCTCCTTCCTTACGGCAAATACCACCGTCTTAAGCCTTGGTTCTAGTATTTTTATATCAATATTATCAAAAGCTTCTGCATACTCTTTTATATTCATAGTATTTCTTGCAAGCTGTAACTGATGCTTTAGATCATAAGGGCTCATTGGACTAAAAAAGCATAACCTGCATAGTATTGCAAAAGACTTGATAACGCGAGCATAATAAGCCATCAATATAGCCTGATTGTTCCTGCCTTCGTATACTAATCCATCTTTATTATCATTTTGTGCATTGCAATCTGATCTATCGTTATTACCACTTCCTGTCTCGAAATCTGATCTATCTTTATTATCTGCTTCAATGTCCTCTTTTATCATCTTAAATACTTCCAGATCTTTTTGGATTCTATCCGGATCATATTTATTAGTTATAGATTTTTTATTGAAACAGTAATGGTACAGCTTCCTATGAAGATATGCGACTTTTGGAGAGCATCCGAAAGCAAGATAGTTGAATGTCATATCATCAAGTGTCTTAAGCTGCTCCGGGAAAATCAGATTATTGTCATTAAGAAAGCTCTTTTTATAAAGCTTATTCCAAGGGGCCGCTATTGCGATATCGCTTTTATGGGTGGACTGATACTGATTTTTAATATGCAGATTAGTACTATAACGCAGCATATAAGGATATAGAATAGCGCATCTAAGATTCATGATATGATCCTGCGCTTCAATAAGCATACTTTCATCCGCAAGAACGAGAGGCTCTTTTTCTCTGACTGCATCAAACATGACAATATCTGCATCCGTCGTCTCTGCGTACTCGTAAGAAGCCCTGCAGTAATCAGGTGATACATAATCATCCGGATCAACAAAAGCTATCCACTTACCTGCTGCGCAGAAAAGACCTGCATTACGGGCTGCTGCTGGACCTTGATTGGACTGATGTATCACTTTAATGACAGCGCCGCCTATCTTCTTAGCATTCGCCGCATAATTTCTGCATATTGATAGCGAATCATCTGCCGATCCGTCATCTACAAGGATGATCTCTATTTCAGACAGGGTCTGCGACAAAAGGTGCTGCATGCACCTGTCAAGATACCTTTCAGCATTATATACAGGAACTATTACAGATACCTTCACTCCCATATCGAACCTCAGTAATATTAGAAAATAACTCAGCCTTCCTGCTTAGACAGTGCAGCATCATCAAAGGCTTTGCTCTGCCTAAGCGGAAAGGTGTCAGGAAAAAATCTACGCCCAGACAGCGCTGTTAAATTACTGCTTCCACCCAAAAGTCTCGATAGCTTTAGACAGTGCTTCAGAATCTCCCCTTCGTACAAAATGGTGGTTCTCATCTTCTGTGAAAATCTCATGATTAGCTATAGAATCCCCAAGGATCATCTTCTTGTTCATAGCTTCGTATATGAATGCCTTGCCAGGGATAGTGCGATCCTGCTTGCCATCGCCATATGCAAAATGCCCTGCAAGACACAGATCAGCTCTCCTTATCCTTGCTGCAAGATCTTCCTGAGAAAGCCATGGCATTATATCTATACACGAATATCTTTCGACTATATGTTGTGAGGCATCATCAAGTCCTCCTATATAAGTCATCCGGATGTCCCTGCCTTCATACTTTCTTGCAAGAATCAGATAAGCTTCTATAACAACATCTATTCCCTGCAAAGGAAGTCCTGTGCCAAAATACAGCACTTCAAAAGTTCTCTTATCCTGAAGATATTCAGCTTCTTCTGTGGCCAAATACGTCTTTTCATCTTCAGGGGACGCTTTATAGATAGATGACTCTGCTTCTAAGTAAAAAGGTTCTATATCGCTGCGCCTATATCCAAGAATTTCTGATTCGAAGAAATCAGCGTCAGCTTTAGTATCCGTAAGAACATAATCCGCTTCTTCAAGCACCTTCCTGTCTAGAGATTCAAGATATCCGGATAGAGGATTGCCAGTACCTATGTACTTCCTGTCAAGTACTATAGTGTCATATAAAGATAAGAAGAAATCCGCAACAAACAAAGGACTACTCGTTCCAGCCTTTTTCCTGATATATTTCCAGATAAGCTGAGGTAGGAATCCCACTATTATCACATCATAATAACCAAGATCGATATGCCTTAGCCTTCGCCTCAGATCGAATACTCTGGATATAGGACCAGCCTTCTCGGAAGATATCACAAGACTCTCCAAAGTGCATTCCAAAAGGACTCTTCTAAACTGGAGAGTCCTAATATAATCAGCATTCTTGACTGTAATATATATTACTTTACGTCCTCTTATTATATCTGTCAGGCGAGATGGTATCATACGCACCTCATCAAAAGCTATTATTGTCTCCCAGGCATCTACCTGTAATAGATCCTGCACTTTTCATGCTCATGTATATCAGCCTGCTTGACACCGTCGTAGTACATCTTCCTGGTATGATATTGGGTATCCTGCAAGATCTTGCGGTTAGCAGTAATCGTATCTCCAAGTATTCCTATCATCTGACACATAGCACCTATTATGATCAAGGTACACCCCAGTATCAGAGACTGTACATGTCCGGCTCCACCATACTTAATAAATAGATATATGAACCTGATCCATACTATAAGTCCAGGTATGATCGGGAACAAAGACAAAAACTGGAAGAATTTTAAAGGCTTGTATATCAGGTATGCTCTTAGTATAGTGAGCATGGAAGTTCTGACATAGCCCCACATAGTATGGGCAAGCCTTGATGGCCTTAGGGTTGGATTGATCCTTATAGGCACTGATACGATCGGTATCTTCTCTCTTCCCGCCTGCACTATGGTCTCAAGAGTATAGGTATAATCATTTACTACATTTAATTTAAGGGCTGCTTCTCTGGAAAAAGCCCTAAAACCGGACGGAGCATCCGGAATCGTAGTCTTTGATGCCTGACGAACTGCCCAGGAACCAAGGCGCTGCAATTTTTTCTTGAGAAAAGAAAAATTCTCATTCTCTTCGATTGGTCTTTCACCAATCACGATGTCAGCACGCCCCTCAAGGATTGGTTCTATGAGCCTTGCAATATCATCGCCGCAGTACTGATTGTCAGCATCGGTATTGACGATTATATCAGCACCATTTTCCAGACATACATCAAGCCCTGTCATGAAGCCCTTGGCCAGTCCCTTGTTCTGAGTAAAATTGACTATATAGTTAACCCCCCAGTCTCTGGCAACCTGAGTAGTCTTATCAGAACTTCCATCATTGATGATCAGGTATTCGATCTTATCAATGCCTTCAAGATCCTTGGGGAGGTCATCAAGGGTGGTAAGAAGAGTATTCTGTTCATTGAAACATGGAATCTGAATTATCAGTTTCATATGGATGATCAGGCTCCTATGAATTATCGTTACAATCTTTTGTTAACATCTTCTTATAGTATATTTTCTTTAGATTTACTATCTTCAAGTTTATTATCTTCAGTTTTACCTTCTATAGAATTACCAGCTTTGTTTTCACCGTTTTGAGCTATATCCTCTTGATCATTCTTATTGCCAATTGCAGTAAGTACACTGACTGCAATCATGCATACACACAGGAACACCATTACAGTTATCCATATCACGGTATTCCGCTTAGCCTTCCTCTCCTGCTCCAGCGTATCTTCGAGTATTTCATTATATGCTTCCTGCTGTTTGAACTCTTCGTGCAAGGCTTTGTCACTTTCTTCTCTAGCTTTCCTTGCGGATGATGCAAGAGATGCAGCATCAGGATTAACAGATACCCCGGTAACAGAAGCTGGCGCATCAGTTCCATCTATAGCATATTTAGGAACATACTGAGTCATTTCTTTGTAGTAGATGATATAGAAATCACCCTCCTGCCCTGTTACAAAAACAGAATCTCCAATATTTAATTCCCTTATCTTCTCAGAATCCATAGACGGCTCTTCAAATGCGTAAGTCTGCGAAACTATCGTATTTACATCACCACTTATGGCAGCATATGACATAACACTCATAGATATTGAAGAAAGAACTATGCACATGATCATCAATAGTAATATGAAATTTTTTATCTTCCTGATATATATGTTCATGGTACTACTCCCTTATTTAGGCGCTTCATATTTTTACCCAAAATCATTCATTAAAATATAATTTCAGATGTCCATAATAGATAGGAGTATCATATCTATTGCAAAGCTCACCATCTAAAGGTGTATCCGCATCTGTTATGATTATTGCTCCATCAGGTAAGGAATCTATATTAACATCCTCTACTTCAGCATCAATAACATCAATTGTTTTATCCCTTAAGCCAAACTGAACAACTTCTATATAAGGAATCCCACCTTTAAAGATATGTATTATCTGCCTGCCAGGGTCCTCGTTTTGAAGCTTTTCGACTTTCCTTGTCAGCTGTACATCTGTATATACATACGGCTGTATCGAATACATGTACTTATTGCAGGTTATCACCGACAATACCAGCTGAACCATGATAATACCTGCCAGTATCACCGATTCATTAGTCATTCGAGCCATTAGAACTATAAGGCATACACCCCAAGAAATAACTATTCCAAATAAAGCTGCCCTTATGAGAAAAGCCTTTGAATCGCTATCAGATGGCGCTAGCATGTAGCTGACTCCGGCCATAGTGAATCCCTGCAGCTCACTCATTCCGGTATTGTTCCTACTGATAACCCCCAATATAGGAAGACTTAATAGTACGTCTGCCGCAGATATAATGCCTGTGATGATCACCGGATGCCCTGCATAATACATTGCATATATTCCATATATAAACAGCACCGGAATCAGCATATCCGTATATCTTCCATGGAGCAGCAGATCAAGCCTTGTATTATCAGGAGATGGAGAATCTATCAGATACACAAGAGCTACACCAATCTGTGCAAATACAGCCAGAAATATATATACTTCAAACAAAGCACGGCTCCCGGATCCTCTATTTTTGAGTAATCTGATACTCTTTACAAAAAGGGATGTTATCGCACCTATTCCCCATATTCCCAGACCATATGAAGCAAGGCTTATATAAAGGACTTTACCAGAGATATTTTCAAACATGTATTTCATCCCATGAAGGGAAAAAATCTTCAATATCTTGGGCAATTGACCGTTATAATCATTCCAATTGATAGTCTCTTTGGACTGAAAAGTATAAACCTCAGAAACTATGTGACTTTTGATCACAAAGCTTACTACAAATACAACTATAGTTACTGCTATAAAAGATAGTATCCCTATCCTAATCCTGCGATTGCCGCAGCTAAGCGCCCATACAAGAAGTGTCAGTATTATCGCTATGACAGTTCCTATCATCCTCATATGGACAAGATATGCATACATCGAGCATGCAGCAAGTGCAAGTCCGCCGATGATACCAGGTTTTTTCAAAAATCTATACATCAAAAAAGAAACAAATACAAATAAAAACAATATAAGACTCTCTGACATAGTGCTCTGCGAATATAAAGACCATGCCGGATACATTACAGCAGATGCACTTATTATCGCAGCAGCGCTCAGAGCCCTACCTTCACTATGTATATTCCTAATATCGCTTATAAAAAAATATATGATCCATACAGCAGCAATGCTCAAAGCAAAGTTAATGACTATTGCTACTCTGTATGCTAATACTCCATCTTTGAAAATATTGAAGATTACAAATAAAATCAGACTGTATCCATAAGAGTAGTACGATCCAATCGAAGTCACCTGTGACCAATCATATCCGCTAAGCTTAGCTGCCGGAGACCAATAACCAAACTCATCCGGATAGGCCCAGAAACTGTAAATACCGCCAAGTCCGCCAAAACATATACATAAGATAATAACTGAAATAAAAATAAGAAATCGTTTAGATTTAAGAAATGTTCTCAAGGACTTATCCTTTCCCGGAGCATATTTTCATAAAAAGAAAACTTATAAAGCACACTGGATCTAAGCACCTTTTGAAACAAAAATATTCTTTTACTATTGTTAAAAAAATGCGGAGCAGCTTGCGATACTGCCCCGCATTATGCCTTAAATAATCAGATTACTACTATAAAGTATGTGAAATGTCCGTTAGAAGGTGTAAATGTAACAACTGTTCCATCAACAGTAGCATCAAGAACTGTTGTAGCTCCGCCATCAGCTACCTGGATAACCTTAACGGTTCCAGCAGGAGCTTCTTTAAGGACAGCCTTAGCTGTTCCACCATTCTTAAGTGTGATATCAGCATTAATAGCATCACCAACTACTGTTCCACCAATAGCTGCTGCAGCTGCATTAGCTGAATCAAATGCCTTAGGAGATTCTTTGGCAGTCTTAGAAAATACTGTCTGCTTGTCGCCTGCGGTCTTACCATTTGCTGAGTTAAGGATGAAAGCCTTAATAGTCTTGGAATTCGTTACATCAACTGTTCCTGCTACATCACTCTTAAGGGTCTTGCCGGCAACAACTGCTGTTGTACTTGCAGCTGTCTTCTCAGCCATAGTCTTATTGAGCTTCTCTCCTGCTGACTCCTGCTCTGTCTGAGTAGACTGAGTAGACTGAGTAGACTGTGTTGTCTGCTCTGCTGTCTTGGTCTGCTGAGCAGTCTTAGTAGCAGCACTAGCCACCATAGGTACTACCATGATCGTTGCTGCCATGGATACAGCAAGGAATCTCTTTACGAACTTCATGTTCATATCGTCTTTTCTCCTTTCAACATTAAACGTTTAGGTTGGGGATAATATAAGCGATGCTTCATATTTACTTTCGCAATAAGCAAATATGATAACCGCATACTTATATTTTACGATATTCAGAATATTAATCAACCCTTTTAAGATATTTTGAATATCATTTTACCGTTACATTTATGTTTATCGGACGATATCACAGAAAGTTAATTGTATTATCATATAAATTACAATTGATATTCTTGATATCTTTGGGCTTTGTATTTTTCTATATCATGATAGAATTTTATTGTTTTATAAGTCCTCAACATCCCTATTTTCAACAATTTGAATATTGTTCAGTCTACTTAGGCTATAGTCAGACTGCTTGAGCATGTTAAAATTTTTTATTACATTAAGCCATATCTTTTTTGACTTCTATTTTATTACACGAAGCCGTATCATTTTTTATATTATGGAGAGAATATGTCAGAAACCAGATTTTCAGTATACTTAAGGCTATTGAGAGAATCCCATGGACTCAAACAGAAAGATATTGCTAATAAACTCGGGATTACCAGAGCCACTTATTCTCACTACGAGAACGCAAGATTAACTCCACCAGCTGATGCATTCTACAAAATCGGCAAGATATACAATGTACCGATCGAGAAGCTCATACGCCTATCTCTGATTCCTCTTGATCCTGATTCCGATCCGGATTTTGATCCGGAGATATTGTCATTGAATGACGATCTGTTTATGGATCCAAGCAATGAGAAAAGGCCTCCCAGTGATTATATTGAAGTAATCCAAAAGATGTCAGATATACATAACGATTTTCTGATGGCCATGAACAATACCTCTAAGAACTCCATGGTCAAAGAACTTAGAACTATCGACAAAGAACTCATATTCTACTATCACAGACTTCCTGAAGAAATGCAGCAAGTAGTGATCGATCTGCTGCGCAATATTCTGGTAAGGTCTTCTGATACCTGAAATAAAAATTTATATATGAATCAAAAAAGTCCTGATGAAGGTAATTTCATACCTTACATCAGGACTTTTTTCTATGCTTTTATTATTTGCTAATTCGCTCAAACGCCGCTCTTTGGAAATGCCAATAATTGATGTTAAGCACAGTAGCCTTACTAAGCTTTTACACACTCTTACTTTTGTTTTTGATCAAAATTATATAGTTCTTCATATATCTTGTCAGCATTATAATCCGGTGCATACTTTGAAGCAATTTGGCTGATACGTCTAATATGTTCCTCATCCTCAAGCAGGTCAGTCGCTATCTGTTCAATAGACTGACCAAGGCCAATCTTACCGCAGACCTGCTTGATGAGTTTTATTTCCTCACCAATACCCAGGCCTTGTTCTCGTCCAATCCTACGCTCTTCCTGAACATTGACAGTAGCTTTAAAGTTAGCAAATAAATCACTCATATGACGCTCCTTTATCTGACTTACAAAGTCCTGAACCTCATCCTCTGAAACATGATGCTTCCTTAGTAGTACAGCAACTACTCTGGCAAGAACGTCAAGTACATCTTGAGGTGCATTGGCAGATAGATTGTCCAAATAGTCTTTGGGCAGATTCAGCGAACTAAACTCATCTGTATTCCTTATCTTATTCAGAATCATGAGAAGTGATAACCCATCATTCTTCTTAATAAGCTCTTCGTTCCCGTGATCAGCAGTATTGACTAAATGATATTCATAATCCGGAATATATGGTCTAAAAATGTCACTTAGTGCCACTCTGCTCTTCAAAGACTTATCTGCTGTCCACTCGTCAACACCATTATAGTAAACAATTGGAAAAACTGGTGGATATTTAAAGCCTTTCAACTTACTAATACCAGGTACTCTTTTCTCTTCGCGCCTCTCGTAGTCATCCCATATATATATACCGTATAGCGCAGTATCTGCATAACTACATTATAGTCTACGCTTGACTTGTGTTCAATCAAAGCTATGAAAAAGTAGACAAACAATAGGAATACTCCACTTCCATATATCACAGCCGGTAATCTTACTTAAGAAAACATAGTATGCATCGACTTTTGATGCATATGTCCGAGCCAGACACTAGACATTATAATAGCCAATAAACCAAGAACAACCATGATACATGCAGCACATACAGGCATTCTCATGTTTACTGCTTTATCATCTAAAACATTTTTCCATTGTTCTTCAGCATATTCATATAAGAGTCTTCCAAGAAATAGCATTCCCATATAGTACAACTGTTGTTGAATTAAAGCAAACAGAATATACTCTTTAGCATCTTTGAAGCATTTTCACTCAAGAGTGGAAATTTTAACAACTAAAATTCCATCAATTTCTTTAATATACCCATCATTGGGGAAATATGGCATTTTTACGTATTCTTCAGTACTTTTTATTGTCTCATATGTCTGAAATTGGTTAATTACGTCAAACTCTTGCCCTAACTCTGTCGCAAAGAAATTGTCATAATTATTTGAAGACAATTCAAAACAAACTGGAATAGACGGCATTAAACTGGAATCTTCTATATATCCCGAATAATCTATTAGCGTTTTAACAGGTTGTCCCATATTTTCCACATAAAGGTTTCCATAGTGATCTTCTAAATACCATCCTCCGACAAACATAATAGGTTTAGATTTTGTATATGATGGGTTTTTTAACACATCATTCAAAACCATTTGACAATGTGACAAAGTTTGATTATATACTTGTCGCTGATACTCATATGTTGCATTTGTTAACAATATTTGGCTATATACCAAAAGAATAAATGGTAGTAAAAGGAGTATTCTTGGCAACTTGAATCTATTTTTACTATTTGAATCCGTCAATATAAAATAAATACAGAATAATAGCACAGTATACGGCGCAGAAAGTGTCGTCCTCATAACCTTATTGGGGCTGATTATTGTAACTATACTCAAAAACACAGGTAACAACAATAGTAAAAGAGTAACATAGATGATTTTAGGGAACTCTATATGATTTGCGATAATGGTTCGCACTATGCAAATAATAAACCAAATCATTAGAATCACAATAAAAAGCGTATCAATAATACTATGCTTCACTATTTGATTTGTGAAATATATTTGGTAAAATGTATTATATGATGTAATAATTTGTTTTGGAATTAGTTTCATTAAGTCAAGCACACTCAAGTTGAAGACACTATATGTTTTATTAGCATCTAGCTGAAAAATCAACAAAACAAGCTTGTTTATAAGATAATATAGCACCCCTCCGAAAATTATTGGAACAAGATGATAATCAAAGAGCTTATCATCTTGACGGGTTATTATCCTATAGATCTTATGAATTATTACTATAATTAGAACAACGGGTAAAAAAGCTTGATAAAGTGCTAAGGAGCAAACAAGAAATACTGTCGCCATTAGTCCAAGCTTGACTCTATTAGTTTGATTCATCTTTATTATTGATAAAGATGCTAGTAATGATAGCAAAAAAGAAATAAAGTAGGCTTCGGAGCAATATGAATACGATAAAATATTACAAGCAAATGGGGCCGAAAAGAGTAACCCTAGAATTATACAAAAGTCGATTAAACATATACTTTGAAAATTATATGCCACTATAAAACCAGCACATGATAGAACCACAAATGAAAGTATTGCGGACAAATAAGGTATATTTAGCCGTCCGCGTGACAAATCAACGAGCGGAATTAGCCATCTTCCAGCTGACATTTCCCATTTATATGCTAAATATGTAGCTGAATACTGCCAGCAATCAGCATTTTTTATTATATTTATTAAAAACAAGAAATGTATGACAAAACACTCGATAAATGAAATCACCATTCTCTTGCTACATTTTTGGATGTGTCTATATTTTTCCATATTGTTCATATTATATCCTTTTATCTATTAACCATTTTTAATCGTTTACATAAGATTCAAAAATGTTGAGATTATTACAAGCCCAACGCCATCCAATTGCGACCAAGAAAGCCCCGATTCCAGATCCAAACCATAAAATCAATGTGCCAATAATAAGTTGTAACAAGTCTTCACTGTTTTGGATTATTATACCGTGAACCAAATACCTTCCTAATATCATTTGAATTACGCCAAATACAAAAAAGACGCATACAATCCCCTCATATGAAATTTTAAAAAAGTTCACTATTGGGGGCATCATTCCATCAGTTTTTACTCTTATCAGAAGATCAACGCCCATAATAGCCATAACAGAAACCCCGTAAAATGTCGGTTTTACCAAATATCCAACGCCGTTTTTATCAAGGAAAAATTGTGACCATAACGTAATAATAAATCCGATGGCAAACAGAATACATTCTTTACTGCCTTTAAGCATTCTCTGTCTATACCTGGATATCATATGTCCTACGCAAAAATAGAATAAATAACATATAGTTCCAGAATAAAACATAAAGCTCGGTTGTCCTCCATTTGCTTGTCCATACATATCAAAACCCGGAAACATAAATAAAAGTATCCAAAACACAACAATAATAAGGCGCAGTCCCTGTGCGCTCAACTTTTGAAGAATTCTTGCAATTAATGGTGCAAAAAGCAGCATAAGCAGAAAGAATCTAGCTGTCCACATATTTGGAATATCTATGTATTTTATAAGAAACGCTTCTTTCAGCCATGTTATTGGATTCATAGTTCTAGCATTCCAAAAGGATAAAAATACTTGATATATCGCAACCCAAATCTCCCACATAATGAATATGGGAAAAAAGATATTCTTGTAATAAAAGATAATTTGATTTTCAGTACTGTAATCCTTCCCTAACAATTCAAAACCTAGCAATATCATGAGCATAGGCAGCCCCGTTGCTCCGAGAATAAAGAAAGTATATCCAGCACACCTAATAATTGGTGGTAAATTGCATTCAATATCATAGTTAATGTTAAATACATCTTGGCAAGCGAACAGCAACATAAAAAGAATCATTCCGAAAACACCTGCGACTTTTTTTCCTTGAGTACCATCGCCCATCCATTTTTTTGAAAAAGCCGTACGCCTTTCTTTTTTTTCAATCTTCCTCAAATTGCGTAAGATTTTTCTTTCGTTAAATGGATTTACCACAATATCATTATTATCAGTAATCACTTTATTATCCGTATGTTCATTTTCTGTTATCTCATTTCTAAAGCTTTCTTCTAATATATCCCGCCTTTCTCTATAACTGGTCATGGATTCTTCATAATGCTGACATACAATTTCAGTATTGCCATCCTCTACAACTTTTCCACCTTCAATCCAAATGCATCTATCTGCTATCTGTTGTACTTGTCGCATTGAATGCGATACCATTACTATGGTTGTCCCAGACTCTCTAAGAGACATTAGCTTTCTAATACACTTTTCTTGAAACGCCTGATCTCCAACGGCTAGTATTTCGTCAATTAGTAATATATCGGCGTCAACGCTTATTGCCACTGAAAAGGCTAAGCGCATATACATTCCAGAAGAATATGTCCGAATCGGATTGTCAATAAACTCTTCCAGTTCGGAAAAACGAATTATATCATCTACCCTTTTATCTATTTCGTTCTTTTTTAAGCCCAAAATAGATGCATTTATATAAATGTTTTCGCGCCCAGTCATATCAGGATGAAAACCAGCTCCGAGCTCGATTAAACTCGAAACCTTCCCATTGACAACAATTTTTCCATTATTGGGGTAGAGGATTTTTGTCATCATTTTTAATGTGGTGGATTTTCCACTACCATTTTGCCCAATAAGAGCGACTGTCTCTCCTCTTTGTATCTTAAAAGTAATCCCCTTTAACACAGGCTTATCTTCAAATCTGCTTCTACCAGGATTAACAAAATGCTCCTTCAGCATACTTCCTTTGTCATAGTATATTCGAAAACTTTTATACACATTGATCACATCAATTATAATTTCATCATTTTTCATTTTTACAATTCCTCGGCAAAACGCTTTTGAAGTAGCTTAAATACTATTATCCCTGTACACAAAGAACATAGTGCAGCTATAATGCCCCGTGTAATGTACATAAGTGATGGCGATTCCTTATCGTAGAGAATTTGTTGATACATACCAATAATGTATAGCATCGGATTTAATTTAAATAGCTCTAAATACTCCGACGGAATTGATGTTATGCTATAAAACATTGGTGTAACATACATCCATATCATCATGACAACTGATAAAATATGTTCTATATCTCTAAAATATACTTCTATCGAGGCAAAAAACATGGCTAGGCCTAGCGAAAACGTATACTCTATAAGCACTACAGGAATTAACCATACCTGTACGTATAGATTTATACCCCAGCCAGAAATGAGTAAAATACTATATATAATTGCAAATGATATAAACATATTGATGAAATTTACAGTCACAAAAACGATGGGAAGTATTTGTCTGGGAAAATAAATCTTTTTAACCAACTCACTTTGATAACGAATTGACCCCAATCCTTGCATTACTGAGCCAGAAAAGCAATTCCATGGAAATAAACTAACTATTAAATATAAATGAAACTGTTCTATTCCACTCCTAAAAATGTGCGAGAAGAAAAATGTATACACGCAAATCTGCGCTAACGGATTAACATATGTCCAAAGGAATCCAAGTACTGAACCTTTATATTTCCCTCTAAGTTCCCTATGAGTCAATTCATATATCATTTCTCTGTATTGATATAGTTCTCTCACCAGCGTTATATCTCCTACCATTATTATTAATTGCTAATTCACTGCATTTTGTCGATCTGACCATACTTCTAACGATGATACAAACTATCTGTTATGTCTACTGCTTCCTATTGAAAAGACAAGTCAGTACTTTTTTAACTTTCTCATAAAACGAAAGTCTAACAAAACTTGCGGAAAAGAATAAATTCCAAACAAGAGAATTCATTTCTAACTCATTTACAGACTCGTGTATCCCTTGCAATTCGGAGTTCAGTTTACTGTTTTCATCAGCCAAACGGACAATTTCACTCTCTTTTCTTCTGATGTTTCCATTCATTCGATTGATTTCTATGATCCGTCTTGTTATTTCTTCATCCTTACTATTTAACTGAACAATCTTTTCGGTTATCATCTTATTCATTTCTTCAATTTGAAAGTCTTTCTCGGCTATTACCTTATCCTTTCCTTCAATTTGAAAGTCTTTCTCGGCTATTACCTTATCCTTTCCTTCAATTTGAAAGTCCTTCTCGGCTATTACCTTATCTCTTCCATCAATTTGAAAGTCTTTCTCAGCTATTACCTTATCCTTTCCTTCAATTTGAAAGTCTTTCTCAGCTATTACCTTATCCTTTCCTTCAATTTGAAAGTCTTTCTCATGTACAATGCTGTTTAACTGCGAATTACTATTTTCCAGACTTTGGATTTGAGAAAATCCTTCCATTAATAGCTTTATATTAGAATCAATTATGTTATCATCAATGGTTCTAAGAATACCAAACACAGAACATACAGCGTCATTTTGTACATCTTTATACAAATACTTAGCTAATTTCGTATAGCAAGCCATATGGCTTGTTGTTAGACCATACTTTTCATATAGCTTATTAGCTGGGAATACGTCATTTACCCACGGATAAGATGAAAAAAATACATTTAGGGCAGTATAAAGAATAAAACTTGCAGGTAACGAATCAAATTTCCACTCTTGATCATAAAATACTAAATTATCATTTTTAACAAAACAATTTGAAAAAATCATGTCCCCATAAGCGCTTTTCAATATAGGACCAAACTCAATAGTTTTGTATTCATTAAGATCAGAAATGGCAAAAATCCTATTATTATGAACAGCTATCTTTTCTGACGATTTAAGAATACTATTCCAAAATAGATCTATGTATCGCAATGCTTCTGTATTATTTCCACATGCAAACAAATCCAAAAGGGTCTCTTCAAGAGTTTTATCTTTTATATAAGGCATAATGAGCTTCCCATTTTCACAAGAAACATCTATAACAGAAAGCCCTTGTTTTTCTATTTCTAACAAATTTGCTAAAGAATTTTGGATATGTTCAGTTCCACAAGCGTGGGTTGCATACTTTTCAAATTTCCCATCTTTTAATCTAGTTATTTGTCTGTAATCCTTCTCGCGTTCCACAGTTATAGCCGAAAAATCTATATTGGATAATACACAATCTACATCTCCCGCTTCAACCAAGAAAGAATTTGCAAAAAAAGGAAAAACTTTATTTTTGAGAATCGGACGGTATAATTTGGCCTCATCTGCAACAATACTATGGTATGAGTAATAATTCGAATAATACATCGGTTTTACGCACGAATGAATATCCTCATCAGGTAAATAAGAATCTGAATATATAACTCGAGGATATTTGTAATCTGGTAAAGGATAAAAAAATTTCATTTTCCTAAAACCAGAGCGATTGAACAAATCTATAAGGCTTTGTCGATCAAGCGTTTTAGCCTTTTTTTCGTAATGTCTTTGATTAATACTGCCAAATGGAATTCCAGTATGATCATCAATTTCTCCAGCCCAATATTTAATTCCAAATCGATTCTCTATAGCCAAAAGCAGTTTCCCACCAGGAGATAATAATTCATTAAGCCTTTTTAAAAAGTACAGCTGGGGATTGTCACAATTACTATATACGGTTGTATGCTCTAACACCCCAACTGCAATAATATAATCAAACTTTTGGTCAAATTTCATTTTAAGAAAATCTCCAACCATAATAGTCAGATTTTCTTTAGACTTACACCGTTTATTTATTGCCAGCGCCCGTCTTTTTGATAGTTCTATTGAAACTACATGCTTGCATTTATCACATAAAAAACTTGTGAGTGCGCCCATCCCAGCACCTATTTCTAAAACGGTAGCATTACCATCAAAATCGTACCAATTTAGCAAACTTTGGCGAGTATCAGAAAGGTGATAAAAAACAGGTAAGTTCTTATCTTCTGCAAATATCTCCTCAAAGTCTTCTGGTTCATGCTTATCAATGTACTCAAGTATTTTGTTCTCTACTTCATCACCATCAGAATAATAATCATTTCCATCATAGTAATCATAATTAATATCTGCCATAATTACTCCTGTTTCACCATCTTAATAAGTTGGATTTTATAGTTTTAACAGCGATTCTCATTAATAGCGAAAGAACAATTGAAAACATTAAAACAATTACTAATTTGTACATCCAAGTTAAATCTGAAAAAATATTTTCTACTAGCAAAAAGACTCCCCAGTGAAGACAGGAAATTGGCATTGATAATGAGCCCAAATAACAGAAGGCCTTATCAAATGGCTTTATCAAAGAAGTCTGTCTTCCCAAATTCACAAAAAGCAAAACTAGGAAGAATAGCAAAATTGTAACTATCTCGTAGTTTTGATTATTATATTGCATTAAACATAACGTTACTAAATAGATTGCAATAGCATATATTTCTCCGAAAATAAGTCTGCCCGATGGAACTCTTCTTTTTATTTTTCTATATAGAAAAAAGCAGCCTCCTCCAAGTGCAATATCTGAAAGGGCACGATACGTCCCTATTAAAAAAACATCGTTGTTATTCCATGCCCCGACACTTCGCCCTAAGCATTTAGTCCATCCCATATATAGCAACGGATAAAAGAAGCAAAAATAATTCTTAAAAAAATCTTCTTTGGAAAGGTACAGGCCTATTATTATTGGTAATGCTATAATCAATGATGATATGTACCATAATGGGGAGTCGATAAATATATCAGACACTCCTGTGTTGTTTAGAAATAACAATTCAAATGGGGCATTAGAAAAAATATATATTACTTCTTCCTTACTTGGTGCAGTAAAAAACAACCGCCATGCATATGATAGCAAAATCCCAAACGAAGAATATGGAAGCAATTTAACAGCTTTATTGGTTGTATAATGAAGCGCGGTTCCCCATTGCTCAGTCCTTTCAGGACCTTTTTTCCATGCCTTCAAAATGTTTAATAGCATAAAAACCAGTAATCATATAAAAAAACTCAACGCATAGGTACCCACCCCTCATGGGAAATAGCTGTGCTCCAGATAATAGCGACGAATGAAGCAATACTATTACCAAGCAAGAAGTAAATCTCATTAATTCCAAACAAGAATTTTTCATCATTCATTTCCTTTTAATAAGTGATCAATTATACTGACATATTGAGCAATCATGTATTCTGCATTAAAGCGTTCTTTATCCGCATAAGCGATTTTAGCTCTTTTCTTATACTCTTCTAGCGCAGAAATCATTTTTTTAAATGCATATACAAGTTCCTTCTGGTTTGTAGAAATCTTATGTAATGATATTTCCTGTATTTCATTATTGGTTAGTACAGTAATATCCTTATATGCTGGAGATACAACAATGCTACTCCCTAAATACTTAACATCCTTTGCATTTCCAACATCAGTAAGGATCATGGGTTTATCACAATATATAGCTTCTAAAACAGCATTACTACAACCTTCTTGCAACGTGGGAAGTGTAAAAATATCTACTATCTCCCTTAAAAACTCTCCCATATATTTATGATTGAAATAAGGCACAACTTGGATGTTACCTTTGGCAACACTTTTTTGTAACTCCGCATCAAATAATTTGTAATACTCGTTTTCTCCATTTCCTACATATAGTAGTTTTACATTAGGGACTTGTTTTATTAGTTCTTCCATAACCCCTATCATGCCTATCTGATATTTTGCAGGATAAAATGATGCTACAAATGCAATAACTATATCTGTCTCTTGCAACCCTAAGCTTTTTCTATACAGCCTCTCTGGCAGTTCTTTGTTATTCAATTCATCAAACAGGATTCCATTATAAATAACCTTATATCTATTATCTGAATCTCCTGTTCTCTTTATAAAATAATTCTTAACCAGATTAGATACTGGAACGATAATATCCACAATTTCTAATCTTTTTCTATACTCATTTATTTCGAAGTCGCTCTTCCATGTATAAACATTATGCATGGTATAAATGATTTTAACGCCCCTGGCCTTGGCTTCTCTCATTCCAAATGTATTATAATGATAGTGCAATATATTAATTTGCTTGTCATATAATGTTTTTATAAATAATGATTTATTATTCTCTATAACGATAAGGTCATCATTACTAATTTGTTCTGCCATTATTCCAAGTATATTCTGCTGGCATATTAGATAAGTTCTAAATCCTGCCTTTTTATATCCAAAATATAGATTCAGTACTACTTGTTCTAGCCCACCTTTGTCGAATGTAGTAACCACAATACCAATGGATATTTTAGATTTTTCTTGTTTAATAGAAGGATACTCATTATAAAATGACTTTTTAAGATCGCGTACAGCATTTTTATAGCTTTGAGCAATAGCGTCTAATACCTTAAAATTAGCATTTATTATTCTTTCTCTATCTTCCATAGAGATTTGATCAGTACTAATAAAGTCATCCACGCTTATATATTGCATTCCCAAGTTTACAAAATCACCAATTTCTTCAGACTTCATAATCGGAATGATTCCATATTTTATGTATTCCACTAATTTTGTAGGGCACGCAACTTTATTTACTGTGCATGTATCTCTCAGAACAAATCCAAATGTACATTTTTCATATTCTTTGTATAATTCTTGTGATGATTTTGAAGTTACCAATAAGTCCGATGGTTGCGGCTTATTCCCCCATACTTCAAAAAAGTCCTTTGCACTAGGTACAAATATTCTGTAACTGTATCTATTTCCAATCTTGGCTATTGCAGACTGCATTAATTCGATGTTTTGCCATTTTTGCAAACCACCTGCATAGGTTACAACATTAAGTTTATTAGTTAAATTATCCGTGGGCGTTAATAATTCTTCTTTGATAATGGGTAAAACAATTATTTGAGCCGTAATCGCAGGATACTTGTCATTTAAATGCTTGGCCATGGAATTTGTCACTACTATAATGAAATCCACTCTTTCAGCCATAAAACGCTCAATATTCTCTGCCAACTGCGCTCCAAGCTCAGACCCTGAAAAAGAATATTCCTCAGGAACAGCCCCATGTGTATCCCAATAATGAACAACATCGCCATAATCAAATATTTCCCAAAGCTTTCTATTTGTACGATCCTCCATAAAGCGTAAAACGCTATGTATATAGGTCCTACCACAATATCTTACCAATCTTTCAATTTCAGAACGTTGTAAATCGTCGTGGGAATTGAATACTATGTAACCATGCATTGAATCTATGAAATCAAATCTAATTCCAGGGCAGTCTACACCCTCATCATATATATATATTCTGCATAAATCTGATAACACATTAAGATCTATAGCTTTTATGCGCTGAACATAGCCATCTCTTTCATTTTCGTTATTATACATAGGCGCAAATACGCAAATACTTGCATGTCCAGCCAATTTTGCATTATCAATAAGCTCATAGATGTGTTTGAAAGATTCCCGCATCTTTTGAACTTTTTCTCTATCCACCTTTTGCTTTTTTATTTTCTCAATAAATTCTTTTGGTGTTTTCTTTATTTTGTTAACTATTTTTCCAACTATTAACTCACATAATCTCTTAAATGATAATTCACTTCCATCAGACGGAACTATTACTTCTTTTGGTGGCGCTGAGGTGAAATAAAGAATTGCTTTCCCCCAATCTTTTAATATCGATTCAACTCCTTTTAATTCTTCTATAATTTGCTCTGTTCCCGAAAAAACGTCTCTGTCGCCAAGCAAAAAAGTAATGTCATCTCTACATGATTTCAAAAGTTTCCATGTTCTATCCTCCCAAGAACAATTCCATTTTTCTTCAAATCTAGTACGATTCTCATTACCAATTAGTGTGCGTCTTTGCATGTCCAGTTTAGAAAATGAACCGCTTCCGAAATGATGAATAAACACATCCCTAGCAATATAGATTTTATTCTCAGCTACAATAATACGCTTACAGTAATCATCATCTTCATAGGATCCCGGAAAAAAACGTTCATCTAACAGCCCTACCTTTTCTATAACACTTCGCTTGATTAAAGTGCAAAAAAAAGTCACTAAATCTGTTTCAACTAGGTAGTTTCTATACGATGCATTTCTTTCTCGGGCAAAACTATTTACAATATCAAAATTATATGTTTCTGGCTCAATTTCATATGGAATTGCTATTGTCTGTTCATTTCCGGCTGCATTAGTTACTGGACCAATTACATCTACATCATACTTAATTAGTTCATCCAACCAATTATCTGGCACAATAACATCTGAATTTAATAGACAAATGTGTGTAATAGATTCATCTTTAAGCATTTCTTCTATTATAGTATTATTTCCCCCACTAAATCCCTTATTTGAAGCGGAATCTATGAACAATAATTCAACGTTTTTTCTGCTATTTCTATATTCCTCAATTATCGCGTTACATTTTTTTTTCTCGCTTTCTGATGAACCATTATCTATTACGCCAATAATAAAAGGAGTATTTGACTTAGCATCAAGAATACTCTTTACTGAAATTTCTAAATATTCACTTGAATTATAATTAATGATAATTATTCCGACTTTATTCATTCAGTCGCTCCCCTTATAGATTCTTAATTAAAATATCTGCAATTCGAATACTGGCCTTCCCATCGCCATATGGATTACTTGAGTTACTCATACGCAAATATTTGTCATTATTATCTAATAATTCACGAAAACTCATATAAATTTTATTCTCGTCAGTTCCAACTAATTCAAGTGTACCAGCAGCTATTCCCTCTGGCCTTTCCGTGGTATCCCTCATTACTAGTACCGGCTTTCCCAGTGATGGAGCTTCCTCCTGTATACCGCCTGAATCTGTCAGAATCATGTAACTATGATTCATAAAATTGTGGAAATCAATCACGTCTAGAGGCTCAATTATTCTTATCCTCTCATCTCCCCCAAAGATCTCATTTGCAACCTCTCGGACTAATGGGTTCATATGAATTGGATATACAGCTCTAACATCATCATATTCATCTAGAACTCTCTTTATTGCTCTAAACATATGTCGCATTGGTTCGCCTAAATTTTCTCTTCTATGTGCCGTCAACAGAATAAGTCTGCTACCCTTGGCCCAATCTAGAATCTCATGTCTATAATCATCTCTTACAGTAGTTCCCAACGCATCTATTGCCGTATTACCTGTTACATATATACTAGAAGCATCCCTCTTTTCCTCGAGCAAGTTATTCTTTGCGTTCTCCGTTGGCGCAAAATTATATTTACTTACTATACTTACAACTTGACGATTAAATTCTTCCGGATAAGGACTAAATATATTGTAAGTTCTAAGCCCCGCTTCAACATGTCCAACAGGAATTTGTTTATAAAAGCAAGCCATCGCTGTAGCCAGTGTTGTCGTAGTGTCCCCATGTACCAACACCACATCAGGTCTTTCTTTATCTAAGACCTCTTTAATCCCACTGAGAACGTTCTCAGTAATATCAAAAAGAGTTTGGCTATCTTTCATAACATGTAGATTGTAATCTGGTACTACATGAAATACATCTAATACTTGTCCCAACATCTGTCTGTGCTGGCCGGTTACGCATACTACAGTTTCAATGCCCTTTCTAGTTTTTAGTTGATTCACGACAGGACACATCTTTATGGCCTCTGGACGTGTACCAAACACACACATTATCTTTTTCATAATTATTTACCCTTTTTTTGAATCAAGCTAAAGCCCTTGTCGAGAAAATGGTTAAGGCAAATACCCATTGTGGTTCCTGCGCATGTCTCTACTATGCAGATAGCTATCCAAAACCATACAATACCAAGCCGCATATATATGAGTTGATACAATGGCTGATATACCCAATTACCCACAAACATGCACACAAATAAATAGATTTCAAGAGATTGTTTTGAAATAGTTTTAAACAATAGCTTAATAAACCTATTTCCTATAGAAACATCTTCAAAAACCAAGAATAAACATGCTGAGCATATAACAGTTGGAACAGCATTATATGCACAAGAGTACCCCCCATATTTGCAATCCAATCAAAGTTTGAACCATATCCATAAAAGAAGGTATACGTTGATTGAAGTATTAACATTATTGCTATCAACCATCCCAAATATAGCTTACATACATTTAACAGCTTAAATCGTCGAAAAAAAGCTCCTATTAAGTAATACATAATAGGATATAATCCATACCAATAATTTGTGAACCAATCACCCAAAATCGTTCCCACAGATGAAAGAACAAAGAATATAGCGATTGTCATGGACGCTTTAAAATAATCGCTTTCCCACCACTTTATGATCAAATTTATATAGGGGCACAGCAAAATAAGGCCAAAATACATATTTATGTACCACATATAATTCATATTGATCAATTGCCTAATTAAGCTTAAATCTCGAATTTTGTAATAAACAATGAATAATATCACTATTACAATGTAGTTTCGCAAAAAATGAATAATGGAATTACGATGTTTTATGCCTATATGTAGAGAGGATAAGAAGTAACCCGAAAGAATCATAAATAGGGGGCAACAAGTTTGTGATAGCCATCGTATTATACTAGCGAAAAAGAAAGATTTGCTCTCTATTTTCACATCGTAATACCCCATTGAAATAACAAAATGAACAGTTATAACCATAACAACAGCAAATGTTCTAAGAATGTCTAGGCCATCTCGTCTACTAGTAATACCATTTCTATCATTATCTACAATGCTGATTCTGTCAGCTTTTATTGTCGGAATAATAGCAATCGCCACACTAATAGCTGCTATTAAAAAAATTAATGCCTTATTTGCTAATGATAAAATTGGCGAAGTATATACCGGAAGCAAACAATACCCATATACTAATAAAACTACCAGTGAAAATGCAATTTTTATTTTTTTCATAGGTTCTTCTCTACCTCATTAACAAACAATAATTAGATTCTTTTAGAAAATTAAACAATTGACATCAATGAGCAAAAGCTGTCTATTTTGTAGTCAATGGAGTTATTGAGAATTGTTTTTATACTAAACCTTTTTAAAAAATTCACTAACTCTCTTTTTGTCCCTCCATACTTTTTCCCTCGTATATATGTTGGAGAAATGCAATACACATTGTTCAACCCCGCGTCCCCAAGCACCTTGATAAAATCATATGAATCCGTTAGTATAACTACATCTTCTTTAATCCATTTTTGTACATTTATATTACTGTCACTATTTTTTTTACAACTAAGAAATACGGCTGTTTTCTGAGAATAGTTACTTTCGCGCACCTTTCTTCTTATAGCCGAATCACGCCCTAACCTATCCCTTATTTCAATTAGCCCTTTTCTATGACTCTCGTTAATCCGCTTAAGAATATGACTATTATCCTCTGCCATTTTATATGCAGTTTCTTTTTTTATAATGTTCCCATTTATAAAATCTCGATATTGAATGTACTGAAGCCCCATTTTTCTAAAATCTCCAATATCAGTACAGTCTAATATTGGGACAATGCCATGTTGTATATACTCAACTATCTTGGTCGGACAAGCGACTATGTTGACAATTGAATCGTCTCTTAATGCAAACCCCAAATGACACTTACAGTATTCGGTCTCCAGTTCATCATGTGTTTTTGTCCCTATTTCAACATTCAAAGCATTTTTTATTCCATCAAACTTTTTTTCAAAGAATACTGGTTCATTTGTATAAAGTTTGTAATGAAAAGCAGGATTCGCAAATATACAGTCAAGAATTGCTTCTGGCTTCTGCCATTTTTGAACTCCGCCAGCATAAATACATGTCGGATAATAATCATCTTTTAGCGTGCAATCATACGATGCATTTACCTCTGAAATAATTGGATAACAGATCATGTTCTGAATATCTTCAAAACAATACTTTGATTGCAAGTGTTCTATCATTGAGTTAGTTACACATACTATTGAATTTGCGTATTTTACTAAGAAACTCTCTGCTTCTCCGGCTTCCTGCGCCCCCCAATAATCTTCGTACATAGCAAATTCTTCTGGAGCAGCTCCGTGAACATCCCAAATGGAATAGACATTCTTATTCTTTATTGCTCTGCGTATACCCTCTCCTGTACTTCTCCTAATTACTCTTAAAACGCTATGTACATATATCCGCTTTGCGAACATTATCAAAAAATAAGAAAAAAGTTGGTTAAAAATAAAAGAATGATCAATATCAATTTCCATATGAGCATCATCTATTTCATGTATAAAAATAGTTTTATCTTTTAATTCACTTGTATAATCCTCTTGGATATGAAGATAGATTCTGTAATAATCTTCTAAAACCTCCTGATCTATTCTGCTTATTCGCTGAAAGTAGCCATCAGATAACTTTTCAGAATCAAACATCGGAGCAAGTACTATTACAAGCTTATTTCTGTTACGGATTATATTCTTCAGTAAGCGAATTTTTCCTTTAATTCTGCGGTGTCCCAATCTATCCCCCTACTATTTTAGGAATTAGCGTGCTAACTCTCTTCTTATCTCATTTAAAGTATGCTCTAATCCGTATAATTTAAGACAACGAATGGTTTTAAAAATAGGATTCTGAGTTTTTTTTCGCTCTTCGTTTTTAACCGTACTCATCGTCTCCTGTTCTTTTTTATGCGCATATTGTGACATCCTAAATAGCATAACTTCATAAAATGGTGTTCTTTCAGAATATCGCCAAAACACATCTCCAAAATCCGTCTCCGGACATAACCAGGGCTTTTCTGGTCCTGCGTAATGAATAATTCTAGGATGTTTCCTAGCTTCTATGTACATGTCATATAACCATCTAGGAGCAAGCCTGATTATTTCTTTCTGCCTTATCCCGGCGTAGTCATACATGACATTCCAACTCATATCAAGATACTTAACTTTTCCCTCGCACAGAACATTTAGTATGTCCTGATCTAGTAGTTGCCATTCCTGCGATACTGCAAAGTCTAGAATATGCTGCGTTTTAAATGTCTTTCTGAATTCTTCAAGATTTAGCAGAAGTGCTCCCGCCTGAAAATATTGATATGGATCCTTCATTTTCATAACTGTATCCATATATTTTTTCTTATCAGGCTGAAATCCGTTATATAAACCTGCAGTATCAGCATCACGAGCTGCCGCAAGTAAAAATCCATCAATATCCGTGTCGTATAATTCTGCCAAATCTGCCAGAACAATCATATCCACATCGATATAAACCAGTTTATCTACAGAACTAAATAGTTCTGGTAACACTAATCTATAATATGTCTCAACGCTAAAATGCCCACGAGTATACATGCTATATCCATCCAAAAGATAATCCGGATCAATATATTCAAGCGCGACATTACTTATTTCTCTTACACTTTCCTTGAGCTTCTCTTTGTTTGCCAAGGACATATCATGAGTCAAAATGTAAAATCTATAGTTTCTGTCATTGCTTATATGATCAGTAATTGATAGCAGTAAAGTACTTATATACGGCGCATAATAGTCATTTGAAGCTATAGCTATAGGAACATCTCTTTTTCCCAGGCTAATGCTTAATGGCTTAATCGGCTCCGTATTATTAAACAAGGTCCTTTGCAGCTCACATGTCTTGTATTTTCCGGATTTCTTTTTATACTCATAAAAGATGCCAAAAAGACGCTCTCCCAGATAGCCACATAACCTTTCTCCATCTATAGAGTAATTAGAATAATCTCTTCTTTTTTCAAATTCTTCTAGGACATCAAAGCACCACTCACAATACTCAAAGAAAAGATCTTTTTTCATAATGAACATGTTACAAAAGTATCCATATGGAAGTTTAAACAAATAATCTTTTGCGGCTTGATATAGTTTAGGGGACTTTTCTTTTATTATCTCGAGGACTTCATCCAAATCTTCTTTATATTGATAATTTGGTGCAGCATACTGTTTATAATTATTGCTAAATGAAGAATACAGCTTCCTTAAATAAACAGGACAAGTGGCGATGAGATCATATTTATTTATCACGTCCCTCATGGTTTCCTTATTAATTTCTAATTTGCTGATGTTCTTATCAGATAAGTATTCCATCTCAACATCTTCAAATATGTTTGTCGGAAACTTGTCCTTTGAAAAGGACATAAACCTTCTATAGTGAAAGAATCCATAATAGTCTGCATCATCGTTCTTCCATGCCCAATACTGAGCTGTCATTTCACCGTAACTACGATTTTTTTTTGAAATATTATCACCTACATCATCTCTTAACATTCCATCAAGAGACTCATGAGAATTTGCAGCACCAACCTGTATCGGATATAAGTAATCTCCATTAATCACTTTGCTCTTTTTATGATATGCAATGTAAATCTTTATATTATCAGTCATATCCCCTCCAAAACTGAATGTGACTAATGGTTAACAGCAATATGTACTTCGGCATATATACTTTGGTGATGATGTCTTTGCCGCGTCTGACTGTGTCTACACTTCCATTAACACTTCTGGAGAAAAAAAACACATGGTTATACCTGTGAATATAAATATTGGAAAATAATCTTCACTAGCTTTAAATACAATGCCAAATATAATCGTGTAGATGATCATCATGAAAAAAGGCTCTATGAGCCACCACAGCCAGTTCAGATAAGAGCTGGCAACTTCTGCGCCAAGATCTGCTTTGGCAGACCAAATTGCATATGGCATATATTTCCTTAGATCTCTAAAAAGTCTTCTGGCATAACGGACGAAACCACCGATAGTGATAATATCTTCTGTTAGAAGACATACTATAAAGGGCATTACAAAGCCAAGAACACACCCAAGTCCGAGATGTTTGAGGCGATAAGATAATGTCATTTCTTTGAAATATAATCCTTTTACACCTCTTATATAGGACACAGCAAACGTTATAGCGTTAATCAAGATCAAGTATACTATCAGTAATACTACTTTCCTTCTACTGCTAACTTCTCCATGCCTTAGGTAATCATGTATTGTAAGTGAGAACATAGATGGAACAATGAACATTGCCACACTAAGAACTATTAGCATTTCTTTTCCTCTATCAATAATTTG
>JAEEGF010485536.1_pt1 | contig 33876 bp, 25 predicted proteins | sample 9134171 | NCBI WGS metagenome assembly JAEEGF01 (sample SAMN16246542, study PRJNA631951) | gut metagenome | biome: gut microbiome; feature: rumen; material: AP-attached | host: Bos | place: Iran: Karaj | collected 2018-10
GCAGGGACTTGCTCGGCAAGGTGAACCGCACCATCCCGACCATGCTCAACTTCCAGACCCACATCGATGCGAAGAACATGTTCAATACGCCTCCGGTTTTCGCCGTGTACGTCATGAACCGCACGCTCAAGTGGCTCAAGGAATTCGGCGGTGTCGAAGCTATCGAAAAGGTGAACCGTTCCAAGGCAGCCCTCCTCTACAGCGCCCTCGATGCATCCAAGGTGTTCGTCGGTACCGCTGCCAAGGAAGACCGTTCCATCATGAACGTTCCGTTCGTGTTCAACAAGGACGTAGTCGCTGCCGACAAGGCCGATGATCTCGCCAAGGAATTCCTCGAATTCGCTAAGGCCCGCGGCCTCCAGCAGCTCAAGGGTCACCGCTCCGTGGGTGGCTTCCGCGCATCCATCTACAACGCGATGCCGGTCGAAGGCGTACAGGCTCTCGTCGACTGCCTCGGCGACTTCGAAAAGAAGGTGCTCGGCTAATTAGCCCACAGCTCAACACCGATTTAGATATCAAAAAAATCCTCCGGTTTTCGGAGGATTTTTTTGCGATTGCGTCGCGAAAATTAAACCTCTTCTTTCTTTTTGCTGAACTTGTTCACAACATCCGGGACGATGTCCATGACCTTCGACGCCAGGGAGCTGTCCTTGGTGATGGGCATGATGCGTACATCTTCACCGTTGATGTAGAGAAAAGCCACCGGTTCCACGGAGGCGCCGCCGCCAGAAGCGGTGAGTTCGCCCTTGCCGGCATGCCCGCCGAGACCGAAGCCCACAGAGACGCGGCTCACGGGAACGACCGTAGCCGAGCCCGCCTGGATAGGTTGACCGATAACCGTCTCCGCCTGCGTGATGAAGCGGAGCTTTTCCAAAAGAGTTTCTGCAAATTTTTCGATAGCCATGACTTTAATATAATAAAAAAAGGTATGCATCACAACCATTAATACCTGGCTTCGTAAATGCGGTCGGAGGCAACAAAGAACTTGCGTTCCAAGTCAAACCAGTCCAGGTAGCCCCAAACAACTGCCACCCGGCCACCGGGAAGCCGCGTCGCCATGCCGTTCACGCCCTCGCCCGCCTTAAAATAGACGTTTTCGACGTTCTTGAAAGCCCCGCGCGGTTCCGCCCGCCGGAGCTGCGCCGCCCACAGGTTGTAGACGGAATCCTCAACCTGCTCCCAGCTGCGGGCCACATTCCAATGCGTATCGGCGTCGCGATAGCTCTGCACCAGCACCGGGAAGTACGACTGGACTCCCAAAAAGTCCTTTGTCTGGATGGATGTACGGCCGGCCTCGCGATGCTCGAACGGGAGGCTCAAAAACTCCTGCGGGAACCCGCCATGGTAGCCCGGCACGCTACGTACGTAGTTTTCCAGGTCGCTTCGCTCGTAACGGCGGAAACTGTCGTGGCGGAAGATGAAGATGCGTTTATCCGAGCGGATGCTCTGCTCCAAGTAAGAGCCGCGCAAAATCGGCACAATCCCCTGGAAACGACCGCTGTTCATGTAATAGTCCAGCGCATAGACGTCGCCCTTGAATTCTAGAATGCAAACGTCCAGGGTGTCGCCCAACATCATGGGGTAACGAAGGTCCACCCGCTTCACGAGCGCCGCGATGTTCTCGTCGGAAGGGTTCTCCTTGACCAGGACCTGCATGGGGAACACGTTCTTGTACAAGAGTTCGCGGGGGTTCATTTGCGGTTCCGGCTTTTCGTTGCACGCACAAAGCAGGCCGCAAAGGAACAGCGCCATGGAGCGGCACACGAGCAAAGGCAAACGACTCTGGAACATACAGTTTAAATTTAGCATAGGCCCGCCTTGTCGTGGTGTTCCGCGTAGCCGCAAAATTCATATAGCGGGCACTTGATGCAATGCTTGGTGTGCTGGCGGCAAATAAAGTCCTCGCTCCCCTGCTCCAAAAAAAACTGGAGCGAGTGGGCGCCCAGGTACGGGTTCTCGGGCGCAAGCGCCACAAAGTACTTGTTCGCCAACTTCTGCTTTTCTTCGGGGTTCAGGTCCGCAAAGCCTCCTTCCTTTGCAGGTCCCAAAATGGCGAGGAACCGGCGTGCCCCCATAGTCAAGGGGAGCGGCGGCATGCGCTTTGCACTGCGGCAGGCGATGCCGAGCCCAAGCGGGGCCGGTGCGAGTAAGCGGTAGACGGCGGCGCTTGCCTTGGGTCGCGGGTTCGACTTTCCCATAAAGTAGATTTCGCCCAGGTCGCGCCACATTTCCTCCGGGGTGCGTTCCCGCGCCCACGCCTCCAAATCAGGGTGGTGCCGCACGAACATGCCCACGCTCCAAAAGATGCCAGCCACGTTCTCGAACAGGTTCCAGTTACGGGAACCAAATGTTTCCTCGACCACCGCCTCGATTTCCTTGCCGCCAGGCACCGGAAGCGTCCATAGTTTTTCGGCGGGAAATTTTTTGTAGAGCGCCGTGAGGAGCGCAACGATCTCGGGGTAGCTGCGGTTTTGAAAGAGGACCGTCCCCAAAAGCATCCAGGCAATGCGCACTGTCGGCGGAACCGCCTTCGCCTTGCAAACGACATGCACAATCGGGTCCGGCGAGCTCGCGAAAAGGCAAACGAACTCCTGCGACGCCTTGAACAGCGCAGGCTCGTCTTGCACAAATCGCTTTACCGAGACCATAAGGTTAGCAGAGGGCCTCGCCCACCTTTACAGGCTTGCCGACACACGCCTTGAAAATTTCGGGATGGCGCTCGCGGATCTTTTTGTCGACCACGAGAATCACGGTGCTGCCCATCTCGAAGCGGCCCAATTCACCGCCCTTCTCGAAGGTCACTTTCTCGGTGGTTTCCCAGTCCAGGCGCTTTTCGTTGCGGGCGATTATCCCGGCGTTGGTCAAAAGGTCGGTACTGTACACGACGCCGATGCGACCCACGTTCGTTGCGCCCACCTTCACCACAAGGATTTCAGAATCGTCTTCAAGGCGGATGCGGCTCGTGAGGCGTTCGTTGATGCAGAAAAGACCCTCGATGCGTTCCACGCTGCCCACATTCACCGGCCAAAGCGTGCCCGGGCAATAGCTCGCGTCCACCAGTTCCCCTTTCACGGGACTATGGATGCGGTGGTAGTTGAACGGGGCGAGGTATATCGTCGCAAAGGCGCCGCCGTCAAAGTGTTTCGCCATTTCTTCGTTACGGAGCAAGTCCTTCAAAAGGTAGGTCTTGCCCTTCGCCTGGATCATTTCCTGCTTGCCGTCAAAAGTCCCCGTCTGCGAGAGCACTCCATCCACAGGGCTCACAATTTCGGCGTCGGCTACGGGGCGCGTCCCCGGTTTTAGTCTACGGATAAAAAGTTCACCGATATTTGCGTAATGCTCCAGCGGGAATTCCGCCTCGTCCATATTGAGCTTGTAATGCTTCGCAAAGATGTTCCTCGCGACCTTGCTAAACACCGGGAGGCGAAGACGCGTAACTGCACCGAAGGCACGACTCGCGGCATTCTTCGGCAGGAGTTTCATAAAGACGTAAAAGGGTGTATTCATAAGGGGAAATATAGAAATGTGAAGTGTCGAGTTATTAGTTACTAGACTCTAATTAATGGCTTTCAAGTTTGGTCAGGTCGGTGTTAAACATTTTCCACAAGCGCGGGGCAAAGGGCGTCGCCCATTCTTTTTCGGGAGCGACACGGCTCGTGGTGACCGCCGTAAACTCGGAGTACGTGAGGAACACGAGCTCACCATAGCGGGCGTCCCACAGGCTCCAGGCGATTTTCCACTTGTACCCGCCGCTCTTGCCCAGGTCTGGAATCATCTCGACTTCCAGATACACGGGAATCGTGAGGTAGCGCAGTTCATAGCGGCTAGCGATGCCGTTCAGCAGATCCTTAAGCTTTGCGGGAACTTCGCGGGCAAAGGTCTGCTCGATCCCGTTGCGTTCCACCCACGGAGCCACGTTCTCCAGCTTGATTCCATCGGCAAATTCCGACTTCAGGAACTTTACAGATAAAGTATCCAGATAGCTGGAATCGGCCTCCGGGAGGCGCATGCCGGGGAGCATCAGTTCCCGCCGCATCTTGGGAAACGCCAGCACAAAGAGCGAGTCCTCGATGCGTGCCAAGTCAAAGTCCAGGGCGTCGGCACTAAAGCTGTGGCACATCTTGCAGCTCTCGGGGCGTTTCGCCACCACCTTCAAGGCAGGGAGTACGCCTACCACCGCGGTCGAATCCATGCGGCCGTACGCCACCTGATTCCACTCGCGGTAAAACTTTTCGTCGGTAATCTTGAGTTCGATTTCGCCCTGCGTCCCGCATTCGTCACAGCCCGTATCGGGCATATCATTACCTCCACCGGAGCCGCCGTTTTCGGCATCGCGAGCCCCTGCACACGAAATCAGCAAAACGGCCGTCACGGCAAGCGCCACAGACCTAAAGCAATATTTCATCGACAAAAATTTCATATCCACTCCTATTCCAACATTATTGTAAAAGGTCCGTCATTCACAAGGCTCACCTGCATGTCGGCGCCGAATTTGCCGGTTTCCACCACAGCCACTTCCTTTTTGCACTCGGCAACAATGTAGTTGTACAGTTCTTCGGCAAGCGCCGGGTTCCCCGCATTATTGAACGTAGGGCGGTTTCCCTTGTGGCAATCGGCGTAAAGTGTAAACTGCGAAACCAAAAGGAGCGAGCCTTTCACATCGATTATCGAGAGGTTCGTCTTGCCGTTTTCGTCGGCAAAAATGCGGAGGGCGATCATTTTGCGGATCATGCGGTCTGCCACTTCTTTGGTGTCGCCCTCGCCCACACCAATAAGCACCAAAAAACCTTTGCCGTCGATTTTACCCACGGTCTGACCGTCAATATCGACCTGCGCCTTGGTGACACGTTGAATCAAGAATTTCATCTTTCCTATACCACAAATTTTTTAAAGAACTTTTGGATTGAACCAGGATTTTGCGTTTGGGTCAAGGCGAGCCGCAAAAGGACCGCCGCCTTTGCCGGAGGGAGTGCGTATGCCGCGACCGTACCAGGAACCAATAGTTGCTCGGGCACGACTTCGCCGTTACTGATGCGCGTCGAGACCACCACGGGAACACGCTTGCCAGGGCCACTTACACACTTTTTGATTTCGGCAATCCAGGCTTCGCTGAACTCGCCCGCCCCGGCACCCGCGACGACGATGCCCTCGGAACGCCCTGCGGCAAAGGCAACCTGTGCCGGGTCGGCCTCGGCATTAAAATAGAGGACGGCCACCTTCGGGAGTTCCGCAACGCCATCCAATTCAAAATGCGGTAACGCGCCAACGCCCACAGGCATCCCGACAAAAGCGTCAAGCGCATTAGCGTGGATTTTTTGCGCAGAGAGGCCATCCATCACCTTGCCCGCAAAAGCGAGCAGGACACGCCCGCCACTCGCAGTGCCGCCCGCGACCGCTGCCACGCCGCCTACTGCGACTTTCACCGCCAAAAGCAAATTCGTCGGGCCGTCGGGTTCGGCAGCCGTCGCCGGCCTCATGGCGCCCGTAAGCACCACCGGCTTTTGCACATCAAGGGTCAACGCCAAAAAACACGCAGTCTCTTCCATGGTGTCGGTGCCGTGCATAATCACGACGCCGTCCACATCGGGCTTTACCGCCAGCTCTTTTATACGCGACAATAGCCGCAGCCAAATCGCCGAGGTCACGTCGTCCGAGTTGATGTTGCAAACCTGCTCCACGCTCACCTGCGCCACCTGCGCAAGCCCCGGGACAGCCGCCACCAAGTCCGCCGCCTCAATCGCGCCGGACTTGTAGCCCACGTTTTTTCCGGGTTCGCCCGCACCGGCAATGGTCCCGCCGGTCGCCAAAACAACAACTTTCTTCACTTGACTGCCTCCAGCAACTGTGCGGTAGTCACACCGTAATACTTGCGCAACGATTCGTCAACACCCAGTTTGCGAATGTCCCGGATGCAATCGCGAAACGTGCTAAAATCGGCAGAGGCGCTCTTGGGGTCCCGCTTTAGCAGTTCCTCGACCATCCTTTGCGAATACCAGTACAGCTTGACGGCGACATCGGTCCTGGACTCCTTCACAAAGGGTTCCGTGAGCGCCGTTATACTCGGCTCCGGTCCTGCCGGGCGCGGTTCGCCGTTGCGCGAGGCGTCCACCACCTGCGCAATGCCTTCGTTGAGCCACAGCGGGATGTTTTTGCGGGTCATGGCGCGCACAAAGGCGTGGGTCAACTCGTGGAACAAAATCGGGCGGTAGATTTCGGGGTATTTCATCATGTTCACAGGCACGCGCAGCTTGCCATCAAAAAGCGCGCCCACCCAGTCGGGGCGGTTGTCCATGCCTTGGTATTCCGCCGACTGGTACAGCACCAAGTGCATTTTATTATCGGGTCTAAAATCAAAAAGGTGCGTCAGCGAATCGTAGGCAACTTCCAAAACGGCGAGCGCTTCCATCACATCGGCTCGGCTCGGCCGCCCCTCGAACTCCACGCGAAAGTGCATGGAACGTTCAATACCAAGTTCCGCCATTTCACGAATAAGCGACGCGGCCTTCCCGTCAAAATACTTGGTCTCTTCGTTGCTGAATTTGAGCCCGGCAATGTAGGCGCGGCACTCATCATAGCGTTCCTGTTCAAACAAGATCCCCGCCAGGTGGGTTTGCAAGTTCTCGTCATCGGGGGATTCTTGCAAAAGCGCACGGATGCTTTTTTCGGCGCAATTCCACTCACCCGTTTCAACGCATTCCGTCGCTTCGGCAATCAGGGACTCGTGCCTATTGAACGCCTCGTCTTGAGCCCGTTGTTTTACCCAAAGGCGGGCCCCAACGAGCACCAAAACAAGGCAAAGAACAACGCGGGCAATCTGTTTCATTTTTCTCTCGGCAATACCAAAATCTCTGCACAAATAATAAAAAAATGACCAATTACGACTTTTCCCGCACCCCTAGGACGGGCAAAATAATGTATTTTATTCCATAAGGTTGGATCGGAGTATGAAACAGATTTTTAACTACAGCGACTATCGCGACTACATTCGCGATTTTTACCTGGAGCGAAAAAAGAAGAACCCCAGGTATTCTTACAGCGTTTTAGGGACCGCCATTGGCTTGAACGCAAGCCATGTTTTTTGCCTTGTCGAAAAAACGCGCGACCTCCCGATCCGTTGCGTCCCTGCCGTCAAAAAACTGATGGGGCTCGAGAACCGCGCAGCCGCCTACTTTGACCTGCTCCTCGCGGCATCACGCACCAAGTCCGAGACGACCCGCGCCGAGATTATGGAGAAGGCGGCACTCCTCAAAGACATCAAAAAACGTTTTTTGCAGAACAAGGAACTGGAGTACCTGAGCCAGTGGTGGACCGCGGTCATCCGCGCCGTCATCGAGGTAAACCAGGGCCGCATCGACATCAAAAAAATCGCCAACAGCCTGGAGCCCCCCATTAGCGAGGATCAGGCCAGGGACAGCATCCAGCTTTTAAAGGACCTCGGGTTCATCAAGCCCATCAACGACAAGCGCGTCTCGCTCACCGAGTCGCACATCACCATTGGCGGCGAGGAACGCGCCAATGCCATCCGCAGTTTCCAGGCCGAGGTCATGAAGGTGGGCGCCCGCTCGCTCCGCGAGGTCGCCCCCGAGAACCGAGACATTTCAACATTGACCATGCCGGTGGACCAGCAGTGCTTCGAAGACATCAAGGCCATGCTGCAGGAATTCCGCCAAGAAGTCCAAATCCGCGTGGACAAATGCAAGCACCCCAGCCGCGTAATGCAAATGAACCTGGCATTCTTTCCGGTCGCATTAAGCAAAAAGGAGGCCGAGAAATGAACTTCTACCAAAAGAAGTCTTCCCTAAAATCCCTTTTAGCGATTCCCCTGATCTTGTTCCCTGTCGCCTTCTGGGCAGGGTGCGGAGACAACGGCGGTTCCGGTGATTCAGCAAGCTACACCACCGAGACCGAGAACGCCATTGCCGTGAGAGTCTTTGACGGCGCCACCCCCGCCGCGCGGACGAGTTTCAAAGTGATGCCCAACTGGTTCCTCGCCGACACCAGCAAGGCCGCCAGCGAAAGCGAATACACATACTCGGGCACAACCGACGAGAACGGCTGGGTCCGCATCGAGAACCACCCCGAAGGCTCGTTCACCCTGCAGCTTGTCAAGGGCGATTCCGCCGTCGTGATGCAATACAATTTGAACAAACTCTCCCCGGTGTTCACCAACGACAGCATCGCGCTCAACGCCCGCGGTTCCGTGGACGGCTGGGTGGCTTTGCCGCAAAACGCCAAGTACGCCTGGGTCTTTGTGAAAGGCGTCGACATGGTGCAAAAGACCGACTCCACTGGGCACTTCGCCATTAACGACGTTCCCTCGGGTAGTGTCGACATATTGGCGTGGGTTCCTCAGGACCAGACCGTCGCCGGCGTCGCCAGCATCAAGGTGGAACCCGCCGACACGCTCTTCCTCGAGACCCTCAAGACTCCCGATGAAATGGAAGAACTGCAGGATCCGTGGCGTTACTCCCGTAGCATCGCCCCCTCGAAGCTCATCTCCGACTGGATGAAGCCCATCACCTTGCCGATGGTCGTCACCATCCGCCTGGACGCAACCACCTTCGATTTCGCCACCGCCAAGAACGACGGTTCCGACCTCAGGTTGTATGACGCCGAGGGCGAACTTTTGCCCATCGAGATCGACACCTGGAGCACCACCGTTCAAAGCGGCATTGTGAACGTGCGCATCGAGAAACCCGCCGACACCGCCGGCACTTGGACCCTCAAGTGGGGCAACCCCACTGCACGCACCTTCGAGAACGCCGATGTCTGGGCGGGCATGAGCGACTCCGTCATGCAGGAGCTCAACAGCGCCTTTATCATAGGCTTCGAGAACGATTCACAAAAGAACGACCTGCAGCCACCCCTCATTCCCAATTCCTGGTACCTGGGGACCAAAGTCACCGAGAACCTGGATTCCATCCAACTCCATAACAATATGAAGGCGATTGAAGATGCCGACGAAGGCCGCAACGGCAAAGCCCTCCACATCAAGTACAGCGCCAACTGGCCCGAATACGTTTTGATGGGAACCCGAATATCGAAGGCCTCCCGCGACATCGGCCACCTGGACTCCATCGAGGTCTGGATCCGCGGCAACGGCAAGTACAACATCATCTTGGAAGACCTTGTCTCCGATTACAACCACAAGGTGGAATACATTGGCGACGCCAAAGAAGAATGGGAACGCGTCGTTGTGCGTCCCCAGGACTTCAAGTCCGACACCATCAGCTATCACGGTTGGGAGCAGACCCGCCACAATGTCACCCACTTTACCGTATTCGCCTTTGACGGCACAGACTTGTGGATTGACGACGTCCGCCTTTATGGCATCAATCGCGACGACCTGAGATAAGGACCGATTTTTCGACCCCGTTCTTTTTGTAACGGATGTACAGCGCCTGGCTTTTGGAATCAAAGTAAAGCCGGGCTTTTTCATTTAATGGCGCCAAGCCGCGTGCCATTTGGGCAGAGCCGAGCACCGTTGTGGAGTCGACCTTGCCCGTATCGGCGACAACGCCCGTGTCTTGCGGAACAACTTCGGGTTCCTGGGCCTTCAACAGCTCAAGCATTTTCAAGGCGTAGCGCCTGCCAAAGGTCTCGTAGCCCTCGCGCGTAAAGTGCAGCGTGTAGTTTGTCTCCTTCAAGGCGGGGCAATCCTTCGCCGAAACCAGGTGGCCGTTCGGAATCAAATCGGCGGCCTCGGCAACGGCGGTGTTTCGCCAGCCCAAGTCTCCCGTAGGTGCCAATTCCCCAATCAGGATGGGGACCTTTTCGGGGTCCAGCTCCAATTCCTCAATAAAGTCGTCATAGACCTTCTTTACACGGCTCGGCCAGTCGTTCATTTGGTAGTCGGCTTCGCCCTGATGGAACAAAAAGCCCTTGATAACACCCTTTTGCTTGGCAATTTTCCCCATTTCTACAATTCTTTTGTGCAAATCGCCGCCGTACTCCTCAAAATACTGGAGCCACCAGGTGTCGCCCTTATTCTTGGCGTTTTGCACGTAGGCCGTGTTGCGGTCCTTGTCAAAAAGGTCAATGCTTTGGCCGCCAATGGCCACGTTCGCCACCGCCACAGTAATGCTGTCAGGCAAGGAATCGATCATGGCGCGCCCAAAGAAATCGACAATGCCCATTTTGGACTGACTGTGCCCCATAGGAGGGGCCGCCGGGTAGAACTCCCCGACCTTTTGGCCGGAGTGGTTTGCGGCTCGCAGCACCTGGAACCTAGGGTTCGTCACCTTATCGGCCGCAGTGACGGTCGCCTGTCCCGACATGTTCGACTGGCCATACGCCAAGTAAATGTGGAAATTCGGGTCCTGTGCATAGCACAGAGTCGCTCCCAAAGCCAATGCCGCTAGAACTTTACGCATATAGGCAAACCTCCCTTTTTAAAAATAAAAAAACAAACGCCCTGTTTGGTAGGACCCCACTACAGCAACGGAATTTCCGCCAACCTTGTAATTCCCCATCCGCTACTATAGTGGGCCTAATTTCTACCTAAGCGTTTGTTATGAATAAAATTACCTACGAGCGCCCCCATTTTATAGCCCTTTGCGAAAATAAAGCATTTACAAAATGTATATGAAATTGCCAATAATTGGCGTTTTAACTAACTTTACCGCCGTAAACAAAAAAGCGGCAAAAACCGCGAATTTACGGAGATTACCATGGGTTTTAAATGCGGCATCGTAGGCCTTCCCAACGTGGGCAAGAGCACCATCTTCAACGCAATCACCAACGCCGGCGCCGAAGCCGCCAACTACCCGTTCTGCACCATCGAGCCGAACGTGGGCATGGTAAGCGTGCCCGATAGCCGCCTCGACGAGTTGGTAAAAGTTTACAACCCCAAGTCCATCGTGCCGGCCGTGACCGAATTCGTCGACATCGCCGGCCTCGTGAAGGGCGCAAGCAAGGGAGAAGGCCTGGGCAACCAGTTCCTCACCCACATCCGCGAATGCGAAGCCATCATGGAAGTAGTACGCTGCTTTGACGACGAGAACATCGTTCACGTGAGCGGTTCCGTGGACCCCGTCCGCGACGTGGAAGTCATTGAACTCGAGCTCATCCTCAAGGACATGGACACCGTCGAAAAACGCCTCGCCACCGAGAACAAGGCCGCCCGCGTCGGCAACGCCGAAGCCAAGGCCCGCCTCGCCGCCTGCGAACTCTTGAAAAAGACCCTCGAAGAAGGCAAGGCCGCCCGCACCGTGATGAACGACAGCGAAGAAATGCAAGCCGTTGTGAAGGACCTGGGACTGCTCACCGCAAAGCCGCTCTTTTACTGCGCCAACGTGAAGGACGACGACATTCTCACCGGCAACGCCTACGTGGACACACTCAAGGCCTACGCCGAAAAAAACGGCCACGCCGTCATCGTGATCAGCGGTAAAATCGAGGAAGAGCTCTCCCAGATGGAGCCCGCCGACAAGGCAGAATTCCTCAAGGAACTGGGCATGAAGGAATCGGGCCTCGACGCCGTGGTGCGCAAGGGCTACGAAATTCTCGGCCTCCGCACGTTCTTTACCGCCGGCGAGAAGGAATGCCGCGCCTGGACGTTCCACTCCGGTTTCAAGGCCCCGCAGTGCGCAGGCGTCATCCACACCGATTTCGAGCGCGGCTTTATTCGCGCCGAGACATTGAGCTTCGAGGACTTTCGCAAGCACGGCAGCTGGAACGCAGCCAAAGAGGCAGGGCTTGTCCGCACCGAAGGCAAGGACTACCTGGTACAGGATGGCGACATCATGTACTTCCTCTTCAACGTGTAGCAAACGGGCTGCAACAGCCTACATAAAAGCCGGACACGGCAAAAAAAGCGGGTTCAAGACCCGCATTTTTTATTTCTTTTCTTTTTTCGCCCGCATTTCAACTACAATCGGTCGTACAATACAGGCGAGATTCATCGCCGTCCCTATGAGAATCAATGCGCTCGCACAGTAAATCCCCGTTGCGGGTTCAACCGTCAGCACGTTCATACCAAGCTGGCTGCATATTTGAACCACCTGCCCAAGGAACGCCCACATGGCGACCATCGAGAGGATGCCCATGGCAAGCGAACCTAAGGAGGCAAAGTAACCGATCTGTGCAAGCCAGGCAAACACGGCGGCAATCACCAGCGCCCCGGCAATGCCATACATAAAGCGGAACGGTTGGAGCTTGGGGAATTCCGGAAAAACTTCGCGGAACCTTTCAAACGCCTTGGGGTTGCCTGTCTGGATGTTCTTCACATAGCCTGCCGCGGGCTCCTTCAAGTCCGTTTCGAGGTCAAGTCCGCTGGCGATTTCGTAAAAGGTCGGTTCCGCAATCACCGTATCGGCACAGGAGACGTTAAAGAGCGGGAGCATGAGTCCCAAGAGAGCAAGCAAGTAAGGGGCTGCCACCAGCCTCTGAAAGAACTTGAATTTACTTTCCACGATTATTCCTTGATGATATCGCGAGGATACACGCAACGGAAGCCAATCGACTCGGACCAGTAGCGCGGATCTTCGTCATCGCTTTCTGTTGCATTCAACAGCTTTTCCTTGTCTTTCCAGGAGCCGCCCTTGTAGACCTTGGAGGAGCCGAACATGGCGCCCGTCGGGTTCGAGGGTTCCACGATCACCGAGAACATGAAATACTTGTCGCGGGTCCATTCGGCAACGTTACCCGCCATGTCGTAAATACCCCAGCGGTTCGGCTTCTTGGAAGATGCCGGCTGCGGACCATACTCGCTGGACTTGGAATTCATGCGGTAGGAGTTGTCGTAGTACACGGCGTACTTACCCGGATCCGGGATGGAATCAAAGATCCAAATGGCACCGTCGTTGTTGTCGGCGCGGGCGGCAAACTCCCACTGGGCTTCTGTCGGCAGGTCACCACCGAGCGTCTGGCACACAAAGCGGGCGTCGTCCCATGTGATGTTGTGGACCGGCTTTTGCGGATGCTTGTAGGTGGAGCGGTCCTTGATGCGCTTTGTGGAATCCAAAGTGTTCATGGCCTGTTCAAAAAGCTTCTGAGTCATCTCGGTCGTCATGATAGCGAACGGGGACATCGAGACCACGCGGCCCTTGTAACGGAACATACCGGAATCAATCATTGCCACATTGCCATGCACGCGGTCACGAACGACGCGAGCCGAAGTCGCAATGTTCGCGAGCGACGGCATAAGGGCATCCTTCGCCCAAACCGTATCGGCAGCAGAAGACGAAGACATTGCCGAAGAGGAACTGCGGACGACAGGCTCTTCCACAGTCTTCGGGTTCAACCATTCCTGCACCTCAGGTTCGTTCAAAATATAGTCGGGCAAAATGAACTCGCCCTGGCCAGAGAAAATTTCGCCATTAATCTGGAAATCGATCATTTCGTAGCGATACTGGTGGCGGCTATTAACCTTGCCATCCTTGTAAATCCACACGGGCTTGTTGTTCTGCAGGGTCAGGAACACCTTGATGTCGCTATTGCTGTCCTTGAGCTGCATAAAGAGCCTGTCCATATCCTGTGTCGCCACGGAACCCGTCCATGACACGTCAAAACGGCCATGATCGTCACCAAAACGGAGCTTAACGGCAATGACGTGAGCAATAGATTCGCCCTGGGTATCTTCGAACACAGGTTCAACCTTGGCGGGCATCATGGAGCCACGGAGCGGCAACTGCTGCAGTTCGTCCAACTTTTTGAGGAGAGCCTTGTTCAAGTAGCTTACATCGCCAATCTTGGACTGGCGCCAGATCCTTTGGGCTTCGGCCTTTTTGGTATTGTAACGGGCTTCGTATTCCTTAAAAACCTTGTTGTCTTCGTCCAAACCAAGGGACGAAGCCGAATGGAACTTAGGATAGGCAGATTCAAATTCGTTCATCGAAAGATTCTCGGTCGCCTTGTCCAGCTGGTCCATGAACTTGTCGTAGAGCACTTCCGTTTCTTCGAGCGTAGTGGTCTTTTCAATATCATTTATCGTAATGTCAATGGCGGGTTTCTTGGAATAATCAATTTCAAAATGCATCGGCTTCGGCTTGAACACCAAAGCATCGCCATCGCCCACAATGCCAATATCGGCATAAGGCAGAGCATTCGGCGCCGAGAACACGAAGGTGTAAGCGCCCGGCTGCACCGGGAAGATGGTCCTGCCCTTAATAGTACCCTTGTTATTGGAGATTTCCAGCTTCTTGTCATCGGAAGAGAACTTGATAATTCCGGGGAGGGTGGTCTCTGTCAGCAACTGCCATTCGCCATTCTTGATAAAGAACATCTTGGGCACACGCGGAGAATAAATGTACTCGCGGTCAAAGTAGATATCGGCTTCGTCCTGGAACGCCTTGGTGTTTTTAGTCGCATAGAAGCGCATTGTCGCCACTTCCGCAGCCCTCAAATAGTTATCCTTCAAGCTATAGGCGTGGAGTTTTTTGAAGTTTTCGGCATTCACCTTGCCCGAAATCCACTGGTATTCCTTCGGTCCAACCTTGTGGCGCAGATAAATCTTGTTTTCTTTCAGGGGGAACGTCTGTTCCTCGGACACCGCCACACCCTTGCCCGCGCTCACAGCCATATTGGCAATCGGGTCGACGACGGTCCCCACCTTGAAGTGCTTGGCAGGGATTTTGAAGTTCTTGTCACTGTCGGCCATAGTCAGGGCAGGCAACAGCAACAGAATCGGAAGCAAACGAACAAAAGACATAACAGCTCCTGTTATCTTTTAGTACAAATCTAACACTGCAAAAGATAGTCTTTTTGTAAGGAAAATTTACCTTTTCATGGGTCGTTTTTGCCCATATTGAGCAAATATCCGCCCTTTGATCCCCCAACAGGCCCCAATTCGACCTTCCAGTCGGCCAATCGGATAATATCAGGGTGGTGCTCAATGACTATCACCGTGTCGCCACGGGCACTGAGACGGCGCAAGAGATTCCAGAGCATTTGGATATCCTTGAGGTGCAGCCCTGTGGTAGGTTCATCCAGCAAGTAGACCATTTCGCCATGGGAACGCTTCGCCAGCTCCGCCGCCAGCTTGAGGCGCTGGTTCTCCCCTCCGCTCATAGTCGTCACCGGCTGGCCAAGCCGCAGGTAACCCAGTCCCACATCGCGGAGAATCTCGAGCTTGGGCAAGATCTTGGGCTGGTCCTTGAAGAACTCGCAGGCCTCGGCAATGCGCATGTCGAGCACATCGGCAATGTTCTTGCCCTTGAAGGCGACCGTGAGCGTTTCTTGGTTGTAACGCTTGCCGCCGCAAACCTCGCACGGCTCCCAAATGTCCGAGAGAAAGTGCATCTCGACGGCTACGGCACCACGCCCCTCGCAGGCTTCGCAACGGCCCCGTGCCAGGTTGTAGCTGAACCGGCCGTAATCAAAGCCCTTGACCTTGGACTGCGGAAGTTTGGCGAACAGACGGCGTATATCGTCGAATACGCCGGTGTAGCTCGCGGGCGTGCTGCGCGGCGTTCCCGATATGGGGCTCTGGTCCACGTACAGCACCTCGCCACTCTGCTTTTTGCGACCGCGCGCCTGGAACTTTTTTTTGAGCGCTGGGAAAACTTCGTCCATGACCATCGAGCTCTTGCCGCTACCACTCACACCGCACACAACGCTCACGGCGCCCTTCGGGAACTTTACAGACAAATTCTTTAAGTTGTTCTTGACAAGTCCCTTGAATTCGTAGAATTCCGTATTGTCGGTAATGCTCTTGGGAGAAGTCTCATTGGCAAGTGGGATGGAATGCGTGAGATACTTGACCGTCTCGCTCCTCGGAAACTGTTGCAGGGCATAGGGCTTAGAAAGCCGTGTTGGAGAGCCCTCCGCCACGACTTCCCCACCAAACTCGCCTGCGGCAGGGCCCATATCGATAATGTGGTCCGCGGCACGCATCATGTTCATGTCGTGCTCTACCACGACAAGCGTATTGCCGAGGTCGCGCAGGCGGTACAGGGAATCGAGCAGTTTGGCTGTATCGCTTTCGTGAAGGCCTACCGTCGGTTCGTCAAGCACATACATCACGCCTTCGAGACCACTGCCGATTTGGCTCGCCAAACGGATGCGCTGCGACTCGCCGCCGCTCAAGGTGTCGCCCGCGCGGTCGAGGCCAATGTAACCAAGACCCACGCTCTTGAGGAAGTCCAGGCGGCCAATGATTTCGCGGAGCAGCGGCTCGGCAATCGTCTTCTTGGATTCGGCACTCTGCATCATGCCATCGTCCTTTGAAAAATCAACACTCGCAAACCAATCTCGGGCTTCATCAATGCTCATGTGGTTCACGTCCATGATGTTCTTGCCGCAAATGCGCACAGCCAAGAACTCGGGCTTGAGACGTTCGCCATGACAATCGGGGCAAACCTTGCCGTCTTTAAAGTGGCCAAGGCCAAGGCACGTTTCGCATGCGCCCCAGTGCGTGTTGAAGCTGAAGTAGCGCGGGTTCAATGCGCTGTCCATGTACCAGCCACACTTGGCGCATCCCGGCTTTTCAGAACACGCCAGACGCTTGCCCGCCTCGTCTTCCACATACAAAATGCCGTTGCCGTCACGATAGCCGCGTTCAAACGCCTCCACGAGGCGGGCGCGGTTCGCCTCGCGAACCACCACCTGGTCGGCAACCGCCAGCACATGTTTTTCGCAAGTTGGCAACTTGGGGAGTGGGAGGTCCACCATTTTGCCGCCCAGGTACGCCTTGCGATAGCCCTTGTCCACCAGCACCTGCGACGTCTTGAGCACGTCCTTGAGCTCTATGGGAGTCAAGATGGTAATCATCTTTTCGTTATCACGGTCAAACGCGTATTGCATGAGGTCACCCGCGCTGTACGAAGCCACGGGCTTCCCGCAATGCAAGCAGTGCGGGGTCCCGACGCGAGCCCACAAAATGCGGAAGTAGTCGTAAATTTCGGTGAGCGTCGCGACCGTACTGCGCGGGCTCTTGCTCGCACTCTTCTGGTCAATCGCAATCGCCGGGGCGAGTCCCGTAATGGAATCAATGCTGCCGTGGTCCGGTCGTCCCAAAAAACGGCGGGCATAGGTGCTGAGCGTCTCCACAAAACGGCGCTGCCCTTCGCTAAACAGCGTGTGGAATGCGAGGCTCGACTTGCCGGATCCCGAAACGCCGGTAATCACCGTGAGCTTGTGGCGCGGGATGGTCACGTCAATATTCTTGAGGTTGTGCTTGCGCGCCCCGTGGACTTCGATATCGAGGGAATAACCCTCGCCCGCCTTGAGACTCCTGTTAAACTGCTTGTTCTCGCCGTGCTTTTTCGCAAGCACCGGCAACAGGTAGCGCCCGGTCTCGCTCTTTTTGCAGCGGGCAATTTGCTCCGGCGTACCCTTCGCAATCACGCGCCCGCCGTGTTCGCCCGCATCGGGCCCCAGATCTATAATCCAGTCGGCGCACTTGATCACATCCAGGTTGTGTTCTATAACCACCACGCTGTTGCCTAGGCTGCGCAAGCGGTTCAAGCAATCCAAAAGCTTGCGGATGTCCTCAAAGTGGAGACCCGTAGTGGGCTCGTCAAGCAGGTACAGTGTTTTGCCCGTACCCGGGCGGCGGAGTTCCGAGGCAATTTTCACGCGCTGCGCTTCACCGCCGCTCAAAGTTGTCGAGGGTTGTCCCAGCCGTAAATAGCCGAGCCCCACCTCTTCGAGCAATTTCAACGGTTCCGCGATTTTTGGCTGGTCCTTAAAGAACTCACTCGCCTCGCTAATGCTCAAATCCAAAATCTCGGAAATGTTCTTGCCCTTAAAATAAATCTCGCGAGTCGCATCGTTAAATCGCTTGCCGTCGCAAACGTCGCAAGTCACCTGCACGCTCGGCAAAATGTGCATGTCCACGACTTTGACGCCCGCACCCTCGCAGGCGTCGCAGCGGCCACCCTTCACGTTAAAGCTAAAACGGCTCTTGGTATAGCCGCGGATCTTGCTCTCGGGCAGGTTCCCAAACAAGTCGCGAATGTCGTCCCAAATCTTGGTGTAGGTCGCCGGATTACTGCGCGGCGTGCGGCCAATGGGCGTCTGATCGATTTCAATCACCTTGTCGATGTTCTCAAGCCCTTCCAGGTGGTCGAACTTGCCCACCGGTTCCTCGGAATTGTAGAACACGCGCGCCAGTTCACGGCGCAAAATCTGGTTCACGAGCGTACTCTTGCCGCTCCCGCTCACGCCGGTCACCACGGTGAACGCGCCGCCTAGCGGGATTTCAACATCGATATTCTTGAGGTTGTTCTCGCAGGCACCGCAAATCTTGAGCTTGGGCGTGTTCTTGTCGATCTTCATGCGCTTTTGCGGCACCTCAATCGCCTTGCGCCCGCTCAAGTAGGCTCCCGTCAGGCTCGACTTGTTCTTCTCAAGTTCCTCGACCGTGCCCGCCGCAATCACACGGCCGCCCTCAACACCCGCCCCCGGGCCCACATCGACCACGTAGTCGGCGTGCCGCATGGTGTCTTCGTCATGCTCCACAATAATGAGGCTGTTGCCCTGTGCCCGCAAGTGTTCAAGCATCTCGAGCAGTTTGTCGTTGTCGCGCGGGTGCAAGCCAATGCTCGGTTCGTCCATCACGTAGAGCACGCCCTGGAGACCCGCGCCCACTGCACTCGCAAGGCGGATGCGCTGCGCCTCGCCGCCGCTCAGCGTAGAAGACTTGCGGCTAATGTTCAGGTAGCCAAGCCCCACCGTTTGCAAAAAGCTCAAACGCCCGCGAATCTCCTTGAAAATTTCCTTGCCAATACGCTGTTCGCGGTCAGAGAGCTTAAGGTTGTTGAAGAACTCCACAGACTTTTCTACAGACCACGACGTCATCTCGGTCAAATTCACCCCGTGGAACGTGACCGCGTTCGCAATGCGGTTCACGCGCGTGCCGTGGCATTCCGGGCACACGCCAATCTGCATGTACTTGCGAAAATGGAAAATATGCCACATGTCCCACAGCCCCTGCATCACCGTCATCACACCGGTCTCGGATTCGCTCGGCGTCCCGTACAAAAAGGCGTGGCGCTGTTTTTCGGTAAGCTTGTTCCACGGCGTGTCGAGGCTGCAGTGCATCTCGTTGGCGATGGTGCGGAAGTTCCGCCACCCAAAGTCGCTAAAGATAATGTTGCCGTCGTCCTTCTTTTGGGTGGCAAAGCAACCCTGCTTAATGGACTTGCTCTTGTCGGGAATCACCAGGTCCAAATCGAACTTGCAACTCTCGCCAAGGCCCATACAAACCGGACAACGCCCCTTGGGGTCGTTAAAACTAAAGAAGCGCGGTTCCAACTCGGGGATGGAGATTCCGCACTTGGGGCAAGCCAATTCCGTGCCCTGCAGGCGGTATTCCTCGGCAGCCTTTTTCCCCGAAGAAGCCTCGGCGGCAAACAAAAAGCTCACCAGTTTGCCATCCGTCAGTTTGAGCGCCCCTTCGAGCGCCTCGCGCAGGCGGCTCATGTTCTTGCGCTCCAGAGTCAATCGGTCAATGACCGCCTCAATGGTGTGCTTTTCGTAACGCACCAGGGCGGGGACCTCCTCAAGGCGGTAAATGACGCCATCAACGCGGGCGCGTACAAATCCTTTTTCCTTGAGTTCGGCAAGTTCCTTGCGGTATTCGCCCTTGCGCTCTTGCACAATCGGCGCCATCACCGTAATTTGACGACCCTCGTCGCCCGCATAAAGGTTGTCCACAATCTGGTCCACCGTCTGCGCCTGGATAACGCGACCGCAGTCCGGGCAGTGCGGCACGCCCAAGCGCGCAAACAGCAGGCGGTAATGGTCCAGAATCTCCACCACCGTCCCCACCGTTGAGCGCGGGTTCCTGTTCACCGTCTTCTGGTCAATCGAAATCGTCGGCGAAATCCCGCGAACGCTCTCCACGTCGGGGTGCTTCATGCGGCCAATGAACTGGCGCGCGTATGCCGAGAGCGACTCCACAAAACGCCGTTGCCCCTCCTGGAACACTGTGTCGAACGCCAGGCTCGACTTGCCCGAACCCGAGACCCCGGTCACCACCACTATGGAATCGCGCGGGATGTTCAGGTTCACATGCTGCAAATTGTGTTCGTGGGCGTCACGGATATCAATGGACTTCGTCATGCCGCAAATATAGTGAACATTTGAACATATTTCAAGAGTCCAACTCCTCTACAACTTCAAATCATTGACGAAAAAAACGAAATAAAGTATATTTGGGTCTCCCAATGGGGATATAGCTCAGTTGGTAGAGCGACAGGTTCGCAATCTGTAGGTCATGGGTTCGACTCCCACTATCTCCACGCAGAAAGCCGGCACAATGTGTCGGCTTTTTGGCTTTTAAAGTTCGAATTTCACACCAGCCTTGACTTCGCTCAAAAAACTGTTCTCGGGGAACACCCCTACAAGGGACTTGGGCATCTTGTAATGCAAGTATATCTGTTCCACGCCGGCATACAAGGTGAGAAGTCCCGGATTCCAGTTGAACGACAGCCCCCAGGTCCCCGAGAACTTCTGCAATTTTTCGTACTCGGCCGAGGGTCCGTCGATCATGTAGCCATAAAACAGGTTGAGTTTAGCCTCAAGCGAAATCTTTGTTTTAAACTTGTACGAGAACGTAGAGCGCATCGCAGGTCCCAACCAGCGCGCCCATGAATAATCCAACGTAATGGATTCCTCTTCTTCGCCCTCTTCCTGCTGCATATCCGCATACATATACGAAGACACCAGCCCATTGTAGAGGTCAAAACATTCCTCCCCGTGGTCCTGGTAGCAAAGATCCATGTAGTATTCAAAGGGCTTGTACACGCTGCCGTACCCGTAGCCGCCCCACGGGTCGCTGTCTATGCAGTTGCCGTAGAAGTCACGTTGGCAGTCGGCATTGGGCTCGCCCCCCTCAGCCTCGTCATTTGAGCTCTCGGCGATGAAGGCGATCTTCTCGATAAATCCCAAAAAGTCCGAGAGCGAGTCGGCCTCGTACTTGACGCCCACATACACGTTCCCGTTAAAACCCGTAGGCACAGCCCTGTGCCAGGAGCCGTACAGAGCAACCGACAGCGGCCCTCCATCGTGGTAATACGCCCATGTTGCCAAACCCAGGCGCTGTTTTTCAAAACGGGCAATATCCACCTCGAGCCATCCGTAAAACGCTGGCTCCATGTTCGCCTCGCTCGAGAGGTTAAAATCAACGCCCACATCCAAAAGAAACCTTTTACCCACCAGGGAGTACTCCAAGCCCGGGGCAAGAGTCCAATCGCTCGTATCGAGCACCGGCATGTCCTTGTTCGCAATGAACCAGTCCGCCACAAAGGCGACACCCACCGAGTGGATCCAGTCGCCAAGCGAAAAATCGACAAAACCCGCTACCGAGGTAAAGATGTCGCCGCCATTCTCCTTAACGGCATCGATACCGCCGTATTCCTCGTAATGGAGGCCGATATAGCCCAGGTCACCCAAAAAACGGAAAGACCAGGGTTCCTGCCCCTCGGACATTCCCAGCACGTCGTAGTAATCTTTAAGAATTTCCTGGATTTCCTTGGTGTACTCCCCATCCATTTGGGCGGCTTCCTCAAAAAGCGCCACGGACTTGGGAATATCGCCCGCCTTTTCGGCCTCGAGGGCGCGAGAATACACCTGTTCCTGGGTCTCTGCAAACAACACAGACGACAGCAATAGCGATATGACTATCGCAATCGGTCGCATTTACTTGTGAGAATGGTCCCCTTGGTGCATGGGAGGCGGCATCATGGGGGACATAGGCATTCCCCGCATGGGATTCATGTTATGAGAATCCGGCCTTTCGTAAAAAGGCTGACGTTCGCGAGGCTGCTTTTTTTGGGATTCCCCCTCAAAACGAGACTTTTCGTTCCGTTTTTGCGAAACGTCATTGCGTAAACCTTTTTTCTCGGCGCTGGAACTCGCCCTCAACTTGGAGAGAATTTGTTCGCGAGCGGCCTTGCGTTCGGCACGCATTTTTTGCCAGTCTGCTTTTTCTTTTGCACCTAAATCCGGAGTTTCTCTCGAAAATTCGGACCTTTCGGCGGGGGTCGGAACACTGGATTCCGGCTGCGCAGCAAGCCCGCCAGCGAAGACAAACGCTGTCGAGAGAAGGATTGAAGCTATGAAGATCAAGCGATTCATACCAAACTCACTGCAAAAACCGTGCCAATTGTTCTTTTAGGCCTTTATCCGGCTTTTTAAGCCTTTACAGGCATAATATAGATTATTCCCCCGAAAAAGGGTCGTAAAAAACTGAGAAGATTCACCCCGACAGGACACATTTTCCCGATTTATGTGATTTGGACTACGCACCTTTGTAGTCCTCCTTCTTCATCCCGAGTCGTTCCATGACCTCGCGCAGCACTTTGCGGTCGATTCCAAGGATCGTGGCGGCCAAAGTCAGGTTCGCATTGCTGTCACGCAAAGCGCGCGAAATGACTTCGCGCTCCACGGCCTCGCGGGCTTCCTTGAGCGTGCGCGGAGAATCCTTGGTCTCCTTGTGCAAGTCATCAAGACCTAAGTCCTTGGGCTGGATTACACCGTGGACCGCCTGCACCAGGCCCTTCTGGATGCGGTTTTCGAGTTCACGCACATTGCCCGGCCAGTGGTAACTCAGCAATGCCTTTTCGGTGTTGCGGCTCATTTTGAACTTGCCGCGGCCGTACTCGGCGCCGTAGCGCTTGATGAATTCATCGGCCAAGAGCACCACATCCTGCCCGCGGTCACGGAGCGGCGGGAGCACCATGGGCATCACCTGGATGCGGAAGTACAGATCCTCGCGGAACTTCTTTTCGCGAACAGCCTCTTCGAGGTCGACGTGTGTCGCCGAGATGACGCGCACGTTCACCGGAATCTCGCGGTTGTCGCCCACGCGCGTAATGTGCTTCTCTTGCAGCACGCGCAAAAGCTTCACCTGCATATTCATGGGGAGTTCGCCGATCTCGTCCAGGAATATGGTGCCGCCATCGGCCTCTTCAAAAAAGCCCTTGCGGGTCTCGATGGCACCGGTAAACGAACCCTTAGCATGCCCAAAAAGCAGCGACTCGATCAAATGTTCAGGAATGGCGCCGCAGTTCACCGCAATAAAGGGACGGTCGGCACGCGGGCTCATTTTGTGGATGAACTTGGCAAAAACTTCCTTGCCCGTCCCCGTCTCGCCGCGGATAATCACCGGAAGCGGGAGCGGCGCGAGCTTCTCGGCTAGGGCAACGAGGTCCGCCATGACCTTGCTCGAATAAATAATGTTGTCCTTGCGGACCACGTTCTTCAAAACGTCGAGGGATTCCTTATCGCGCAAGCGATCGTAAGCGGCAAAGGCGAACTTTTCGCACACCGCTACAAAGGAATCGAACAACTGGCTGTCTTCTTCAGTAAAGGGTTCCTCGCGGGCAGCGCGCTGCAAATACAAATAACCGGCTTCGCTATCGGGCGTGCGGAAGGGGCTCACCATGATGCTTGTGAGCTGATTCTGCACAATGGACTTGGAGAGGTCCGCCGAATCGTCGTCGAGCTGGTTCCAAACCACAGCGCGTTTTTCGGCCTTGGCCTGTTTTACCGCCGAGATCGAAATGGAAACCTGCTCCGGATTTGAAAAATGGAGCGGCGTCTCGCCGGCAATGTCAAGCACGGCAGCATCGGCGTGAAGCACGCCCTTCGCCACTTCCAAAATCTTGGGGAACAAGTTCTCGGGCTGTTCCTCGTCAAGCAAAATCTTGACGACATCCAGCATCTTCTCGGTTGCAAGCATCGATTCCGACTTCATCATAACCTTCCTGATTGACTCTACTCGTTTTCGTCCTTATCGGGGACAGGGAGTGTTTTGAGGCTCTGCCCATCAACACCAACCGCCGCCGAGTCCAGGCCGTTTTCGAGCCCCGCCTCGCCCATGTCCAATGACCTGGATTTTTTAAGCATCAGGGCCCCGGTTTCGTCGATGTTCGAACTGCCCCCTTTCACAACGATCACCAACACCGATACCAATAATATAAGAACAAAAAAGGCCGTCAAGAGGAACTTTTTGTTCCTCCCTGTGTGCTGCATCACTGCAAATTCCGGCGGAATTTCGCAAGTTTCGCCCTCATCGTTACAAATCGTTCCATTTTTTGAAAAAAAGTTTTTTAGGAACTTTGTTTGAGAATTCAACCAGGCGACTTCACCGCCGCAAACACCCGCAAAAGCGATCTCCAAAAGTTCGTCCAGTTCATCCAGGTCCTCCACACGATTTTCGGGATCGGCACGCAAGAGCGCACTCCACAACGGGGCAAGTTTGGTCAAGGTCTCGGGCCCTGCAAGCGAACCCGATTCCACCAGTGAATCTAGGCGGGAGTACAACTTTGTCGTAGGATCCAGCGAATCGGCCCGGGTGGCGGCATCGGCGAATTCCTCGTAGGTTTCAGCCTTTACCAGTTCCTCGCCCGCGATCCAAAAGTACAAGAGCATCCCCAAGCTGTAAGCGTCGCTCTTTTCGGTTGCGGGCTTGCTCTGGAAGCGCTCGGGAGCCGCATACGGAAGCGAGCCCGGACCCACAATGCCACAATCGATGAGCGTCACTTTGCCATCGGCACCCACAAGAACATTCGCCGGGTTTAGGTCGCCGTGGTGGATTCCCTTTGCCGAGAGCGTCTTGAGGACGACCACCAACTGGCGGAGCGCATCCAACGCCACCGCCACGGGCATGGGAGAGAACTTGTTCGATTCAAGGCCCTCCACAAAATCGTAGACCAGGTACGGGCGGGCATTTTTTTCTCCGGCATCCACAACACGGTACACGCCGTCCACGCGCTCGTGCAAAAGGCAACCAACCGTCGCTGAATCAAAATGGCATCCGGCGGCATACCACTTGAGGACATAGGACTTGGATCCCGCCCACAGCCTGTAGATTTGAGCCTCGCCTCCCCTGTGCAAAAGCGAGCAACGGGTCACGTCGGCGAAAACACTCATAGTTCGCCCTGTTCCACCATGGCCTTGAGGGAATCTTCAGCCGCCTGCGTCCAACGGGCAAGCTCCTTATCGTCGGGCAGGGTTTCGTGGCCCATGGACCAAATGTCCCACGCCTGTTCAATGTCGCCTTCAGCCCAATAGAGGTTGCCGAGGTTCATGTAGGCCGAGGCGAAGTTGGGCTCCTTGGTCACGATGTAGATGTAAATCTTTTTGGCCTGCTCCACGTCGCCGCGGTTTGAGAGCACAAACGCCTTAAGGTTGTGGCTAAAGTAGTTCGCGCTGTCCAACTGGATGGAGTGGTCCAGCAAAGGGAGCACGTTCGCGCGACCATTCTCCATAAGGGTTGCCCGCGCCAAGTAAAAAAGGCTCGTCGAGTAGGCAGCGTCAATTTTGCCGCTGGAATCCACCTTCGAAAGAATGCGGAATTCCTTGACGGTGCGGTCCCAGAGGTCGAGCGTGGAGGTTTTTAAATGCTCTTTGTCCTCGGCAATGGCGTAATAGGCAAGCGCCAGCCCGTAGCGGGCATCCCGGTGCGCCGGGTCAGAATCAAGCGCCTTGGAAAAACTGGTCACGGCGCGATCGTAATCGCCAATTTGCAAGGCCGCGTTACCACGGTTCACCTCGGTCTCGGTGCAACCACAAAAAAACACCGTAGCGACAACAACCACGATTTTCCATACATAACCATATAAATGATGTGTCTGATTACAAACACGTCTCATCATGTTTTAAATGTATAAAAAAATCCCTGCCAAAGGGCAGGGATCTTCGAAAATTCGAAAGCAAGAATTACTTTTCGAGTTCGCGAACGGCAACAACGTTGCCTTCGGCGTCAAGAGCGCGCACGACGTTGCCATCGCGTTCGAGCTTGATCTGAGCAGTTTCGCCCTGAGCGGTGGTGATGGTGGCGGAGAGAGAACCGTCAGCATTCTTCACAGCGGCAATGGTGTTGCCCTGAGCGTCCTGTTCGTAGTAGCTGTCACCAGCGGCGAGCGGGTTGGAGCCAGTCCAGAATTCCACAGTGTTGAGCACGAGGAAGTCAACGAACGTAGCAATGCCGTAAACCGGGATGACCCACATGGCAAAGTGAACGATAGAGTTGAGCCACTTGTTGCCAAGAGTGCCGTTCCAGCTGAGAAGCTTGTTGAAGCAGGCGTAGCTGCCGTAGCAACCAGTGAGAGTGATCATGCTTGCGCAAATAACTGCAGCGAGAGCTTTTTTCATTTTATTTTACTCCTTAAGGGTTTAAGTTTATCGTAATATTAACGACACCGAAAATATAAATAAATAATCCCCTCTTAACAAAAAAATAGGGAAATTTTTAAAAAATTTGACGAAAGTCACATATCCAAAACAAGCCCTTTTTTGCTTAAATCGTTGATTTTGGGCAATTTAGGTGGTCTATCGGCTAAAATTCTCCAAAAAAAGCCCTTAAAATTTATTTATTACCCATTGGTCTCTTTTTTGTTTAGTTTACCAAAAAAGGAAGAACATTTTATGACATTGAGCCGTCGCTTTGCCGTTGCCGCATTTTTTGCGCTGATTTCGTCTGCCTTTGCCGCAGGACCTCTTACTGTTTGGATTATGCCCAACGGGGCCACCCCGCAGCAAAAACTGGAACAACGCCTGGAGGCATTTACCAAAAAAACGGGAATCAAAACCCAAGTGCAGGTGCTGGACTGGGGCGAAGCATGGAACCGCATTTCGAACGTTCTCGCCACGGGCGAGGACGCCCCCGACGTCCTTCAATTAGGGACCACCTGGATACCCTATTTTGCCTCCAAGCAACAGATTAAGCCCCTGAACCCGTGGCTTGACAAGATTGATTCCAGCCGTTTTGTCCCCACCAGCTGGCATACCTCGCATATTGAGTCCGACACCACCATCTATTCGGTCCCTTGGTTCATCGACGTTCGACCCCTGCTGGGCAACAAGCGCATTTTAAGGGAGAACGGGATTTCCAGCGATAATGTTTCCTCTTACGAAGGCTTTGTAGACGCCATCAAAAAAATCAACTCGCGCAAAGAAATTCTTGAAAACGGCGTGAAAGTCCGCGCCTACGCCTTCCCCGGCAAAAGCGACTGGAACATCCCCCACAACTTTGCCCCGTGGATTTGGAGCAACGGCGGAGACTTTATTGCAAAGGACAAGAACGGCAAGTGGCACGCCAACATTTTGAGTGAAAGGACGTTGTTCGGCATCGCCAAGTACCTGAACTTTGTGCTAGACTCCTTGGTTCTAAGCGACGTTTTACAAAACAACACGGCACAAATCGCGCAGCAGTTCAATGCGGGCGAACTCGCGTTTATCGTGAGCACGTCCGAAATAGTTATGCAAGTCCATTTTGACGGCACCAAAGGCGGACTCTCGGGAGCCCAGATTGGGAGCGACAGCATTGTGGCGCTCCCCTTCCCCAAGGGATCCGCCGGATCGGTTAGCTTTATTGGCGGAAGCAACCTCGCCATACCCGCCGGCAACAAGCGCCCCGAGGCAATCAAACTCCTGCTATTCCTCACAAACGACGAGAACCTGGACGCCTACACTAAGCAAATCGGATTCCTCCCCGCGTCCAAGAAGGTCCTCGAAACTTGGTCCACCGACGAAAACTACCGTGTACTTGTCGAAGCACTTAAGACTGGCAAAACCTACACAGCTATCCCCGAGTGGGGCGACATCGAACAGAGCCTAGTCTCCATGTTCAGCGAAACCTGGGACCACCTGGAGATTCCAGCCCTCTACTCCGAAGAAAAACTGTACCAGATTTTCTCGAACTACTCCGCGGCTATCGACAAACAGCTGAGCTACACCGCCACGGGAACCATGACGTTCGCCGAATTCCAAAGCGTGTGGCACAAGGCACTTGGCATCAAGGACGAACCGGAAAAAGAACCCGACGCGACCGACGATAAAAAAGCCATTGTTGAAGAGAACCTGCGAAAGGCGCCCTGGGTATTTGCCGTCATGCTGTTCCTCGGGTTCCTGTTCTCCCTCAAACGCAAAAAGAAGTAACCTATGAAAAACGTAAAGGTCACTACATTTTCGCAAAGCATCATTTTCAAGAGCCTTTTGTTCTTGGTGATTTCCATGTTACTCATTGTAACAGGGGGCACCTACTTTTTCACTCAGAGGCAACTGGAATCGACAGTCCAATACAACTACAGTTCCAACGAAGCCCGTTTGCAGCAGCTCGCATTCTCGGCAAACAACGAAATGGAACAGTTCGGGAGCAGGCTCTCCCTGCTCGCTAAGACCTCCGAAATCGCGACCATGGACCCGGTGATTGCAGCGGGCCATCTCAAGAGCTACACCATCTCGTCCATGTTCTCGTCGGGCGAAACCGTTTCGCTGTATGACCACCAAGAACAACTCATTTGCGACAATTCGATGCTCGAGACCGCCAAGGCGATTTACCCCGTGGAGTTCGGCAAGATTTCGCCACACAGGCCCTATGTTACACCTTGGTACCGCGAAGGCGACGGCATACCCAAGCGCGCCTTTGCCGCCGTTGTCTCGGACCGAACAAGCAATGGCGGTTACATTGTGGCAAGCTTTAGCATGCGCCGCCTTTGGAAATACTTTAGCGAGTTCAAGGTCGGGCAAAACGGGTTCGTAATCGCCATCAACACGGCAGGCGAAATCCTCTACCACCCCGACCTCAAAAAATGGATGGACGGGGTCCACCGCATTTCAGAAACAGGATTCGAGGATTTTAATGTCCAGACCTACGAAATCAACAAGCCGACCTTTATCAAACTGAATGACGGACACCGCTACCTGGTCAACTACAACTTTAACGCCGAATACAACCTAGGACTCATCACGCTCCAGCCCAAGTCCGAAATCGACGCCTCGGTATCGACAGTCAAGTTCATCAGCAAAGTCATCCTCGCCTTCGCCATGCTCGCCATCTTGCTGGTCGCATTCTGGCTGATTCTCATTCTCGGGCGGCCCATGAACCGCCTCATTGAGCACATTTCCAAAATCACCAACGGCAACATCGACATCGACGAAATCAACGTGGGCAACCGCAAGGACGAAATCGGCCAGCTCTCGAGGGCGTTCAACCAAATGCACAGCACCATCAAGCGGCAAATCAAGGAACTGAACGCCCACCGCGAAATGCTGGAACAAGAAGTCCAGGAACGCACCCAGGAACTGGAAGAGGCAAACAAGAAACTCGACCTTATTTCGAGGACCGACGACCTGACCCAGCTTCCCAACCGTCGCGACATGCACGAGACAATTGACAACGAGGTCGGCCGCAGCGCCCGCACCCACAAGCCGTTCTGCTTTATTTTCTTTGACATAGACCACTTCAAGAACGTGAACGACACCTACGGGCACGCCGCCGGCGACCTGGTCCTCAAGGCGGTGTCGTCGACCATCCGCGGGCTTTTGCGCAAGTACGACGTGCTGGCCCGCTATGGCGGCGAGGAGTTCTTGACCCTGTTGCCCGAAACGGACCTGGAAGGGGCTGCCATCGTCGCGGAGCGCTTCCGCAAAAAAATCGAAAAGCTCTCCATTAGCTTTGCCGAACAAAAAATCAAGGTGACCATTACCCTGGGGGTCGCCCTGTACGACGACCGGCTGGGCGCCGACCGGAGCATTCAGCAGGCCGACAAAGCGCTATACGAGGGCAAAGAGACCGGGCGCAACAAGGTCGTCATCTGGGACCCCGAACGCACCAGCGAAGAGGATTACAAGCAGGCGGCCATCGAAGAAGCTCGCGACCGCAGGTAAACAAAAAAGACTCGCTAAAGCGAGTCTTTTTTATCGGGATGACTGAATTCGAATCAGCGACCTCTTGAACCCCATTCAAGCGCTCTACCAGGCTGAGCTACATCCCGAGGTCTCTTGCAAGAGTGAACCAAAGTTAGTTAAACTTTGCCTTTTTTTCAAGGCAAAACCCCGAAAAAGGCATTTTTTCTATTTCCAGTAGCCCACAATCAGCACCTCGGGCGTCGCCTTCGGGTACTTTTTGCTTTTAAAGCCCACGATCTTCCTCAAACTTTTTTGCTTGAGTTCCCAGCCTTCGCGAAGCAGCCCCTTGGTCGAAAGCGTCACCTTGAGTCCGGGGACCTTACCGCCTTCCTTGATTTGATCCAGTTTATCCACGTTCAACATCACAGGCTTGGTCTTGATACTGAACTCGCGCTTGGAGGCGGAGTCCAGGGCGAGGTCCGGGCGGGCCTTTTTTTCGGTCTCCCAAACGTAGAACGTCCATTCGCGTTTTTCGCCCGCCGCGTAATAGCCGGCGTCAAAGAGTTTTTCGCCAAAGAATATGGGCGCCTTCACAAAGCCGTCGAGCGTCGCCGTATAGGGCTTGCCGTCGGTCCCAACCATCACCACCACCGGGTTGATTTGGCCGTCCATGCCCGCAAAGTCCATGTCGAACTCCACCGTCACAGCGGCATTCGGCGCAATCTTTTTAGGGTACTTGAAGTTCGACATGCCAATGCCCTGACCAATCACATTCTCCAGGACGATTTCCTTATTCGTGACGTTTGCGCCCTTGATCACAATGTGCTTGACATCGCCCTGGTCGGCGTAACCAATAGGGTACGGTTCGGGAACAAACTTGATGGCGTCGTCGGCAAAAGCCTGCGACGCGAGGGCCGCGGCGGCGGCAAAGGCTAAAATCTTGATTTTCATGCGCATAATATACAAAATTTCTATCTTTGGGCTCCGTGAATTCAAAGGCAGACATACAGGCGCTTGTCGCGCAAAAAGATTTGTTCATTTTCGACCTGGACGGGACACTCTTCAACACGCTGGGCGACCTAGCTCCGGCAGTGAATTTTGCCATGCGAAAGTTCGGGCTCAAGGAACACGACAATGAGACTGTACGTAGTTTTATTGGAAACGGGTCCATGAACCTCATTCGACGGGCCGTGAGTAACGCCCTCGGACTTGGCTGGCCCAAACTGGAATCCATGACAATCGGGGACATCGACATTGCACAGGTCCATCAAGTTTATTCGCAATTCTACTGGGAAAACTGCACCGCGCATACAGTCCCCTACGAAGGCGTCGTCGAGTTCATCGAGCGTCTGCGCTCGCAGGCAAAGCGGGTTGCGATGGTCACGAACAAGCCTGTAAAGCCAAGCGAAATCATTTTGCAGAAATTCAACCTGCTCAAGCACTTTGACGCATATCTGTGCGGCGACACCTCGCCCGAACGCAAGCCAAGCCCCGCAGGCATCCAGGCCATTTTAAAACAGCTGGGAACGGACCCCAAAAAGGCATTGATGATTGGCGACGACACGCCCGACGTGATGGCATCCAAAAACGCGGGCATCGACTGCGTCGCGCTTTTGGAAGGCTTTGGCAAACCCGAGAATCTGCTCCCTCTCGAGCCCCCCTACACCATAGGCCACATCAAGGATTTTCCATATTGAGCGCCAGGAATATTAATGCTAGCAGAAGGGACATAAAATGATGCGTTATCGGGACATCAATAGTAGCTTATTATTCCCTTGGAGGCCGTCGTTGTCGAAGCGGACGGTGGGATTCTTGCCGCTCTTGTAAGCTTCTTCGCTCTCGTAGAGGGAGAACGCCACGGAAACGCCAGGCTGGGTTGCAAGATTTTTCTCGCCTGCCGGAACATCGCCGCTAAATGAGAATTCCTGCAAAGCGCCGTCCTTGAAAGTTCCCTTGGGAATGCGGACGGCCTCACCAATCTGCGCAAGAGACGCTCCCGTGCTGTCGACAAATTCAGCAACCAGATACACATCAAAGAAGCAGGGCGCCACGCCGGTGTTCTTGACGGTGATATTCAAAGTGTTCGTCGCAGCATTGCCCGTGGCAGAGTCGGCGGAGTTTTCCGCGGTGGGCATCACGACGGTCAAAAGTTCCGCCTGCGTCACGGTAAAGTTGTAGCCGATGACCTTGCTCATGGAATCCGCCAGCGCCTTGTTATCCTTGTAGAAATAGTAACCGCAATCGTTGTCCTGATCAAGAACATAGTAGGTCAGGTGCGCCGTAGTAATCGCATTCACCCAGCGTTCCGCAGTCCACTTTTGGCTACCTCCGGGAATCAGGTCGTCGTAGGTCAGCATCGTCCTGTAACCGGCGATATTCTCGGCGATGGTCGGGAGGTTCGCATTGTAAGCCCGCAGCAAGGTATCCGGCCTGCCGGGAATGCCGATGAACCCATCGTCGCGCTTGGTAATGCCGAGGTCGAGCGCATGCGTATAGACATCGCCAAAACCGTTAGATGGCAGAACCAGCTGGGTTTTCTTAAACAGGGATGCATAATAGTCCAGCATGTCAATCAACACCGAATCGGCAGGCATTTCGCTCCCTAAAATGTGAGACGTGTGCCATTCGCCCCATTCGCCAAAAGTGCGGACATCGATGTATTCGATACGCGGGTCGCCATCATATTTTTCGGCCAGGGCCTTCGCAAACTCCTTCGCCGCTTGCAAATAAATCGGGTCATCCCAGACGGGAGCATACGCATGGTATTCTGTCCCGCGTAAATCAATCTGGATTTTTTTCGCGCCCATCTCGTAGACAAAGGGCGGAGTCCAGTCGTATTCTTCTTGGGGCGGGAAGTCGCTCTTGATAAACGAAGGCGTGTACGGCAGCACGCGCAAGGCGTAAGTCATGTTGTGCTCGGCAAGTGCGTTCAAAAGCTTTTCCAGTTCCGTCCAGTCGTAAACACCTTTTGCCGGATTCAACTTGTTCCACTGCTGGTAACCGGAACCGTACGAAACCAGGTCCCACGCCTTGTTGTTCAGGGAACCGTAAGGGCCATATTCAAATTCCGGAACAAACGTCCACGCGCCACCCGTCGGAACCGTGAAGCCCTTGTGCGGGTTAGAAAGCGGCCCGTCGAAAGGCTTGAGGGCAAAAGGGATTATGATAGTGTCAGCCTGGATTGCAGCGAAAGAGTTGGCGTTACTTGATGATGTCTTTCCGGCCTCAGTGCCGGAATCACCGTTTCCACTGCTAGACGAAACTTCTGCCGACGAACTCGACGTCACCGCAGACGAAACCGACGCGGTATCCGAAGAACCTGATTCCTCGACCGCACTGCTTTCGCCACCCTCCGGGCCAGCACTGCTACCATCATCGCCACAAGCGATAAACAGCGCTGCCGCAGTCATCAGAACAATCTTCCCAAAACATTTGCTAAAGAGCTTAGCCATATTTTAAGTATAGCAAAAATATTTTCTATCTTTGCACCCATGAAAAAATACCACTTGGCCACATACGGCTGCCAGATGAACGAGTACGACTCGGCGATGATTGCCCAGGAGCTCGACATGTGCGGTTGCGTCGAGACGAGCAACCAGGAAGATGCCGACTTTATCATCGTGAACACCTGCAGCGTGCGTGAAAAGGCCGAGGAAACCGCCATCGCGAACATCAGCAAGCTCAAGTACCTGAACAAGAAGAACCCCGACGTGAAGGTGGTCGTTTGCGGCTGCATGGCTAAAAATCGCGGGCCGGAACTTTTGAAGCGCCTGCCTAACGTGAGTTACATCGTGGGACCGGACCAGTACAAGAAAATTCCGGAGTTGCTGCTGGGCGACGCCAAAAGTCCGCTGCACCAGACGCACCACAAGATGTTCATCGACGAGGACCTGAGCGAGAACTACCTGGGCGAATACGCGAAGCTCCAGAACGACTTCAGCACGTTTGTCGCCATCCAGCGCGGGTGCAACAAGCGCTGCAGCTACTGTATTGTGCCGTATCTGCGCGGGCCGGAAAAGTACCGCGACATGGAAGACGTGCTTGCCGAAGTGCGCAAGGCAGCCGACAAGGGCATTACCGAGGTGACGCTGCTGGGCCAGACGGTGAACGCCTACAAGACGGAAGGTGGCAATTTTGCCGACCTGCTCACGAAGGTTTCTGAAATCGGTGGCATCCGCCGCATCCGCTTTACGAGCCCGCACCCGAGGCACTACACGAACGAGCTCATTGACGTGCTGCTGAACAACCCGAAGGTCTGTCACTACGCGCACATCCCCATCCAGAGCGGCTCCGACGCCATGCTCAAGAAGTTGCGCCGCCAGCACAACATGGAGCAGTACCTCTCGATTATCG
>JAEEGF011261251.1_pt1 | contig 33864 bp, 25 predicted proteins | sample 9134171 | NCBI WGS metagenome assembly JAEEGF01 (sample SAMN16246542, study PRJNA631951) | gut metagenome | biome: gut microbiome; feature: rumen; material: AP-attached | host: Bos | place: Iran: Karaj | collected 2018-10
AGCCGTCACCCGATCCCATGCTCGAGGAACTGCAGGCAATAGTGGCCCCGTTGGAGATTGGCAAGGCTGATCAAGATTTCAGCTGCCTGCATGCCCTGTATAGCCGCAGCGATGTGTTTGGCCTTGACCTATACGAGGCTGGTCTTGGCGAGCAGATTGAGGGAATGGTGAAAGAGTTGTATGCAGGTCCTGGTTCAGTCAGAGCCACGCTCCACAAATATGTATCTGAAAGATAAAAGAGAGTTTGAGAATCTCTAGATTCTCAAACTACCATCTACTACTAAAAATAAAAAAAACGCCCCAATTGTGGAGCGTCTTTTTATTTGTCACAAAGCGGGATTATCCGCCAAAGTTATCATACATAATGCTCTCAGATTCAACACCGAGTGAGTCAAGCATCTGGACAACAGCATTCGACATCGGGCCAGGACCGCACATGTAGTACTCTACATCCTCGGGAGCCTCATGGTCTTTCAGGTAGGTGTTATACATCACCTGATGCACAAATCCTGGAGTGTACTTCACGCCGGCTGCATCGGCTGCAGGATCGGGACGGTCGAGGGCGAGATGGAAGTGGAAGTTTGAGAAGTCCTTTTCCAATCCAAGGAAGTCTTCAAGATAGAACACCTCGTTCAGAGCACGTGCGCCATAGAAGTAATGCATCTCGCGATCGGTCGTGTGCAGCGTCTTGGTCATATGCATAATCTGAGCGCGCAATGGAGCCATACCGGCACCACCGCCAACCCAAATCATTTCCTTCTTAGAGTCGAAGTGCGGGTGGAAATCACCGAACGGACCGCTCATGATCACCTTGTCGCCTGGCTTCAGCGAGAAAATATAACTGGAGGCAATACCAGGATTTACATCCATGAAGCCGCTTCTGTCTGGCTTGAACGGTGGCGTGGCTATACGCACGGTCAGCATGAACACATCACCCTCGGCAGGATAGTTGGCCATCGAGTATGCACGAATGGTTGGCTCGGGATTCACGCACTTAAGTGGGAAGAGACCAAACTTCTCCCATGAAGGCAGATACTCATCACCAATGAGTGACTTATCGATGTCCTTGTCATAATCCATCGTAAATGCAGGTATCTTAATCTGTGCGTAAGAACCGGGGATGAAGTCCATATGCTCACCCTTCGGCAACTGAACCTTGAACTCTTTGATGAAGGTTGCCACGTTCTTGTTGCTGATAACGGTGCACTCATACTCCTTCACGCCGAGGATGCTTTCGTCGACATGGATCTTCAAGTCTCCTTTTACCTTGCACTGGCAACCTAAGCGCCAGTGGTTCTTGATCTCCTTGCGCGTGAAGTGAGGCTTTTCTGAGTCAAGAATCTCACCACCGCCCTCAAGCACCTGTACCTTGCATTGTCCGCATGAGGCCTTTCCACCACATGCGCTTGGAAGGAATATCCCGTTCTCGTTGAGAGTAGACATCAGGTTGTTACCTTGCGGCACGTTAATGGTACGGTCGCCGTTAATCTCAATGTTTACATTGCCACTTGGGCTCAGATACTTTTTTGCCACAAGCAGAATGACAACCAATAGGAGTATAACGATGAGGAATACTCCAATGCTATATGCTATAAACTGTCCCATACCTTAATTAAATATTTAGTCCGCTGAAGCACATCATGGCCATAGCCATAAGTCCTACGGTAATAAACACGATGCCGAGCCCCTGGAGCGGCTTAGGCACATCCGAATACTGCATTTTCTCACGAATGGCTCCCATCGCCACAATGGCAAGTGTCCAGCCAAGACCGGAACCAAAGCCATAGACAATGGCATCCCAGATAGAGGTAATCGCCTGGGAATTAGAGGGATCCATCAGCACGCGTTGTTGCATGAAAAGCGAGGCGCCCATAATAGCACAGTTTACAGCAATCAGAGGCAGGAAAATTCCTAAGGCCGCATAGAGCGAGGGCGAGTATTTCTCAACTGTCATCTCTACCAACTGCACCATACCGGCAATTACGGCTATGAAAAGGATGAAAGACAAATAGCTCAGGTCGACCCCATCAACAAGACAACCGGGACCTAACACTTTTGTTTGCAACAGATAGTTCACCGGCACGGTTACGGTAAGCACGAAGGTCACCGCAAGTCCAAGTCCTAGTGAGGTTTTCACTGTCTTCGACACGGCAAGGTATGAACACATGCCGAGGAAGAAAGCAAATATCATATTGTCGACAAATATCGAACGGAAGAATAAACTTATTGCGTGTTCCATATCTTATTTCTCCTTATAAAAGTATGCACGATGAACCCAAATCACACATCCAACGAGAATCAGTGCCATTGCAGGCATGGTCATCATTCCGTTGTTCACGTATCCCAAATCGTAGCAGGCGTCAGGAATAATTTGGAAGCCCAGAAGTGATCCACGGCCAAAGAACTCGCGAAGAGCGCCTACAATGACCAGAATCATGGCATAACCAAGACCATTACCAACACCATCAAGGAATGATGGCCAAGGCTTGTTTTGCATAGCAAATGCCTCAAGGCGTCCCATCAGAATACAGTTAGTGATAATCAAACCTACATACACACTCAACTGAACACTTACATCATATGCGAAAGCTTTCAGTATCTGTGATACGATGGTTACAAGAGCCGCTACCACGACTAATTGCACAACGATGCGGATGCGGTTGGGGATGGTGTTGCGGATGACTGAGATAATCACATTCGCAAAAGCGGTAATGACCGTAACAGCAAGTCCCATCACTATGGCAGGCTTTAGCTGCGAGGTGACGGCCAAAGCTGAGCAAATACCCAGTACCTGTCCGAGTATAGGATGGTCAACGTTTAACGGATTTGTAAAAACCTCTTTATTTTGTTTACTGAATAGTGCCATAGTTTACTCCTCCTCTGCTACTTGATTTTGTTCCTTTAAGAATTTCACACACTTAAGTCCTTCACGGAGCATATCGGAAACGCCATTGGAAGTCAATGTGGCACCTGTCACGCAATCCACCTCGGATTCTGGATTAGCAACTTTTTTCACTATTGCAATGGCCATGTCGCCATTCTCGCCGAAGATCTTCTTGCCCTTGAACTTCTCTTGCCAAGCTTGAGAATCCTTGATTTCTGCACCAAGACCGGCGGTTTCTGACTCATGGTTGAAATAGGCTCCATAGATAGTGTTCAGATCGTCATTGACAGATACGAAACCACTAATACCACCCCAAAGGCCCATGCCTTTCAAAGGAATAACGTATTTGGTTTGTCCATCAACCTTGCATCCGAAATACTTGAAGCCTTGCTCTTCCACATTCACTTCATTCAGTACAACCTCTTTGTATTTAGCCTCTGCCTCTTGACCGTCCAAACCGCGGAGGTTGAGTGAATAAAGAATCTGTTTCTTGATGTCCAAGGCAACATTTGCGTCCTGCATAGGCTTTAAAGCCTGATAGACAAATGCAAGAAGAAATGCTACGATGATAACGAGAATCGCGCTATATATAATAATGTACGTATTCGAATTAGTATTCAGTTTCATTTTTTACCTCCTCTCTTCATACGTTTCGAAATGTTACGCTCTACGATGAAATGGTCGATTGTTGGAGCAATCATATTACCAAAGAAGATAGCAAGCATCATTCCCTCTGGGTAACCGGCGTTCATCACTCGGATAATTACCGCCATGGCACCAATCAGGAATCCATAGATGTATTTACCACACTCGGTTCGGCATGAGGTGACGGGATCTGTTGCCATAAACACAGCTCCGAAAGCAAAACCGCCGAGAATGAAATGATGCCACCATACCATAGATGACTGACCTGTTGATTGGAATATGACAGCCATAATGGCACCACCTACGAACACGCTAAGCATTGTGCGCCATGAAGCTATGCCTGTCCATAGTAGAATGATTGCACCGATGGCGATAGCAATAACGCTTGTTTCGCCGATGGAACCGGGAATAAAGCCACAAATCATATCACAAATCGATGCATCAGGAGCAATCCCCTGCCCTATTTGTCCAAGAGGAGTGGCAGCGGTAAATGTGTCTGGCAATGTGTTTCCAAGACCGAAGATAGTATCCTGAGCCACCCATACGGTGTCTCCCGTCATCTTTGAAGGATACGCAAAGAAAAGGAACATACGGGCTGCAATAGCCGGGTTGAAGATATTCATTCCAGTTCCACCGAAAATCTCCTTACAAAAGATAACCGAGAAGGCACATGCCAACGCAAGCATCCATAGAGGACATCCTATTGGTACGATGAGCGGAATGAGAATACCGGACACTAAGTATCCCTCCTGTATCTCCTCACCTTTCCACTGTGCCCAGGCGAACTCTATGCCGAGACCTACAATGTAAGAAACAAGAATCTTGGGTAATACGGCAAAGAAACCGTAGAAGAAGATTTCGAAGAACGATGCACTTGCCAGAGTGCCGGCAGCCGCATAATTCTGATAGCCCACATTATACATTCCAAAAAGCATAGCTGGCATTAACGCAATCACAACCATGCTCATAATGCGCTTCGAGTCGATGGAATCGTGAATATTGACTCCACTCTTAGCCGTTATGTTCGGAACAAAGAGGAAAGTCTCAAATCCATCGAATAGGCTGCGGAAAGCATGAAGCTTGCCTTCTGGCTCGAAGTTGGGTTTGATGTTATCAATATATTTCTTTAATGACATAATCTTTTCCGTTTAGATGTTAACAATTATGCATTTTCCTTTCGGAGCATGTTAAGGCCATCACGCACGATTTTCTGCAATTCAAGCTTCGAGCTATCCACGAACTCTGCCAATGCAAAGTCCTCAGGAGCAACCTCATATATGCCCAATTGCTCCATTTTGTCTATGTCTCCGGCAATAATGGCTTTAATCAAGTATTCGGCATAAATGTCCATAGGTATTACACGGTCGTATTCACCACTCATAATCATGTGGCGCTCACCGCCCTTGACACGTGCATCAAGCGCATATTCCTTCTTTCCGAGCAACCATGAGAAATAGCTGCGATTGACGGAGAATTGCTTGAAACGTGGCAAAATCCATCCCAGCATTTCGTCGGCATTGTTACCTTCAGGAATTACTGTAATCTCAGATGTGTGCGCACCAACATAATCTTCTGTGCTGCATGGCTTTCCAGTAAGCACGTTGCCATTGATGATACGCACATTCCCATTTTTAACGTTACCGTTGATGAGTGTACTTATTGGCTCGCCAATGAGCACATCTGCATATGCCGGGCTCTCCACTTCACTACCTACAACAGCTATAGTGCGCCGTAAATTTATTTTTCCAGTGTTGAACAAGCGTCCTATAAAGATTACGACACTTGGATCTACTATCCATACAACTTCTCCTTTGTTAACCGGATCAATGTGGTTTACTTGCACACTAACATTTCCTGCCGGACAACGACCTTCAAAGATGTTGACCTCAACATCCTTTGCTCCCGTTAACGCATCAGCTTTTTGAGCAGCGCCAATACCAAGATAGGTTTTGGCTATCTTTGACAATGCAGAAAGACCTATCTGGAAATCCTCTTCATTGCCTTTGAGCTCAAACTCGAAATCAGCAGCCAGCGGCATGTCGCGCAATGCGCTTACAAATATTGCTTTTGGCTCAGTCTCTGGAGTTGTGGAAATTGCATAAGGAAGTTGATTGATGTAACCGAAAAGACCTGCTTCGAGCAAAGCCTGTTTGACGGCTGCACCATCCATCTTTTGCACATCCTTTTTTCCAAAATCAACGTAACGCTGTTCAGCATCACACTTAACTTTGACACAGAGAACTTTACGACGTTCACCTCGCACTATAGCAGTCACTTGACCGCTGACAGGAGAGGCAAACCTAACTTCGGGATATTGTTTGTTGACAAACAAAGCATCCCCCGCTTTGACAATATCACCTTCTTTAACTACAACCTTAGGAGTAACGCCCGTAAAAGCATCAGGAGTGAGACCTATCTCCCCCTTTGGCTTCAACGTAAGTTTCTCTTCCTTGGCTTTGCCTTTCAGGTTTATGTCCAAGCCCTTACGTAACTTAATAACATTTGTCATAATTATAGAATAATGTATATAATTCATGATAGTTGGTGCAAAAATAAGAAAAAATAACTATATTATAAAGAAAAAAAACGCTAAAAATACAGCCTTCATAACTTTTTTATGTAGTTTTGTAGCAAAATTAATGAGATTTCTTTCTCAAAGTTAGAATTGAAGACGCTGAAACGTATTATAAGTTGGACCATCTGGAGCCTGTTGGCTCTTTATCTTTTTATTGTTGTGCTGCTTAACATACCTGCGGTACAACGATATGTTGGACATGAAGTCAGCCAGGCGATCAGTTCGAAATTAGGCACTAAAGCCGTTGTAGAACGAGTAGACATAGGACTTCCAAACCGATTTATTATTGACGGGGTTGATATATATGATCAGAAGGGGAAACTGATGCTACATGCATCACGACTTTCTGCTAAATTTGAAATTTATCCCTTGACGCGAGGAAAAATCGCCATTTCATCGGCACAATTGTTTGGACTCAATGGCTTCTTCTATCAGCAAGATAAGCAATCTAAACCTAATTTTCAGTTTGTACTTGACTCTCTTGAATCGAAAGATACAACGAGTCAAACGCCTCTAGATCTGCGTATTAACTCTTTAGTCGTAAGGAGAGGAACTATTAAATATGACAGGTTGGACATACCACCAACGAATGGGCGTTTCAACCTGTGCCATTTGAACATAAGTGATATTAGTACACATTTGATGCTGAATGAGTTGACAGATAGCACAGTTAACTTTGTCGTTAAAAAGCTATCTTTTGCAGATGAGTCCGGTCTTAAATTGAGTCAGTTAAAACTTAAGCTACATGCAAATCACGAGGGTGCCACTCTACATGATTTCGTTGTTAAATTACCAGAATCAGAGGTTAATATTGACTCTCTTAAAGCTACATATATGTATAGCCAGGGCAAGTTGGCTGTACCTTCTATAAGGTTCAATGGAAACATAAACAAAAGTTATTTAACTCCTTCAGACATAAAATGTTTTATTCCACAATTGGCATCTTTCAATAATCAGATACACATACATTCTTCTTTCTCCGGGACTAGTACAACAATGGTTTTGCGGGAATTGGACATGTTCTCACAACCTGAAGGGTTTGAACTTTCGATGAATGGCTCTGTCTCCAATTTTAACAATCCACATTGGCACACAAATATTGATCAGCTAAACTTAAGTGCAAAAACGATTGACTTCATATTTCGTAACATGAATATGAAAGACATGAAAATCCCCGAAGTAGTAAGTCGTTTTGGAAATGTGTTTTTTGTGGGTGAGGCAGGCGGAGTTGGTAAGGCAATTTCTACTAAAGGAGTTCTTCTGACAGATGCGGGTAATGCCAACTTGGGTGTAGGTTTACGAGATAATCTGTTTACATGTACAATAAAAACAGATAAGCTCGATTTGCAGAGAGTCCTAAATAACGATGAATTCGGCAATATTGCGACTCAGATTGACATTGACGGAAATCTATCTGTATTAAATAATAATGAAACTGATATCATAAGAGTAAAGGGAAATGTTTCATCATTTGATTACAAATCCTATACTTATCATGATATTAATGTCGATGGAATCTATCAAAACAGTTCTTTTGACGGTTCGCTCGACATTGATGACCCTAATGGAAGAATTAATCTAAAAGGTAAGTTTAAAACCTCCTTGAAGCAACCTTTAGCCAATTTGACTGCTGAGATTAGGAATCTAAATCTCTCAGCAATGAAAATAACGGATATATGGAAAGACAGAATTATAAGTGCGAATGTTGCTGCTGATTTTAGTGGGAAATCCCTTAAAAATGCTAAAGGCTCATTCAAAATAGATAATTTCTCCATCTCATCGCCAGAAGAGTCATATAATCTCAATAATCTTTCTATTATTGCTGACAATCTGGATGACGGTCGAATGATGAGAATAAGAAGTGACTTTGCTGATGCTACAATTCGTGGGGATTTCGATTATCAAACACTATTAGAGAGTCTTAGTAGTCATATAGCGCATATTCTTCCTACAATGCCGGGACTTCCCAAGTCTAGGATTAAAGATACAAAGAATAATTTTGTTGTTTCGGCTACCTTTTCCAAGTCCGATTGGCTTGAATCATTGTTCAATGTTCCTGTCAGATTGCATGAGCCTATGTACTTGTATGGAAGAATGAACGATACAGACAAGGATTTGAATATAGAGTGTAGCATTCCATCGATAACGTACGACGGTAATCTGTATGAAGATGCCCGTGTTTCTATCATGTCGCCACATGATACACTTCACGCAGATGTTAAAGTGAAAAAAGTGATGGAAAACGGTCACCGTTTTAGTGTTGATGCCACTGCAAATGCATATGATAATCAGATGGCAATGTTGCTTCAGTTCACTAACAATCAGAGACATGAGTTTAAGGGGAGCATTGATGCTGTAGCCCAATTCTTTAATGATGACAAGGGTAAAGCCACTGCACATGTCAATGTCAACAAGTCGGAGATATTAGTTAATGATACTGTATGGACGGTGCAACCATCTGATATTGTTTACTCCTCAAATCATTTGGTAGTTGACCATTTTTCTATTAACCATAATAAGCAGCATTTGATAGTGTCGGGAATGGCAACCAAGAATAGTTCAGACTCATTGATCATCGACCTACAAGATGTTGATGTTAATTACATTACAAACCTTGTCAACTTCCATTCTGTTGAGTTTGATGGCTTAGCAACTGGCAGGGCTTGTGTGAAGTCAGCATTTAATAATCCTGAAGCATATGCAAATCTGATAGTTAATAGATTCACATTTGAAGATGGAAACATGGGGGTGTTGAATGCCCAAGTCAATTGGAATCAAGATGAGAAACAAATTGACATTGATGCAATTGCTGACGACAGTCCTCATGGCAAAACGATTATTAACGGATATGTTTCACCCTCAAAGAATTACATTGACCTAAGTATCCAGGCACGAAATAGTAGGCTGGAGTTTTTGGAGAGTTTTTGCGGTAGTTTCATGAAGAATGTAGATGTTTATGGAACAGGGGATTTAAGATTACATGGGCCGCTCAGTGCTATTAATCTGACTGGTATGGCTGTTGCAGATGGAAAAGTTGACATCAGTTCTCTGAATACGACATATTGGTTGCGGAATGATACAATAAGGCTGATTCCAAATGAGATTATTTTTGAGCGAGATAGTATTTATGATTCAGATAATCATATTGGCATTGTAAATGGCGCATTGCATCATAAATGTCTGACAAATTTGACGTACGATATGAGTATTGCCGCCGAGAACTTGCTTGCTTACAATTTTATGGATTATAATGGAAGTACATTCTTTGGCAAAGTATGGGCAACTGGTGACTGTTCAATACATGGCAAGAGCGGTGAGATAGTCATGGATATAAATGTAAAGCCAGAAAAAGGTTCATTTATCGAGTATAATGCTTCCGCTCCAGACGCCATCACCGATCAGGAATTCATCACATGGAACGATGTGACACCAAAATCAATTCTTCCATCGGATTCTTTGCAGGCGAAGACAACAAGTATTCCCGATAGTGATGACAAAGATGAAGACAATAAAAATAACGTAGAATCTGATTTGCGACTCAATTTCATAATCGATTGCACACCAGATGCTACCCTCCGTGTCCTTATGGACCAGGCAAGTGGTGATTATATAGCCCTTAATGGAAATGGTACAATTAGGGCAACTTTCTATAATAAAGGCTCTTTTGATATGTTCGGAACTTATCTGGTAGATAATGGAGTCTATAAATTAACTATTCAGAATGTTATTAAAAAGGACTTTTTGTTCCAACAAGGAGGCAGTATTGTTTTTGGTGGTAATCCTTACAATGCCGTTTTGGACTTGAAAGCTCTTTATACTGTAAATGGTGTTCCGCTTTCTGACTTGAAAATTGGAAATAGTTTCAGTAACAATAATATTCGTGTTGATTGTATCATGAACATTACGGGCAATCCCATAGACCCAAAAGTTGATTTTGACTTAGATCTGCCAACAGTCAGTTCTGATGCTAAGCAAATGGTGCGTAGCATTATAAATGGTCAAGAGGAAATGAATCAACAAGTTATTTACCTTTTGGGCATTGGACGCTTCTATACTCAAGAAGGAAACAATGCCGCTACTGGCAATGCCCCACAGAGTCAAGCAAGTCTTGCAATGCAAAGTTTGTTGAGTGGTACAATTAGTCAGCAAATCAATAACGTGCTTAGTAGTGTTATAAAAAACAACAATTGGAATTTTGGCGCCAACATTTCAACTGGTGATGAAGGATGGAACAATGCTGAATATGAAGGATTGCTAAGTGGTCGTCTACTCAATAACCGCTTACTTATTAACGGCCAATTCGGTTACAGGGATAACGCGAACGCTACTACATCTTTTATTGGTGATTTTGATATCCGATATTTGTTATTTCCAAATGGTAATCTTTCTTTAAAGGTATATAATCAAACAAATGACCGCTATTTTACTAAGAACAGTTTAAATACACAGGGTATTGGTCTGCTTATGAAAAAAGATTTTAGTGATTGGCGTGAATTGTTTGGACGGAGAAGAAATAACCTTTCTGTTAAAAAACACTAAACGGTGCATGCTTTGTGCTTGTATCTCATTATTTATCAGTAACTTTGCAGCCGATTTCGCGCATACATGTGCGAATGTGTGTTCATATAAAGTCTAACTTTATTAATTACAAATTTTTTTTATTAATTTTTTATGTCAAATTTAAAGAACGTACAGCCATTGGAAGACTTCAATTGGGAAGAGTTTGAGAATGGCACAAACGTAAGCGTCAGCAAAGCAGACCTCGAGAAGGCCTATGACGAAACCCTCAACAAGGTGGCAGACCATCAGGTTGTTGACGGTAAAGTAATCTCTATCGACAAGAAAGAGGTTATCGTAAACATCGGTTACAAGAGCGATGGTATTATCCCCGCATCTGAGTTCCGTTACAATCCAGACCTTAAGGTAGGTGATACCGTTGAGGTTTACGTAGAGAATGCAGAAGATAAAAAAGGTCAGCTTGTTCTCTCTCACAAGAAGGCTCGCCTGAGCAAGAGCTGGGAGCGCGTTAATGCAGCTCTCGACAACGAAGAGGTTATTCAGGGTTACATCAAGTGCCGCACAAAGGGTGGCATGATTGTAGATGTATTCGGAATTGAGGCATTCCTCCCAGGTAGCCAGATTGACGTTCATCCTATACGTGACTACGACGTATTCGTAGGCAAGACCATGGAGTTCAAGGTTGTTAAAATCAACCAGGAGTTCCGCAATGTTGTTGTTTCTCACAAGGCTCTCATTGAAGCTGAGTTGGAGGCACAGAAAAAAGAGATTATTGGTAAGCTTGAGAAAGGCCAGATTCTTGAGGGTACAGTTAAGAACATCACCTCTTATGGCGTATTCGTTGACCTTGGCGGTGTTGACGGACTTATCCACATCACAGACCTTTCTTGGGGCCGTGTAAGCGATCCACACGAGGTTGTTGCCCTTGACCAGAAGATTAATGTCGTTATTCTTGACTTCGATGACGAGAAGAAGCGCATTGCTCTTGGTTTGAAGCAACTCACTCCACACCCATGGGATGCTCTTGATGCAAACTTGAAGGTTGGTGACCACGTGAAGGGTAAGGTTGTTGTTATTGCCGACTATGGTGCATTCGTTGAGATTGCCCCAGGTGTTGAAGGCCTTATTCACGTCTCTGAGATGTCTTGGAGCCAGCACCTCCGTTCAGCACAGGAGTTCATGCATGTTGGTGATGAGGTAGAGGCCGTTATTCTCACTCTTGACCGTGACGAGCGTAAGATGTCTTTGGGTATTAAGCAGTTGAAAGAAGATCCATGGGAGACAATCGAGGTTAAATATCCTGTTGGCTCAAAGCACACAGCTAAGGTTCGCAACTTCACCAATTTCGGTATTTTTGTTGAGCTGGAAGAGGGTGTTGATGGTCTCATCCACATTTCTGACCTTTCTTGGACCAAGAAGGTTAAGCATCCTTCAGAATTCACTCAGGTAGGTGCTGAGATTGACGTTGTAGTGCTTGAAATAGACAAGGAGAATCGTCGTCTTTCTCTTGGCCACAAGCAGCTTGAGGATAATCCTTGGGATACTTATGAGACTCTTTACACTCCTGGCTCTGTTCACACTGGTAAGATCACAGAGTTGCTCGACAAGGGTGCTGTAATCGCCCTGAACGAAGGTGGAGAGGGCTTTGCTACTCCTAAGCATCTTGTAAAGGAAGATGGAACTCAGGCTCAGCAAGGTGAGGAGCTTCAGTTCAAGGTAATTGAGTTCGTGAAGGAGACCAAGCGTATCATCCTTTCTCATAGCCGTACATTCGAGGAGGCTAAGGAAGAGAAGAAGGCTGCTCCTCGCAAGAAGGTTGCCAAGAAGGAAGAATCTGCTGTTATCAACAATGTCGCAGCCTCCACAACTCTTGGTGATATTGATGCACTTGCCGAACTGAAAGCTAAGCTGGAAAAAGGTGAGTAATTCAAGGAATAGTATTACATAATTAATATGAGACTCCCGCTACTCTCATTAGAGTAACGGGAGTTATTTTCTAAACTCTATTATCATGGTATTCAAGAACTTATTGCTAGTAGTTTCGCTTTTAGCGACAAATATGTATGTTAAAGGCCAAGTTGTCATCAATGAGCTTATGCAGTCGAATATCGATTGTCTCATGGACGACCTGAATGAGTTCCCAGATTCATGGGTAGAGTTATATAATGCTGGTGAGACTGATGTCAATCTGGCTAATTTCAAGTTAGGTGATACTGACAACGCAGAAGAAGCCTGGCAACTTCCCAAGCAAATGCTTGGCGCCAAACAATATGTTCTTGTCTATTGTGATAAATCTGAAACAGGTTTCCATACACATTTCCGACTTGATTCAGGCAAAGGTTCAGTTTTCCTTTTTCAGAACGGTAGTATAGTAGATCAAGTTGCCTATAAAAAACAACTTGCCCCGAACATAGCATATGGCCGTAAAACTGACGGAGACAGTTCATGGGGATATCAACTCTCTCCCACTCCAGCTAAATCTAATTGTGGTAAAACAACCAGCAACCTATTAGGAGAACCAGTATTCAGCTTGCCAGGATATGTAAAGACCACAAATGAATCACTAGAGTTATCAATTACGGTTCCAGAGGGCACTCCGGCGGGTACAATTATACGTTATACGCTCGATGGTTCTGAGCCTACATCAAACAGTAAAGCCTATACCGAACCTATACTAATTAATTCTTCGTATGTAGTCCGTGCAAAACTGTTCTGTGATGGTTACCTTTCTCCGCGGTCAACTACTCATTCGTATATCCGGTTTCCTCGTAATCTTACTCTTCCTGTAGTTTCTATTGCTATCAACTATGAATATCTCAATGATTCCAAAATAGGAATCTATGTTGAAGGAAACTATCAACCTGGCAAAAAGAATTATGAATTTGACTGGCGACGTCCTATCAATTTTGAGTATTTCGAGAATGAGGATGAGAATAGTAAGCTAAATCAGTTGTGTGAGACCCGTATTATGGGTGGTGCAACACGTGGTAGTTTTTTAAAGTCTTTGGCTGTTTATGCAAACAAACGGTTTGGAACGAAACGCTTGAATTATGAGTTCTTTCCTGACCAACGTCCCAGCGTTACAGATTTCAAATCCATTGCATTACGCAATGCTGGAAATGACTTCGACTTCCTATATATGCGTGATGCTATCATTCAGCGGAGTATGGCTGAGCATGTTGACCTCGACTGGCAATCATGGAGACCCGTTATTGTTTACATTAATGGAGCCTATAAAGGAATTCTCAACATACGTGACCGCAGTAATGAGGATAATATCTATACGTATTATGACGGCCTTGAAGATATAGATATGTTCGAGAACTGGTGCGAGCTTAAAGAAGGAACGTGGGACAATTTTAATGCTTTTAGGAATTTCTATGCAGAGCATGGTCATACTATGGCAGAATATGAGAAATGGATGGACTGTTATGAGTTCATCAATTTGATGATTATGAATCTCTATTATAATAACCAAGATTTCCCGGGTAATAACATTGTAATGTGGCGCCCTCGTACAGAAGATGGCCGATGGCGGTGGATTGCAAAAGACACGGATTTCGGAATAGGGCTGTATGGTTCATCTGCCGAATATAAGACATTAGAATGGTTGCATAATCCTAATTACGATAAAGATCGCGCATGGGCAAATCAATATGATCACACACGGCTTTTCCGACGTTTAATGGAAGATGATGATTTTAGTCGCGAGTTTATTGACCGTACGGCTATCTACATGGGTGATTTCCTCAACGAGAAAGGTGTTCGTTCCATATGGGACCCCATGTATGATATGATAAAGTATGAGTATCCATATCATCGTAAGTTGATTAATCAATGGTGGCCGAATTATAATCAGGAACTATCAAACGCACGTGATTGGCTCAACAAACGAACAAATATTTTTTATAAACAGATAGCCGACTTCTACCAGTTAGGTAGTCCGATAGCTTTGCAAATTAATCAATCTGTGTCTGAAGAAGAGTTGAAACAAAGTTCAATTAGTTTCAATGGCGTAAATCTCTCCGAAAACAAATTTGATGGAAAGTTCTTTGCCAATCGGGATGTCACTTTAAGTGCTACACCAACACAAGAGAAGGAAGTGATTGGATGGGAAATCACCCAAGAAGAAGACAATGGTGCTCAAACAAAATCGCAAGTGAGCGGAACCACTTTCACATTTAAGATGCCATCTTGTAAAAAACTGTCAATAAATGCTATTCTTGGTGATACCAGTGGCATTAATTCAGTAGTGCACACAGATTTTAGTTGGCGTATTGACAGCGGTATGCTCATAATCTCAGGTGTTCCGGATGGCATGCACGTTAAACTCTATAGCATAAATGGCATTCTTTTAAATCAAGTACAATCTGCAGGTACAGATATACATTTGAAACTTACAAAAGACTGCCCATATATTGTTAAAGCAGGAACGAAAACAAAGATGCTTATTAAGTGAGTTGTGATTATATTCATACAAAATAGTAAAAGACTTCAAATAAAACCATTTGTATAATTTGATTTTTTCGACATGGAACATATGAAGAATATGACAGGACGCCCCAAAATAGCGATTGTTGATTCGAATACGCTATCGGCAATGGGACTGAAAGGTATACTCCAGAATTTGATTCCTATTATGACTGTAGATATATACGGTTCGTTTAGTGAGCTTCAAGCAAATGAGCCGGATTCGTATGTACACTATTTTGCCGCTATGAGTATTGTTATAGAGCATCTTCCCTTTTTCACAGAAAGAAGGATGAAAACTATTGTGCTCTCTTTGTCTCTCGACAGCAGTTCTCAATTGAAAGGTTTTCATAGTCTATCAGTAAATGTGCCGGAATCACAACTTGTACGCTCTATTTTGGCCTTAGAGCAACGGGCACATGCCCATGGACGAAACATGCCAGAACTACCTAAGGCACTACAGACAAGAGTTCTTACAGACCGTGAGATAGAGGTTTTGTCACTAATTGTACAAGGCTTCATCAACAAGGAAATTGCAGAAAAGCTTAATATCGGTTTAGCCACTGTAATCACACATCGCAAGAATATTATGGAAAAATTGGGAATGAAGAGTGTAAGTGCTCTGACAATCTATGCTGTTATGCATGGATATGTCGACATAAACAAAATATAAATTATATCTTTAAGGATAACAAAAAAGCCTGGCATAACACCAGGCTTTTTTGTTTCCATATCTCAAATTCTATCCTAGAAGAACATGTAACGGTTGTCTTTAACCTTTGCGTTAATGAACAACTCTTGCATAAAGTTGCCTGCATATTGCATAGCCTTTTGGCGAAGCTGCTGTTCCATTGCCTTTGCATCGAACTTACCATCACGATTGTTCTTTCCCTTTACTCGGAAGAAGTAAACGCCAGCATTACCTTTAACAGGGTTCTTACAGAGCTGACCAACTTTTGTGGCAGCTACAGCTCCGCTAAGTGCAGGTTCGCTTGCACCTGTAACGGTAAGGAATACTGGAGCAGAGAATGTGATCTGGCTCACTTCATTTACTTTTGCGCCTTTTTTCTTTGCGGCATCAATTGAGTTAACGCCCTTAATCTTAGCAAGAATCTGTTCTGCTTTCTTGTCCTTCATCACTTCTGACTTGAGGAAGTCATTCACTTGAGCATCCTTATATGAGCGTGTGCCAATAGGATTCACCTTAGTAAGCGCAACTACAAGCATGCGGTCGTTCTCTCCGCATTCATAAAGTGGTGAGATACCACCCTCTTTGGCCTCGTCGAATACCCACTTCAATGCATCGCGAGTTGCAGGAATACCGGCTACATAATGCTCAGAATTGCGCATGTTAGGACGTTCTTGGACTTTATATCCGTATTTGGGGGCATTCTTTTCAAGCTGGTCAAGGTTCTGGCTCTCACTAACAAACTGCGAGAATTTGTTGTAAGCTGCAGAATAAGTGTCTTTTGAGAAATCGATAGTCTTCTTGATGACTGCTGCAACATATTTTGTAGTCATTGCCTTACGGTCGAGAACCTGTAAGATAATATTGCCATTAGTCATCTGGATATTGCGAAGCTCTTTCACGCTCATATTATTGAGCGCCTCAAGATAACTCTTTGTGTCTTTATCAATAGATGGAGAATTCTGATACTGAACTGAAGTAAGCCAATTCTCTGCACCTGTCTGACCATAAACTTTTGCGAGAGCAGCAAAGTCTGCACCACCCTTCAGGGCTGTGAAGATACTGTCTGCACGTTTGTGGGCTTCCTCAATGGTTTCACCGCCTACTTGAATAGCGCGGAACTGTACTGAATCGGGAAGCTGAACTTTAGATATGAGGCGGACTACATTGAAAGTGTTGTCTTGTTTGTTTTCGGTAACAGCAGAGGTCTGGCCAACACTCATGGAGTCAATTTTCTGAGCAATATCAAATGGGAATGCTGCCTTTGTAACTGGAAGACCCAAATAGCTGACAAGAGAGTTGCTCTTGCGAATAATCTCAGAAGGATCCTCAGCTTGTGCCAGCTGAGCTGCCTGCTCATTTACAGTCTTAAGCAGAGCAGTACGGTCTGTTGCAGATGGAGTAACTTGAAAGTCTACATACTTAATATCACGAGTCTCTTCATACTGCACGAAACGATCTTTCATATCATTGTATTTCGCCTTCAAGTCTGCATCGCTTACCTTTACGGCATCATCTTTAATGTCGCTATATGGGAATGCGGCCAACTCGATTGTACTTTCCTGATTCTCTGCCTCAAAAGCTGTTTTTGCAGAGACGGGGTTAGAAATAAGGCAATGAGAAAGTAAACTCTGGTATTTCTGACCAAGGAGTTGCTGACGAATATTCTTCTCAATGAAAGTCCAATAGTTGTAAATCTTTCCATATTGCTCTGCTGCTTGAGGATTTGTGCTCTTGATGTTCTTATACTGTGCCAAGAACTGCTTGAGCTGCTCTGCATCAAAGCGGCCAGTCTGTTGATTAACGAATGGCGTCTGAAGAAGCATTGGGTTAGTTCCTTGCTTCAGAATGTTCTGCAGTTCCTCGTCTGTAACGGTCAAGCCAAGCTTTCCTGCTTCATCAGCAATAAGCTTGTTCTGCACATACTGACTCCATACCATGTCCTTAACTTGGTTCATTTCCTGATCTGTGAGATTGTCACGACCTTGTGTCATCTTCATGACATCGGAATACTCGTCAATCAGTTTCTGATAATTCTGTACATCAATCTTTTCACCGAGAACCTCTCCAATCTGCTGACGCTGGTTGTTACGGCTTGATTCGCAAGATCGAACAGCCTCTTCGGCGATGAATGCGAAAAGGCCCAAACCGATAATTCCAATCAGTAGTGCGCCTTTGCTTCTAATTTTTCCTAATGCTGCCATTTGTTTTTTGTTTTTTATTATTTTTTGTTTTAATTCAATTTCTTGTTATTTCACAATTGCCTGCAAAATTACTACAATTTTATGAAATAAAGGAATTTTTCAACCAGAATTTATTTGTCCTCTAGTACTTTTAGCCTTACAAGTTCTATTTTTGTCATTGTATTTTTGATAATACGGAATTCATATCGTCCGCCAATACGAATTACCTCGTTAAGTTTGGGGAAACTTTGATATTCATGAAGGATCAGACCACCTATAGTCATATACTCATCACTCTCTGGTAAATCTAAGCCAAACTTTTCATTTACTTTGTCTATTTCTAGTCTTGCAGAGAGAAGATACTCACCATCAGAAAGAATCTTACTAATTAGGTTTGAACTGTCGTGCTCATCTTCTATCTCTCCAAATATTTCCTCAACTATATCTTCTAATGAGACTATACCACTAGTTCCACCAAATTCATCAACTACTACTGCAAGGCTTTTTTTCTGTTGTAAGAATAATTGCATCAATTTTCGACCTGTCATCGTTTCTGGCACGAATGGCATTTTCCGGACAATAAGACCGCTCTCTGACATTAGCAACGAGTCTCCTATAGTACCCGCCATTTTAAATAAGTCAGAAGAATGAACATAGCCAGTAATATGGTCTATATCTTCATGATAAACAATAATCTTTGAATGCCCACTTTCTACAAAACGAGCTTTCAGTTCAGCAATATCAGCTGTGTCTTCAACTGCATCGATTTCTGTACGAGGTTTCATGCAGTCACGTACTTTTAACTCAGAGAAGTCAAGAGCATTTTGAAATATTTTTACTTCATCTTCAATCTCTTCGTCGTTACGTGCATTATCAATACTTGATTGAACCAGATAATCGAGGTCAACTTTTGAAAATTCCTCATCTTCCTCAGCTTTTTCAAGTTTAATTCCCACAATTCTCATCAATGCGTGGGAAATGAAAGTCGCAAAACGACTAATAGGCCAAAGAATTACATAGCATAGCCATGCAGGTATTGCAAAAAAGGTAAGAAATGAGTTTGGGCTGCTTTTAAATAATGTTTTAGGTAAGAATTCGCCTGTAAAAAGAACAATTATAGTTGACAACAAAGTATCAGCAGTTACTCGAGCACCTTCATTCAAATTTACGAAAAGCGTTGCATCGAAAATACGGGCAAAAAGAATTCCATAAATTACTAGTGCAATGTTATTACCAACAAGCATCGTACTGACAAAATTATTCGGATTCCTGTAGAATACAGATAATGCCCGTTGAGAAAGCCCATTCTGATTGTCTTTCTCCATTTCTGCCAACATACGGTTACTTGAGACAAATGCTATTTCCATGCCAGAGAAGAAGGCAGAGAAAACCATAGCCAGTAATAACCCAATAATTATATTTATATCTATTTCGTTCATTGCGTTGTATTAATTCTCTTTCTCTTTGAGGTCGTTTGTGGCCGTTTAGCTGCCTTTACAGAGTCTGGAGCACTGATAATGCTATCGCCCTCGTTCTCCACATCACTCTTTACAAATGATCCCTTAGAGTTGCTTACCAAATAACGGGTCATATGTTCATCCGAGCGGAAATAACTGCCTTGCATTTCACGCTGAGGGGTAATCAGGTGAGAGAACTTGTTGGAATACATCTCATGGCGCATTTGATCCCAATACAATTCTTCACTAGAAAAACGCAAGCCATCCTTTGTTCGTACCCGGACACGACTCTTCAGATACCACAATCTCTGTTGGTCGTAATAATAAGCTGTATCACATTGAATATAAGCCTCAATATGAAAAGTCTCATCAAATTGTTCGAGAAACAATCCTTTTTCAAATATCCAGCGGGATGGATTCTTTACAGTATTTACTTCCCATTTTTCTGTAACAATACGATAGCGCATTACACCGGAATCGCTTATGAGGGTGTTAACTCCCCATGTGGTCATCATTGAAGCTGAGTCACGGTCATAAATAGCTGGGGCAGTATGCTCTACACCTTCCTCACAAGCAATAACAAAAGATAAAACAAGAAGACTTATCGTAAAAGAAACCAACTTTCTCACGTTACACTACTATGTTTTATTATGCACTAGTCAACTTTCCATTTAGCAAACCAACGCTCATTGAACGTCAGGCCGATATTGATACGGAATGTATTCTCTCGCAATAAGCCATCAGCACTCTGTCGGATCCATTGACCGCTGATATTCAAAATAGGACGAACCATATAGCTGTTTATACCATTACTAAATGGAATGCCAAATCCTGCGCTCAGACTAATCTCTTTTGGACCATCGTAACCATTGATTTTCAAATAAGAGGTCGCATATGATCCACCCATGCGGATACGTACCCTGTCAAGCCAACGGCGACTAAGTGGATTCTTGCACCATTCGCCTCCCAAAGTGACTTTATGACGGTCCGAGAAATAATTATCAGACAGACTGTATTGGGCGACATTGTTTACTACTTGATATACAGGGAAAGATACATCGCCCCATTTCTGTAATTGATAGTCAGCACCCAGCTTAAAATGGTTGTTATGATCTACAGAAAAACCAAATCCCAACATAGTAGGAAGTTCAAATGCATCAGAAACAACTAATGAAGAAGTTGAGGAGACTCCGCTTTGGGTATTCAATGACGTAATATCACACTCTGCATCTGCATTCAACTTATGCCCCAATCCATATGTCGCGCCAAGCGTAACTACATCTTTCTTACTAGTACGAAAACAATATTGTGCGCCTAAATCCAGTTTGTAATTACGTACGTCTGCAGAATAAGTTTTGGTCATGGAGTTTATATAACTATCAGAGTATGAGTTACTGATAGTACGCGACAAATCGCCCCAAAAATATGAGATGTTACCTCCAATTGAGAATCCCTTAAATAACTGAGCACCTACTCCAACATATACTTGATGCAAACCTCCTGATCCAGAATACTCATTTGTGAATGTAGTGGTTTTCGAATCATCTACATATCCAGAATGTGAGTAGTCATATCCTACATTAGTAAATGGAACAACTCCAAAACTTACACCAACATGACGGAATGCGCGAAAAGCAGCAACAGCATACTCGAAGTCCCCATTTCGGGCATTTTTTCTCACGCCATTCTCTTTAAAGTTAGTTATCTGGCCAGACAAACCCACATCAAATATAAATGACAAGGAGTCAATGGAAGAATATGACGCCGGATTGATAAAATTAACTTGGTTAGATTCACGGAAACCAAGTCCCAGACCATTCATTCCGCGGTTAAAACCGCTTGTCTGATCGCTTAGTTGCCCAAAGCCATATTGACTATAAGGTGAGTTTGTGCCACTTTGGGCAAATGCTACAGATGCTATGGCAGCTCCAATGAGTGCACTTGCTAATCTTTTATTCATTATTTATATATATATGACTCATGAAAAGATGAATTTCACCTTTCGGGGTGCAAATTTATTGAAAAAAATTGAAATTAAGGCACGTAATATAAATAATATAAGTTATTTTTGCATCGTGAAACGTTTTAAAAGCATTCTGCGCCCATTATTTGCAATGATGTTGCTTGTTTTTGCAAGTAGCATGAATGTTCATGCATATATGGCTATGACGCAAAAATATGAGCAGCACATAGATTCTACTATATATTTGGGATTGCTTACTTGCCAGCCTTCTCAGGAAGTGTATAGTTTATATGGTCATACAGCCATACGCTATGTAAACCGAGATCAAGGCATTGATGTGGCTATTAACTATGGAATGTTCAGTTTTAGTAAACCTTATTTCGTACTCAGATTTGTTTTGGGATTGACTGACTATGAGATGGGAGTCCAACCTTTCGATTTATTTTGTATGTCATATGCTGCAGAACAAAGAGGAATTACTGAACAGATTTTGAATATTCCGGCTTTAGAAAAGATAAAAATTGCAGAAGCTATAGAACGTAATTACCTTCCTGAGAATAGAGAGTACAGATATAATTATTTTTATGACAATTGTACTACGCGTGCAAGAGATATGGTGCTCGGTTCGTTGAAGAAGTACATCAAATATAAAAGACAGGATGGAGGACCATCGTTTAGAAGGATGATTCATGCATACAATGAGGAGCATCCATGGGCACGATTTGGAAACGACATGTTACTCGGTATAAAAGCAGATTTGCCTACAAACATCAATGAACAGCAGTTCTTGCCCGACCATCTGATGGAAGATTTTTCAACTGCAATTGTAAATAAAGATAATAAAGAATGGAAACTTGTTAATGAGACAAAAGCAATTATTCCTTATTTTCAACAGAATGTTGCAAAAGAGTTTCCTGTAAGGCCAATTACATGCAGTATCATTCTGTTAATCATAACAGTTATATTAACTTTCATAGAGCGTTCCTTGAAGATTAGTATTTGGTACTATGATTTACTACTTTTGGTTTTAAGTGGCTTGTCTGGTTTGATACTATTTGTAATGATATTTTCACAACATCCTACAGTTAGTCTGAATCTGCAATTATTAATGTTTAACCCACTTCCTCTCTTTTTTGCATGGAGAGCCGTTAAACGTATTCGACTTCACCAATATGATTGTTGGTGGAAAATCTGGGGAATACTAATAATTCTCTTTTTCATAGGGGCATTCTTTCAATGTTATGCTGAAGGCATGATTCTTGTGGCATGCTCTTTGTTATTAAGATGTAGTATACATATTTTCGGAACAAATAACAAATGAGGAATCATTACATATCAGCTGCCATTTTGGCAACGCTAACAACTGCTTCAACACATGCACAGATGTCGCAATCCACACCCCGTCTTGTTATTAACATCACGATTGATCAATTGCGTTCTGATTACATGGAGCAGTATTTATCATTTTATGGATCTGACGGTTTCAAGAAACTTTTAGCTGAAGGAAAAGTATATTCTGACGTTTCCTTTCCTTTTACGCCAGTTGACAGAGCCTCTGCTATTGCCTCTATTTCGACGGGTGCTACTCCACATTATCATGGTATATCCTCACTTCAATGGCTTGATAGGAGTACATTACGCCCCGTCTCTTGTGTTGATGATAAACAACATGCTGGTGTCTACACATTAAGTTGCAGCTCACCAAAAAATCTATTAACATCTACACTTGGTGACGAACTGAAGATCTGTTCTGATGGGAAAGCTATTGTCTATGGGATTGCGCCTTTCCGGGATGCGGCCATTTTGTCAGTAGGCCACGCTGCAGATGGGGCACTTTGGATTGATGAGCAGAGTGGAACATGGTGTTCCTCTGCTTACTATTTCCGCTCTGTTCCAAAATGGTTAAATGAATATGCCGTAACTAACAAATATAAAGGATTTAAACTTTCAAGTGGTGTTAATACTGCCGTTACAGAATTAGCATTAGAATGTGTTTCAAAAGCACAAATGGGAACTGATGGAATTACAGATTTGCTCTCAGTTACATTCTATGCTGGTTCTGATGAAAAACTGACAAAACGGCAGGATATATACACAGGACTCGATCGTGATTTAGCCAAGCTCATTAATAGCCTAGAAGGCTCCATTGGCAAAGAGAATGTACTTTTCGTAATTACAGGAACAGCGTTTACGCAAGAGGACATTGATGATTACGGAAAATATCGCGTACCAACTGGCACATTCTATATCAACAGGACGGCTAATTTGATGAATGTCTTTTTAAGTGCCATATATGGACAAGCGCGTTACGTTGAAGGCTATTATGGGAATCAGATATATCTCAACCACAAATTGTTAGAAGAAAAGAGGTTGAGCCTGAATGAAGTCTATAGTCGTTGTGAGGAGTTCCTCATGCAAAATGCTGGTGTGAGAGACGTTTATACAACACGACGGTTAATTACATCGGCAGATAGTCATACAGAAAAGATTCGCCAAGGATATAATACTGTTAATTGCGGAGATATATTTGTTGAGATTGCACCTGGATGGAGCATTCAAAATGAGGATATTCACGAAACTTACCAGTATCGTGTGGCAATGGCGTCGTTCCCAATCATTTTCTATGGTGCAGGAACAAGACCTCAGCAGACACACACACCTGTCACGGCTGATCGTATAGCTCCAACAGTGGCGAAGTCTATTAGAATCAGGGCACCAAATGCCTGTTTGCAAACACCTCTTGAATAGCTAATTTTGAGTTTTGTAGATTATACACCTTGATTTAAAATTAAACTGAATCTGCAAACTTATTCATGGGCAATTATAATAAACAATAGTATTAAAATAATAAAGACAGTTTAAGGAGGCATAATTAATATAGAAGAGCATTCCAATAGCTCACCTGCAACTTAAATTGTTTAAGTTTTGTGCCGATTTACAGATTATTATTTGTAACTTTGCACGGTTTTTAAGAAGTAATCATATTTAATAATAATAAAGATGAATTTCAATAAATTTTTGAGGTCGTTATTTGGAGACAAATCTAGTCGTGACATGAAGCTTATCCAGCCTCTTGTCGAGAAGGTTAAAGCTGTATATCCAGAAATACAGGCATTGAATAACGACGAACTACGTGCCAAGTCCAAAGAGATTCAAAAGTATGTCCAAGAGTCTGCAAATAAACAAAAGGAAAAAATCGCAGAACTAAAAGCAACAATAGAAGATACACCGCTTGACGAGCGCGAAGCTATATTCAACCAAATAGACAAACTTGACAAGGAAGCTCTTGATATTTATGAGAATGCGCTGAATGAAGTGATGCCTGTAGCCTTCAGTATTGTTAAGGAGACTGCACGCCGTTTTGCTGAGAATGAGGAAACAGTTGTAACTGCCACAGATTTTGACCGTGAACTTGCTGGAGATCCCACTAAAGACTTTATCACTATTGATGGCGATAAAGCCATATATCACAATCATTGGACAGCAGGTGGTAACGACTTGAAATGGGAAATGATTCACTACGATGTTCAGCTTTTTGGCGGTGTAGTTTTACATCAGGGTAAGATTGCAGAAATGGCAACGGGTGAAGGTAAAACCCTTGTTGCAACATTACCTGTATTTTTGAACGCACTCACGGGAAACGGTGTGCACGTAGTAACTGTGAATGACTATTTGGCAAAACGTGACTCTGAGTGGATGGGACCGCTTTACATGTTTAATGGTCTGTCAGTTGACTGTATAGACAAACACCGCCCTAACTCACCAGAGCGTCGTAAGGCATATCAGGCAGACATCACTTTCGGTACTAATAATGAGTTTGGTTTCGATTATCTTCGTGATAATATGGCAATTTCACCGGCTGACCTTGTACAAAGACGTCACAATTATGCAATCGTCGACGAGGTTGACTCGGTGTTGATTGACGATGCCCGAACCCCGCTCATCATTTCCGGTCCCGTGCCTAAAGGTGATGACCAGATGTTTGAAGAGTATCAGCCCCTTGTTGAGCGTTTAGTGAATGTGCAACGTCAGCTGGCCACACAATATCTTGCCGATGCCAAGCAGAAAATTTCTGAAGGACAGAAACTTATAGATGCTGGCAACAAGAAAGATGGTGAGAAAATGCAGGAAGAAGGTTTCCTCTCGCTTTACCGCTCTCACAAGTCGCTTCCCAAAAACAAGCCTCTCATAAAATATCTCTCAGAAGAAGGTATCAAGGCTGGTATGTTGAAAACTGAGGAATATTATATGGCCAATAACAACCGCGAAATGCCTAAAGCAGTTGAGCCACTATATTTCGTGGTTGATGAGAAGCTTAACTCGTGTGACATGACCGATAAGGGTACAGACTGGATGGCACGTCAGGTGAACGACAAGGAACTCTTTGTGCTGCCAGACATTACTGCCCAGCTCTCTGAACTTGAGTCAGAGACAGGCTTGAGCGAAGAGGAGCGCCTGAATAAGAAAGACGAACTTTTGAATCACTACGCTGTGCAGAGTGAGCGTGTACACACCATCCAACAGTTGCTAAAAGCATATTGCATGTTCAACAAGGACGATGAGTATGTGGTGATTGACGGTGAAGTGAAAATCGTTGACGAGCAAACCGGACGTATTATGGAAGGCCGGCGTTGGAGTGACGGTCTCCATCAGGCTGTTGAGGCAAAGGAGCACGTGAAAGTTGAAGCAGCGACACAGACTTTTGCCACTATTACCTTGCAGAACTATTTCCGTATGTATCACAAGTTAGCTGGTATGACTGGTACTGCATCTACAGAGGCAGGTGAGTTCTGGGATATTTACAAGCTCGATGTGGTGGAGATTCCTACAAACAAGCCTGTCATACGTAATGACATGGACGATCGAGTTTATAAAACCGCACGCGAAAAGTATCGTGCTGTTATCGATGAGATTGTGGAGATGCGAGCTAACGGACGTCCTTGCCTGGTCGGTACTACCTCTGTCGAGATTTCAGAAATGCTCTCCAAGATGCTTTCCATGCGCAAGATACCTCATCAGGTTCTTAATGCCAAGTTGCATCAAAAAGAGGCCGACATTGTAGCGTTGGCAGGACAGTCTACTAAAGGTAATGCTTACCTTGCCGCAGACGGCCGTGCTTTCTGCGACAAGCCTTCCGCCCTTCGATATAACGAGGAGTTGGCAGCCAACGATAAGAAATATGCCAACATCAATACTGGTGACGTAAAAGAAGAAGAACGTTTGTTGGGTGCTGTTACTATTGCTACGAACATGGCTGGTCGTGGTACCGATATTAAGCTGTCTCCCGAAGTAAAGTCTGCAGGTGGCTTGGCTATCATTGGAACTGAGCGTCACGAGAGCCGTCGTGTTGACCGTCAGCTACGAGGGCGTGCCGGCCGTCAAGGAGACCCAGGTTCATCCGTGTTCTATGTGTCATTGGAAGATAAGCTGATGCGTCTGTTTGCGTCAGAACGTATTGCTGGCGTGATGGACCGTTTGGGCTTCAAGGATGGTGAGCGCATTGAGAGTCCGATGATCTCAAAGAGCATTGAGCGAGCTCAGAAAAAGGTTGAGGAAAATAACTTTGGTATCCGTAAACGTCTGCTCGAATACGATGATGTGATGAACAAGCAGCGAACCGTTATCTACTCAAAGCGTCACCATGCCCTCATTGGCGAGCGCATTGGCATGGATATTTCTAACACTTTGTGGGATCGTGTTGTCAGCATCATCGAGAACAACGACTATGAGGGTTGCCGGGAACAGTTCCTCAAAGTATTTGCAATGGAGTGCCCATTTACAGAACATGAGCTTATTGAAAACAAGCGTGAGGAATTGGAAGAGAGAGCCTTCAATGAGGCAATGTCATCGTTCACGCGCAAGACCGAACGCATCCAATCGGTTGCATGGCCTATTATTAAGCGGGTATTCGAGGAGCAAGGACAGGTATATGAGCGTATTATGGTACCCGTTACTGATGGTAAGCGTGTATATAATATTGCCTGCAACTTGAAGGAAGCCTACGACACACAATGCAAAAGTGTAGTGAAAGATTTTGAGAAATCTATTTTGCTACATATTATTGATGACTCGTGGAAAGAGAATCTTAGAGAGCTCGATGAACTTAAGCATAGTGTGCAAAATGCAAGCTATGAGCAGAAAGACCCATTACTCATCTTCAAATTGGAGAGTGTTAAGATATGGGACAATATGATTAACGGTATGAATAATCGTATCGTCAGCATTCTTATGCGTGGCGCAATACCAGAAATGGCTCCTGAGCAGGAGGTACGTGAAGCAGCTCCCGAACAGCATAGCCAACGTTATACTGAGCAGAAAGAGGATCTTGTCGATCAGAATCAGCAAGCTGCTGCCCGTCATGATACTCGCGAAGGTGCTCAGCAAATAAATCGCACTCCTATTGTGAAAGAGAAACTACCAGGTCGTAATGACCCATGTCCGTGTGGATCTGGCAAAAAGTTCAAGAATTGCCATGGACGAGGAATTGTGTAAGTTAGAAAAGAAGGATTGATTATGATTACTATCACTAATTTACAAAAGAAGTTTGGTGAGAAAGTAGCTGTCAACATTGACCGTTTTACCATCAATGACGGTGAGATACTTGGCCTTGTGGGAAACAATGGAGCGGGTAAGACAACACTTTTCCGTCTGATGCTTGATTTGCTCAAGGCTGATGAAGGGAGTGTACAGTTCACTTTCAATGCCTTTCCTCATATTGATGAAAAAGAGGATGCTCAGACGATTAATCCAGCAGAAAGTGAGGAATGGAAACAGCATACTGGCGCATATATTGATGAGGGCTTTCTAATTGATTTTCTCACACCTGAGGAATACTTTTATTTCATTGGTAAAGTAAATGGCTTGAGTAATAAGGATGTTGATGAGCGTCTTAAGCTTTTTGATCACTTTATGAATGGAGAAGTACTCGGTCAGAAAAAGCTTATTCGTAACCTTTCTGCCGGTAACAAGCAGAAAGTAGGTATTATCTCTACCCTACTTAATCGACCTCGATTAGTTATCCTCGATGAGCCATTTAATTTCCTGGATCCTACGAGCCAGAATGTGCTGAAACATCTGCTGTCTGATTATAATCATGAGACGCAGGCCACAATACTTATAAGTAGTCACAATTTGGCTCATACTGTTGATATCAGTTCCCGCATAGCGTTGCTCGAGCACGGTGTCATCATTCGTGACCTACCCAATGAAAATGGAAGTGCAGAGAAAGAACTTGAAGAGTACTTCAATTCATAACGTTGTAGATTAGACCAATTGGTGTTTTAGCATCATTATAGTTGAATTATTACCACTCAAGTTATAGTATTACATTAAAAGAGGATATGCAATTTAGCACATCCTCTTTTATGTTATTTGAAACACTATCTTGTCAATGACAGAACTGAATAATCCTATTGATTTTTTGATAGTTTCTTCTTAAGTTGCAATTTAGGTATCTTCAGTTTCATGCCTTCCTGAACCTCTTTTATACCGTTGTTGTAAGCTTGTATGTAGCATTCCATACCTGGGCCGAAGAAAGCTTTGGAAATGGAAGCTAGAGTTTGGCCTTTGCGGACAGTTACAGTTTGGTCGTAACCAACAATACTATATGCCCCCAGACGTACTTGAGCATTAGTTGCATCGTAACGGCTTGCTTCTTTTTCTTCCTTTGATGTTACAGTCTTTGCTGTTTTTGGTTGAACTGTGACTGTCTTAGTCTGAACAGGTTGTTTAGCCCTTTCAACATATACGGGTGTACGTTGGGCTATACGGGCACGTTCTGCCGCTCTTTTGGCATGCTCAGCAGCAATGCTCTCATTTTTCTTCGATTGAAGAATTGCTAGCTCTTTAGCCTTGGCTGCAAGCTCTATGTCCCTTTTCTCGGCATTCATCACGGATTCTGCTTGTGCTTTTAGTAAGCTGTCACTTTCTCTCTTATCAATTGAAGCTAGAGAATCAGTATTTATATGGCCCCGTATGTAAGCTATTGTGTCTAGCAATGCTGCATGCTCATTTTCAAGTGCCTTAACATATTCCGAAGATCCACTCTTGCCAAAATAATAACCAAGATAAGTTCCTCCAGCGATAAGAAGTAGTGAAAGTAATATCCAAGGAAACTTTCCTAAAGATCTTTTGTTCCCTTCTTCGTCTGGATCCATATTTTCATATTGCATTACATCAAAATTATCCATCGAAGAACGGTGATAATGAGGATCATGCTTGGGGTGTGAATGGTGTCTGTAATTCTCATCATTCTCATCGTGCGAGTGACTTCTATGATGCTCTTCATGTTCATCATGAGAATGGTGTCTATGATGGTCTTTACGTACATCGTATATATGATTCCTATGGTGGTCTTCATGTCCATCATGCGAATGCCGATGGCTTTGCTCTTCCCAATTATTTTCCATGTCTTTATCTTTTACCTGTTCAACCGTTTCTTTATCTGACAGTTGCTCAACTAACTCATCATTGTCAACAAACTCGACAAGAGAGGATGCGCTTGAAGTCGGTTCCTCGTCAATATGATCTTCTTCCACATTTGTGTGCTCTTCCACATCAGCAGAGGGCTCCTCTACATTAACAGAAGGTTCCTCCACATCAGTAGAAGTCTCCTCCGCAACTAACGGTGTAACTTCTTCTACAGGTGTCACATTCTCGTCAGAAGGAACTTGTTGCTCGCTTGCCATGAGTGGAGAAATAAAATTAGAAGCAGGTATTTCTGAGTTGTTATTTTCAGCATCAATCGTTTCTTCTTGGATGTCAACATCGTCAAAGCTCACTCCTTCGTTCAAGACAACAGTCTGGAATTGTGCAAAAGGTTTGTTAACAAGCTCACGCATAACGGCATCCGGTGTAAAAGTGATTTTACCACGCCCTCCTATCAATATTCGTTCACCAGTATTGATGTTTACACTTTCGCGATCCTTCGTGTCGATGACTTTGAAAGTGCCTAACCCTTTTATCTTCAGCTGTTTCTCATGTTGCAGACCATCATTGACCACATCAATAAATGCAGAAATAAAACGTTCTGCTTCTCTTTGTGTGAGACCGTGCTTTGAGGCGATAGCCCTGCCAAGCTCTGTTAATGCAATTCTAGCCATTCTCCTGCCCTCCACTCTTTAGTTTTTCCTTGACAGAAGCAACAGGCTTGAAATTCAAAACTAATTTTGGCGGAACTAGCATTCGCTGTCCTGTAGAAGGATTCACCATAATGCGCTCGAGGCGTTTTTTTACCTCAAACGTACCAAAGTTAGGAAATGTTACACTGTCTCCTTCCTGGAAACGCTCACACATAATGTCAATCATGGAGCGGACCATTTTCTGTGCGTCATCATGCGTATAACCTAGTCGCTGTGACAGTTCTGATATGAAATCTTTGTTATTCATACTACTGTAGCATATAAGTCAAACTCTTCTGAGCCTGTAATTATTACATTATAGAAACATCCTGTTCGTAGTCTTTTCTCATTTGCGGGGATTAGTACTTCCGGATCAACCTCAGGAGAGCAAAATTCTGTACGACCAATGTAATAAGCACCTTCTTTGCGATCAATAATCACTCTCATCTTACTCCCAACCTTAGCTGCCTCTATTTCGGTGCTTATCTCTTGTTGAAGGGCCATAAGACGATCCAATCTGTATTGTTTCGCTTCGTCGGGAACGTCGTCGCTATAGTTAATGCCGCTATATGTGTCTTCTTCCTCTGAATATGCAAAGGCACCCATCCGCTCAAAGCGTGCCCAACGAGTAAACTCCATCAGTTCATTGAAGTCTTCTTCTGTCTCACCAGGGAATCCCACCATTAATGTGGTACGTATATGTATCCCAGGAACCTCTTCGCGCAGACGGCGGATTAATGTGTAGGTCTCCTCCTTTGTTACATTCCGATGCATAGCAGTAAGCATATGATTGGAAATGTGTTGAAACGCTATATCTAGATACTTACAAACATTGTGTTTTTCGCGCATCACTTTCAAGAGTTCATATGGGAAATGTGTGGGGTAAGCATAATGAAGACGAATCCATTTTACTCCCGGAATGTCGGCCATTGCACTTACCAGTTCGGCGATATGTTGTTTGCCATCAATATCAATTCCATAATATGTCAGTTCTTGAGCAATTACTTGGAATTCCTTAACGCCTTGCAATACAAGCTCCCGCACCTCATTTAAAATATCTTCCATCGGACGGCTCTTATGACGACCCGTAATAATTGGAATAGCGCAATATGCGCAATGGCGATCGCATCCCTCACTTATCTTCAGGTAGGCGTAATGGTGTGGTGTCGTAAGATGACGCTTTCCGCTACATGCTGCAATCTCAGCCTTTCCTAAATCGGTTAAAAGCGACTTATAATCAAACTTACCATAATACTTGTCGACCTGAGGAATCTCCTGTTCCAATTCATCTTTGTAGCGTTGTGAGAGACATCCCATTACAAAGAGCTTGTTGATTCTGCCTTCTTCCTTGGCTTGCGCGAATTCAAGAATAGTATTGATACTCTCTTCTTTAGCATCATTTATAAAACCACAGGTGTTGATAACCACTATCTCACCCTGCGGATGCTTACTATCATGAGTGCATTTAAAATCATTAGCCTCTAACTGGCGCATAAGCAGTTCGCTGTCCACCAGGTTTTTCGAGCACCCCATCGTGATAATATCGATATGGTTCTTCTTCACTTATTCGCTTTTAAATAGAGAGTCGACAAATTGCGCCTTGTTAAACAGTTGGAGGTCTTCCATACCCTCGCCAAGTCCAATATACTTGACAGGCACTTTTAGTTGGTCGCTGATACCAATCACAACTCCGCCCTTGGCTGTTCCGTCGAGTTTTGTAATAGCCAGACTTGTGATATTGGTAACTGCTGAGAATTGCTTGGCTTGTTCAAAAGCGTTTTGACCAGTACTACCATCAAGCACAAGCATTACCTCGTCAGGAGCCTCTGGAAGTACTTTTTTCATCACATCCTTAATCTTCTTCAACTCGTTCATTAGGCCAATCTTATTATGTAATCTGCCTGCTGTATCGATAAGAACTACGTCAGCATTATTAGCTTTCGCACTACTTAAGGTGTCGAATGCAACCGAAGCAGGGTCTGATCCCATTTGCTGCTTAATTACAGGTACACCTACACGTTCTCCCCATATACACAACTGCTCAACGGCAGCAGCACGGAAAGTGTCAGCTGCACCAAGATAAACTTTCTTACCGGCATTCTTAAATTGCCAGGCAAGTTTACCAATAGTGGTTGTCTTACCTACACCGTTGACTCCTACAACAAGAATAACATATGGCTTATGGTCAGCAGGGAGATCCCAGTTCTCATTATCATCTGAATGATTCTCAGCAAGCAAAGCAGCAATCTCATCGCGAAGAATCTGATTTAGTTCTGATGTGGAAATATATTTGTCGCGAGCAACTCGTTCCTCGATGCGCTGAATAATCTTAATGGTCGTGTCTACACCAACATCTGATGTAATGAGCACCTCCTCTAGTTCGTCAAGCACATCATCGTCAACTTTCGACTTACCAGCGACAGCTCTCGCTAACTTGTCAAAAACGCTTTGTTTTGTCTTCTCTAAGCCTTTATCAAGTGTGTCCTTCTTGTTTTTATTAAAGAATCCGAATAAACCCATATTTCATTATTTTTTGCAAAGTTACAAAAAAATGGATGCAGGACAAAAGAAAAAACACTCTTTTTTATGCATTAATATAGTTATTGCGCCACTTTTGTTGCAATAACACAAAAAGTCGAGAGAATAGTAAAACTTAGAACATGTGGATGTAATGCTTCAATTAGACATCTTTATGCTTTGAAAATATTGTTATAATATAAATAGTCATATGAGCACTTCTTGAACGAAAAGATTTCAATAATATGAATACAACAAAGGACACAGGGAAAAAGCAGGAAGTGCAAATACAAATAAGCAATAAACTATAATAAAAAAAGCCGCAACATCTAAATTGCGACTTTTTTATATGAGAAATACAAATTATTTCTTAAAGAAATCCTGAACAGCCTCATTAGGAACCATCTGCTCATCAAAAATATAAGCACCAGTCTTCGGGCTCTTCACCATTTTGATAACCTTTGTATATGCGCGACCATCCTTTGAACCTTCATGGAGGGTAGCAACCGTTTTCTTTGCCATAGTGTAAAGCTGTTATTGATTATTTAATCTCCTTGTGAAGAGTCATCTTCTTCAGGATTGGATTATACTTCATGAGTTCCATACGCTCAGGAGTATTTTTACGATTCTTTGTGGTAATGTAACGGCTGGTGCCGGGCAGACCACTGTTCTTCATCTCTGTGCACTCCAGAATCACCTGAACTCTATTGCCTTTTGCTTTCTTTGATGCCATGGTGATTATTCTCCTATTACTTTAATGTCCTTCCAGTCAACATATCCTTTTGCAACGGCCTGTTCCAGGGCTGCATCAAGACCTACCTTGTTAATAAGACGAAGACCAGCAG
>JAEEGF010366126.1_pt1 | contig 33855 bp, 27 predicted proteins | sample 9134171 | NCBI WGS metagenome assembly JAEEGF01 (sample SAMN16246542, study PRJNA631951) | gut metagenome | biome: gut microbiome; feature: rumen; material: AP-attached | host: Bos | place: Iran: Karaj | collected 2018-10
AAAGAAGGAGAACCATTATGGCAGACAAGAAGAAATTCGTAGAAGCGATCACCTCCCGCGAGGAGGATTTCGCCCAGTGGTACACCGACGTCGTGACCAAGGCCGGCCTGGTCGCCTATTCCACCGTGAAAGGCTGCACCATTTTAAAGCCCGCCGGCTACGCCATCTGGGAAAATATCATGCACGAGCTGGACGCCCGCTTTAAGGCGACCGGCGTCGAAAACGTAGCGATGCCGCTCTTCATCCCGGAGAGCCTGCTGCAGAAGGAAAAGGATCACGTGGAAGGCTTCGCGCCCGAGGTGGCCTGGGTCACCATGGGCGGCGGGGAAGTGCTGCCGGAGCGCCTCTGCGTGCGCCCGACCTCCGAAACGCTTTTCTGCGAGCTGTATAAGGATATCATCGAGTCCTACCGCGACCTGCCCAAGTGCTACAACCAGTGGTGCTCCGTGGTCCGCTGGGAAAAGACCACCCGTCCCTTCCTGCGCACGACCGAGTTCTGGTGGCAGGAGGGCCACACCGCCCACGCCACGGCGGAGGAGGCCGAGGCCCGCACCGTGCAGATGCTGAACGTTTACGCAGATTTCTGCGAGCAGGTCCTGGCGATCCCGGTCATCAAGGGCCGGAAGACGGATAAGGAAAAATTCGCCGGCGCGGAGCAGACCTACACCATCGAATCCATGATGCACGACGGCAAGGCCCTGCAGTCCGGCACCAGCCACAACTTCGGCGACGGCTTCGCGAAGGCCTTCGGCATCCAGTATTCGGATAAGGACAACCAGCTCAAGTACGTCCATCAGACCTCCTGGGGCATGAGCACCCGCATCATCGGCGCCGTCATCATGGTGCACGGCGACGATTCCGGCCTGGTCCTGCCGCCCCGCATCGCGCCGACGCAGGTCATGGTGATGCCCATCGCGCAGCACAAGCCCGGCGTCCTGGAGAAGGCGGCGGAGATCAAAGATCAGCTGGCGGCGGCCGGCCTGCGCGTCAAGGTCGACGATTCCGACAAGAACCCCGGCTGGAAGTTCAGCGAGCAGGAGATGCGCGGCATCCCGCTGCGCGTGGAGATCGGCCCGAAGGACATCGAAGCCGGCGTGGCCGTGATCGTGCGGCGCGATACCCGCGAAAAGCAGATTGTTCCGCTGGCTGAGCTGACCGAGGCCGTGAAGGCGGCGCTGGAAGCCGAGCAGAAGGATCTGTACGAGAGAGCGAAGGCGCATCTCGAGGCGCACATCTACGAGGCGAAGACCTACGACGAGTTCAAGGATATCGTCGCGAACAAGCCCGGCTTCGTGAAGGCCGAGTGGTGCGGCGACGTGGCCTGCGAGCTCAAGATCAAGGAAGACACCACCGCGACCTCGCGCTGCATGCCATTCCATCAGGAACACATCGCCGATACCTGCGTCTGCTGCGGCAGACCCGCGCAGAAGCTGGTCATCTGGGGAAAAGCGTATTAAGAAACGTCGGACTTTCCCGCCGGGTTTTGCTGCGGGAATCACGCCGCGAAGCCCGGAAAGAGTCAAAAAACAATAACATTTTGCACGATATCGCATCAAAGGCGGAGCCAAAGGATCCCCGGACATTTCTGTCAGGAAAAGGAGATTCCTTGGCTCCGCCGAATTGTTACGCCCCCATAACTTTTTCTGAATTGTATAATGAATGATCGTGTGATACAATTAATTATGATATCTGTTGAAATATGTCAAAGGAAGAAACCATGCTGATCATTTTTATGACAGTAGAAGACTCTCAGGAAAGGAATTTTATTTCCGAACTGTATGAAAACACGAAAGCGCGGCTGATCGGGGTTGCTGATCATATTCTGCATAATTATCAGGATGCGGAAGATGCCGTGCAGGACGTGTTTCTGAAAATGATTCCTCGGACCCGTAAGCTGGAATCCATGTCTCCGGACGAAAGAGCCGCGTTTCTTGCCGTGTGTGTTATGAATCAGGCCAGAGACGTTTTGCGCAAGAGAGCATCCAGAAAAGAAGAAGCGTTAACAGAGGAAATTCCCGACCGGGAAGCAGAAACACAGATGTACTCTGCAGAGCAAAGAAGTGGGATCCTTCGTTTTCTTGACAGGCAGGAGGAGAGAAAAAAACAGATCTTTGAACTTCATTACGTATTTGGCTTCCGCTACGGGGAGATTGCAGGTCTTCTGGGGATGACTGCAGAGGCGGTGCAGAAAACGATTTCCCGCCTAAAGCGGGAACTGCAGCTGTTCTTGGAGGAGCAGGAGGAAGTCAGATGATGAAAAAGGTGTCCGAAAGAGAACTGAAACAGGCTGCGACGGTCCTGTGGGAGGAATGGAAGACGTTCCTTGAGACAGTTGAACCGCATGATCCCTCCCCGGAGTTTGATGCACGGATGCACCGCCTGATAGCGCAGAAGCAGCAGGAGATAAAACTACGGGAAAAAGAGAAGAAAGGTCGTATCCGCCATAGAGTTGCTGTTGCAGCCGTACTGGTACTGGCAATCCTTCTTGGCTGGCTGCTGATAGATCAGACGGCCTATGCGAAAGTGTCGAAGTGGTTTAAGTCGATTGTGAAATCTGCAATCAAAATTGAATTTTCAGGAGATATAAGTGAAGTGCAGGAGCCTTTATCGAAGTATCATCTTGTATGGATTCCTGATGGGGCAGAAACAATATTTGAAGAAACTGATGATCTAGCAAAAGATTACACGATTGTTTTGTCTTATGACGGGGAGGTTAAGATTCATTATCACTATGGATATATGAATGATGGGACATCTCTAGTCCATTTTGATTCCTTCGGTGAAGAACGCATCTATAAGCAACTCCAAATCAAAGGAATAGTTATAGACTGCTATTTGAGCTCTTCTCATGTTGAAAATGATTATTTCTGGGTAGATGAAGAGGAGGGGTTGTTCTTCTCGATGACAAGCTTTTTCTCTGATGAGATTAATATTAAAATCCTTGAAGGAATTGTTGATCAATAAGAAAACTTAGAAAAATAATCTCTGCTTTCCTTAATAGATTTTCTGCCTCCGAGAAAAAGCGGAAAATAGTATTACATATTCTTTCTCTTGAAACTAACTAAAACTAACTATTTTGAAAAAAAGTGTCTGCTTTTGGCCCTTCTATACGTTTACATTATAGGAGAGGAGAAAGGGAGTATCGTTCCCGGAAGCCAGCGTCACGAAGACCTGTCCGTAAAAGAAACATAACCTCAAAAGGAATTGCCGGGTGAGCCGTTAATCGGCTCGCAAAGGAGTGAGTCATGAAGCAGAGCTTAAAATACACCTGGATGAACCTGAGCAGATCAGTCTTGTTCCTGCTTCCGACAGGAATACTATCTCTCCTGGCTGTTCTGATGCCGTTCACTGTGCCGACCGATACCTTTCTGATTACCGCTGTTTCAAAGGGCCTTCTCATCAATATGATCATCTTTCCGGTGATGGCCTTTTTGACCTATGTATTTGCAGGGCGGCTGACCGAGAGTCGGGAAAAGGAAGCGCTCTATGCGGAAGAGGGTATCCGGAGAAAGCTGCTTTTGTCGCTTCTTGTATTTCTCTTTGCGGTATTACTTTTGTACTGTCTCTTGCAGTTTTCGGCTTTCTGTGTAAAAACATTTGCTTTCGGGATCCGGGACGGACGTGTCTATTGGCACTTTGCTAAAGCAGTGCTTCTCTATGGCTGCCTGCCGGGACTGATCGGGATTGCCTGCGGCCTCTGGCTCTCGGGCGACCGGAACGGACGCTCGTTTGTCCTGATTCTGATCTTTGCGGTTCTCTTTAGCCCGTTGATGAATGATCTGCTTCCTAACAGCATTTTTGGCTTCTGGAACGTAGATGAGTGGGTGCGGATCGCGGTTCCGAACTGGTGGATCCTGAGCAACTCAGCTTTTACGGATCCGCTTTACGGGGTGCCGATGGAAACGGTACGCTGGGTTCTGGCTCTGTTTTGGCTGGGCGTGTTCCTTTTTCTCTGGCTCCTGGAAAAAGCACAGAGAAAGACGCCGGCCGGGAAAATAGGACTGGCAGTCATACTCTGCTTAACGCTTCTCTGCGGACTGCGTTTCTCGCTTCGAAATCAGGATTCGAGGCTGAACTACGAAACCGGTTTGATGCCGGAAAAAGGAATCAACACGGAAGATTTTTATTATTATGAGTCATGGAACAGGCAAACGGAATCCAGGGATCCGAACGTGAAGGTAACGGCGTATGATCTGGATCTTAAGATCCGGAGTCATCTCACCGGACGTGCTGCCCTAAAGCTTGAGGAACCGGCCGAAGAAGGCGAAGTATTGCTTTTCACGATGTACCACGGCCTGAAGGTCAGGACTGTTACGGATGCGGATGGCAGGGAGATCCCTTTTGTTCAGGACGGCGACTGGCTGGATATCACACCGGATCGCACGACCGATCAGTTGACAGTCAGCTATGAGGGGCGGTTCGCCAAGTTTTATACAAACCGGCAGGCGGTCCTGCTGCCGGCCTATGCGGCTTACTATCCGATCCCGGGCCATATTACGCTCTGGGAAGCGGAACTGCAGTACACGGTGCCAGTAGAAAATCAGCCAAAACGTGAGTTTACGGTACGTGTAGACAGTGTGGCGCCCATCGCCTGCAGTCTTCCGATGATGGGAAAAGCGGAATACAGCGGGGTTTCGGACGGTGTAACGCTGATTGGCGGTTTCTGGCAGACAAGTGAGGCAGATGGGTTTACGCTTTACTCTCCGGTGCTTGAGAAATACGACCTGACGTTCCGGAGGGAAGAAATCAACCGAAATCTGACTGAACTGACAGTGAAACTCGGTGCAGCCGGCAGTGATGCGCTTGACAGGATTCGTCAGATTTTTGCCCTTCCGACCAGCATGCGTGTTATATCGGGACGACAGGAAAACTGCGTTATAAAGGATAATCATTTTACCTATATTGCCCTCTATGATCTACCGATCGACTATTCGGCCATTGCAGCCGGTATACTGCGTCTGCAGTATAAATTGGATTCTCAGACAGTACTACTGTACGAATGGCTCCAGAAATACCTGCAGTTCCCTATGCCGATGGAAGGACGGCTTTGTACAGAGAAAGATTTGGAGCCCCTGCTGGCGCAGGCAAGAGGGGAGGACGTCCCTGCAAGGGACGTAACCAATGCGCAGAGAGCGCTGAAGGCTTTATTCTATTACCGCTTATACCAGCTGAAAGAAGACAAGTTTTTACCGCTGGTATATGAGTACCTGACGGATGAAAACCGGACGCTTCATCCGGCAGAATTCTTGCTTCAAATGGAGGGAGAACAATGAAAATAGCAAACAGTAACTATTACTTCGGAGAAAGGTCTGGACTTGTAGTTATATCAGCATATATTCATTAAGCACAATGGGGGACTTTTCACCATGCTGACGGTAAAAAACGTTTCAAAAAGATTCGGGAAAATAATGGCTCTTAATGGAGTAGATCTGCAGTTGGAACCCGGTACCTATGGCCTGATCGGTCCGAACGGGTCCGGAAAGACCACGCTTTTTCGCTGTGTCATGGGCTTGCTGAAACCGGATTCCGGAAGCATCGAAAAACCGCAGCACTGCGGCTACTTGCCGCAAAGCTTCGGCGTTGACGGGGCTCTGAGCGTTTATGAAACGCTGGAATACTATGCGGCTATTAAGAAGATACCGGTAAAACAGCAGAAAGCTGCGATTGAAGAAGCTGTGGAGGCTGTCAATTTAAGTGACCGTCTGAAGTCCCGGACCGGAACGCTTTCCGGCGGCATGGTGCGCCGGCTGGGGATCGCTCAGGCTCTGCTGGGCGATCCCCGGCTGATCCTTTTCGATGAGCCGACTGCCGGACTGGATCCGGAAGAGCGGATGCGTTTTAAGCTGCTGCTGACCCGTCTGAAAAAGAAGGGCGTTCCGCTGATTATCTCGACCCATATTGTGGAAGACGTCTGGGCTGTCTGTGATCAGGTCGTGGTACTTCGGAAAGGCCATGTGCTGAAGCAGTGCAAAGCCGGAGAACTGTCTGCCATGGCGGAAGGCAAGGTCTATGCCGTGCCGACGGACCGGCAGGCGGATCTGACAGAACCCTATCTGCCCGTGCGCAGCGAGTTGATCGACGGACGGGAAGCCATGCGTGTGGTTTCAGCCCTGGAGCAGCCCGGCAAAAGGGTAGAGCCGATTCTGGAGGATGGGTACCTTTGCGTGATCCATGACCTGCTATGAAGAGACGTCTGAGAATGATCGTACTGGACTTGAAGCGCTCCTGGGTGACGGCGCTGATCGCGCCGCTCCTGACAGGGCTGCTTCTTGTTAACGTCTTATTGCGTGTAGAACCGGAGTTCCGCGTATTTACCTTCGGACTGCGGGCACAGCAGCTGCTCAGTATCGCATATTTGTTCTGGCCGATGCTGCACCTTAAAACCTGGTTTGAGTCCCGTCAGGTAGAGGGACTCAGATCCGTGGAAAGCGGAAAGTATGCCTGCTCCTGGACGCTGCTGCTGATGCTTCTGACGGAAGCTGTCATATTGCTGCCGTTTGTTTTGACAGCGAAACTGGCGAAGCTGGACATTCTAAAGGAATGCATACAGCTGTTGCTGCTGTCGGTTTCGCTGACAGCGCTGCTTTACCTGATCACGCTGCTGTCGAGGTCGGTCACGCTGGCCATGACTGTGGTTGTGATTTATGTGCTTTTCTGCGTTATTTTCTACAATATCAGTGAATCGCTCAGACCGTTTATGCTGATTAAAACCCCTGCTTTGACAGGCGTGACGTGGCAGACACTTCTAAAGCAGCAGCTGCCGGCGGCGCTTCTGGCCGTCTTTGGGATTATCAGTATCGGCATTTATGAGAAGAAAAGAACGATTATCAAATAAGCCGGTGGAATAGAGCATAAGAAAGAACCGGCTTCTGAATAGAACGCGAAAACATGATGCGAAGACGATAACAAAAACCCAAGAGAAGAGAGAAAAACGTGAAAAGAATCATCTTGCTATTTCTTCTGCTGAATCTTGTTTTATTGAATGCATGCAGAAAAGAGGAAAAACAGGGCATAGATAATGCCGCATCAATACCGATTCAGGAACGAACTGGAGCAGCGGCAGAATCCATGCAGAAACCGGATGCTTCCCATCAGTCGGAAGAAAACGGCTCCGGTGAAGCCAGTTATACTTACGAGTGGAACGGGACAACATTTTCTGTTCGTATCAAGTCGGATGAGGAGAGAAACAGCGAGCCGATCGTTGCAAATTCCCTGATGTGCTGGGTAGATCCGCGCTTTACCGACATGGAAAAAGTGGGCGGTACGATTGTCTTTGGAACGGTACGGCGGATACAGGAATTCGAATTGTCATATTATAAACCGGGGAAGACAGATCCGACGATAGGAACACAGACAAAGCTGACTGTCGATGTAGAAAAAGTGTTTTATACGGCGGAGGAAAATTTGCCGGATACGATTACAGTTCTTTATGGCCTTTCCAAGCAAAACATGCCGATGGATTATGGACAGGAACTTACCGACATGAAGGAAGGAGACGGTTTTTATTTCTTTCTTGAAAGAACGGCAGGAAATGAAAAGAACCTCCTGGGATATGAAAACATTTGTGATTTCTTCATGGTGACGCCGCCGACAAAACGGTATTTCCTGAAAAAAGACAGCCTGATTGATGCGCTTATGGCCGAGTTTCTGCAGCTCAATGCAGATAATAAGGCCGTCTCGGTCACGGTAAAGGCGGGAGATAATATTGAAACCGTCCTGAACCGGATTTATGGGGGGAATTGAAATGAAGAAGCTCAGCATGTTGTGGGTCAATAACAAACATGTTATGATAACGGCGGAAAAACATGAAAACGGCTGTTTTACGGCAGTCTGAACCATCGGAGGTCCCAATCATGACAGATGACATCCGGGCGCTTCTGGAGGAGAAGCCCCTTATCAGAGACATGGCCGCGGGCCGGGAGGTCTCTTGGATCAATCCCGGCAAGCGGCCTTTTGCCGAAACGGCGGGGAAGCAGGAGCTGGGGCCGAAGGACATCGAAGACGCGGCCGCGCGCCTGCAGCGCTTCGCCCCGTTTATCCGGCTGCGCTTTCCGGAAACAAAGGCCCGGGGCGGTCTCATCGAATCCGATCTGAAGGAGATCGGGAAGATGCGGGACTGCCTGAACGAAAAGTACGGCAGCGCGCTGGACGGCCGCCTGCTGCTGAAACTGGACAGCCATCTGGCCGTCGCGGGGTCCGTCAAGGCCCGGGGCGGCATCTACGAGGTCTTAAAGCATACCGAGGATCTGGCGCTTGCGCACGGCATCCTGACGCCTCAGGAAGCGGCGGACAGCTCGCCTGAGAATACGGCCTACCGAAAGCTGGCCGAGCCGGCGGCCCGCGAGATCTTCAGCCGCTACACGGTCCAGGTCGGCTCCACCGGCAATCTGGGCATGAGCATCGGGATCATGAGCGCCGCGGTCGGCTTTCGGGTCATCGTTCACATGTCGGCCGACGCCAAGCAGTGGAAGAAGGACCTGCTCCGCAGCCGCGGAGTTCAGGTCATAGAATATGCCTCCGACTACAGCGAGGCGGTGAAGAACGGACGGGCGCTTTCCGACGCCGATCCGACGAGCTATTTCGTGGACGACGAGAACTCCCGGAACCTCTTCCTGGGCTATGCCGTGGCCGCGAAGCGGCTGGCGGGCCAGCTGGCGGAGCAGGAGATCACGGTGGACGGGGAGCATCCGCTGTTCGTCTGCATTCCCTGCGGCGTAGGCGGCGCGCCCGGCGGCATCTGCTTCGGCTTAAAGCAGGTCTTCGGCGACGCCGTGCACGTCTTCTTTGCCGAGCCGGTCCAGGCGCCCTGCATGCTGCTGGGCCTGGCCAGCGGGAAAAACAGTGACATCTGCGTGCAGGATATCGGCCTTTCCGGCTTAACGGACGCGGACGGACTGGCGGTCGGCCGGCCCTCCGGATTCGTGGGGCAGGTGATCGAACCGCATCTGAGCGGCGAGTTTACCGTGAAGGATGCGCGGCTGTACGGCTGGCTGCGGGATCTGTACGCGCGGGAAAACGTCTTTCTGGAGCCGAGCGCCTGCGCGGCGTTCCAGGGGCCGGTCCGCCTGATGCGGGACATGCAGCCGTATCTGGAGGCGAACGGATTGACGGAGAAAATGAAAAACGCCGCCCACATCGTCTGGGCGACGGGCGGCGGTCTGGTGCCGGAAGCGGTCCGGAAAAGATGTCTGGACGTCTTCTTCAAGGGGTAGTCGGAGGGCGCCGGGGGCTGTCATAAAATATTCATAATCTTTTTTCAAAGCTTTTACGAAGGCCCCACGAAATTGACATTTTCCCCTGGTATCTTATAGCCAGACGGTAAGTTTTTTCATAATTGCAGCTGCATTAGGCAGCACCCCTCCTTCTTCATTATATCTTCATCGGGCGGCAGATTGCTGGGATCTGCCGCCCAACCTTTATTTATCCCATTCCCGCCAACATCCACAGCCAGAAGGGCGGCGCCAGGCGGCGCAGGCCCTTAAGAAGCGGCAGCAGCAGGCTGAGATCCAGATAGACAGGACACAGCGCCAGGGAGAAGATCGCCAGGAAAAAGATCAGGGTGTGCTTCCAGCTCTCGCCGGGCAGCATGGCCAGCAGCAGGGAGAAAAGCTGCAGCAAAAGAAGATACGCGCCGGCCGGCAGGATCATCTTTCCTTCGCCCGCGATGAGGCAGGCGGCGGCCGCTGCGGCGAACAGGCCCGCCAGGCGCACGAGAAGGCCCGGCAGATACAGGCTCGTGAAGGCCTTTCCCCGCCCGATGCGCGGCGCCAGCCCGCGGACCGATTCCGCCAGCGGCGCGGCCGTGCAGAACCAGCTGCTTAAGAACAGCAGCAGCGAAAGCGCGAAGAGGAAGAAGCGGTGGCTGCGGTCCTCGCTGACGACGAGGGCGCCGTCCCGGGTCGAAAGACGGAAAGTAAAGAGCTTGCCGGCGTCCATGCGGGTCCAGTAAGCCTCAAACATCTTTTCCTGCGGGATCCCGGCCTCCTCTAAAATGGCAGCGGAGATGTACGGCGCGCAGACCGCGAACAGCGCGGAGACCGCGTGCTCCTTCCACAGATCCGGGAAGGAGGAGGTGGGAGAGACCACGAAGGTCAGGCATTCCTCGAAACGCCCCTGCTTCAGACGTTCGCTCAGATCCGCGGGGATCTCCACGCCGGCGTCCAGCGTGCCGTTTTCCACGTCGGCGCGCAGTTCTTCGCGGGAGGCATAGGGCAGAAAGCCGGATTCCTCCAGATACGCCGCGACCCGCGCGGCTTCGGCGTCGTCGGCGCTTTCCAGGAAGCAGCCGGCGGGCGGCGTCTTGGTCTGCCGGCCCAGCGAATAGAAGAAGGGCGGCAGCAGCAGAACGGCCGCGAGGAAGATCCAGTAAACGGGCGTCCGGACGGTTTTCTTCAGGGCAAAGAGCAGGATCTTCATGCGTCCGCCCCCTTTCCCGGCATGGCCTTTAAGTGCCGCAGGGCAAAGAAGAGCGCCGCGCCGGCATAGACCGCGCCGACGGCAAGGCCCTTCGGCAGCACGGCGGCGGGATCCCCGCCGAACAGCGGCTTTAAGCAGGCGCAGACGGCGCCGAGGGGCGTATAGTCGCCCAGTGCGCTCAGCCAGGCGGGCAGAAGGCTGCGGGGCACCAGTCCGCCGCAGAAGAACAGCCCGACGGCCGTGATGCCGAGCAGCAGGCCGGCCCAGCCCTTCCGGGAAGCCAGCGCCACGGCGCTGAAGCTGATCAGGCAGGCGGCGAGCAATACCGCGAGCAGCGCGCCTAAAAGGCTCCCGGCCGTCAGCTTAAGCGGAACCAGGCGGGACAGCCCCCAGAGCAGCAGGGCAAACAGAGGCAGCTTGAACAGCAGCGGGTACAGGACCTTGCCGCTTAAGTAATCAGCCGGGCGGATGCCCTCGCTGAAGAGGCGGCAGAGGAGCGAGCGGCTGTTGTCGGCCGTATACAGCGCGGTGAAGAACAGCCCGCTCACGAGAAGGAAGAGGCCCAGCCAGGTGGCGGCGTAGTAGCCTTCCACGGAAAGCCCCGTCCCGTTGTAGGTGCTGACGACGTCCTTGAATGCGGTATCGTAGAAGCCGGTTGCCGCGTTCAGCAGTTCCACGTTGCTCCGGTCCAGAAAATCGCCGTGGACTCCGTCGGAAAGCCCGGCTTCCCGGACGACCTCCTCGCCGGCAAAGACGCCGTACTGCCCGGCGGCGAGCAGCCGCTCGCCCAGATCCGCCACGGAAGCGACGATCTCGGCGGAGGCGGCGGCGCCGTTTGACAGGATGATCTCGCCTTCTCCTTCCCAGCCGTACATGATCTGATCCGTATAGCCCTCCGGCAGGATGATAACGGCGGCGTAGCTGCCGTCCTCCAGACCGGCCAGGGCTTTTTTCCGGCTGACGCGGTCGACGTCCATGAGAGACGCGATATAACTCTGACTGCTGACCAGATTGATGCAGAAGCGGCTCACGAGCCCGCCTTCCTCATCCACCACGGCCACCTGAACCGGCGCGCTTCCCGCGGAAGCGCCGCGCAGCACGGAGAAGCCGGCGAGCGCCAGAGCGGCCGCCAGCAGCACAGTCAAAAGAAGCGCGGGGATGAGCCCGCGCATAAAAAGTTTCAGGTCTCTCTGGAGCATCGGCTTCAAAGTGTTCTCCTTACTTGAGTTCCTGCATGGCGGACTGCGTCAGATCCTGGAAGGCCTTCTGCACGTCCTCGAGCAGGTTTTCGAATTCGTCCACGTCCAGCGTCAGGACGTCCGTATATTTGGAGATATCCGGGAACTTGGCGCCGCCGTCGAAGGTCAGGGTAATGCCCTTCAGGCTGACGCTGTTTTCGTGGCCGTCCTCGGTAAGCGTGAATTTCTGCAGCTCGATCACGGTCTTCTTCCCGCTCTGGGTCATATTGGCCTTCAGCTCGAACGTGTCCGTATACTTGCCGCTGTAGTAGGAATAGCCGGAGTATTCCCCGCTGATCTTCAGGTCTCCTTCTTTCTTGTCCCAGGCGATCTTGACTTTGGCGACCGTTTCGGTATCTTCCTTGACGGTCACGGTGGACTCATAGGCGTTCTTGTCGTTCGTGGTGACCTTGCAGCTGATGGTGAACTTGTCACCGTCGAAGCCTTTCTGAAAGTAGGTGAATTCTTCCGGAGCCTTCGGATCCGGACCGACGGTCACACGGACGGTGGCTTTTTCCTTGTTGATCTTCTCGTCGACCTGCAGCTGCACCAGCTGGCTGCCCTTTAAGTAACCGGTCACGGTGATCGTCGTCTTTTCCAGCTGCTCTTCCAGATCGTCCAGGGAATCCTTCGCGTCGTCCAGTTCATCGTAGAAGGTATCGATAAAGTCGTCGCTCATGTAGAAGAAGTTCCCGAAGGCGCCGTCCTCGTAGAGCTTCTGGATCTTGGTCAGGAAGTTCTTGACGTCCTTGTCCTTGCGCAGGTAGTCGATCATATCGGAGGCGATGCCCTTGATGGCCTTCGCGTCCAGCTCGACCGTGACGGTGGAGGTGCTGATCTCTTTCTCGCCGACGGTGATCTTCTCGCTGCCCTTCGTGATCTCCGCGTTCTTGTTGACGCTGTCAATGAGCTCATCCAGGAAATCCTTGGCGATGGCTTTGCCTTCCTTGGCCAGCTTTTCGATCTGGTCCAGATCCAGTCTCTTTTCACCTGCCAGCGCTTCGAACATGGATTCCGGCATGGCGTATTCGGTGCCTTCCTCCGGATCGAAGATGGAGCCCTTTAAGTTCTTGGCCATGTTTTTCAAGTTGATGCCGTAGTTGGTTTTGGAGAACAGGGCGGTGCTGGAAACGGCCAGATCGTCCTTGGTCAGGACGATGAGAGCGTCCGCGAGGGCGCTGCCGTTCAGCTTGGAATCCAGGGAGAGGGCGGCGCCGTACTCCTTGAAATACAGAGCCAGCTCGGCCTGGGCGTCCAGATCCATGTTGCTGCCGGTGATCAGCGGCACCAGCTCGTCGTTTTTGGACAGGTCCACGGACAGCGTGACGCTGCCGCTCTTGATGACCTGCTGGACCGTTTCGCCAACGCCGGTCGCGGACATGGCCTTCGCGGTCTTTTCAACGCCGGTGACCAGCCTCTTGACCGGCGAGCCGCCGAACAGAGAGCTGACCAGAAGGACGATGGCCGCCAGAACGGCGACGCCGCCGACGATGCCGCCGATCAGCAGGCCCTTGGGGAGCTTTTTCGCCTTCGGGGCGGAGGTGCGGCTGACCTTCAGCAGATCCTCCTCCGACTGCGGCTGCTGGTAGTAGGACGGCTGCTGCGGTGCCATCTGCGGAAGAACCTGCTGCTGATAGACCGGCTGGATATTCGGCTGCCGGTAATCAGGGGTGGGTTCCTGTGCGGCGCGGGCCGCCTTGGCTTCCGGAGTTAAGGGTTCTCCGGTCACGGGATCAAAATTACTCATTGATTGTCTCCTTCCTCGTTTTCGCAGAAACTGCGATAGACGGCCGCCACGTTTCGGGCGGTTTCATATGGTTCACCGGATGTTCCGGAAAAATGACCGGCTTCGTAAAGCTGCGGGGCCTGGCGCCCCAGGAAAAGGATCCGGTCGAAAAAACCGACGTATTCCAGCGGTTCGTGTCCCGCGTAGAGGATCGTGCAGCCTTTTGCCTTCAGGCGCCGGATCAGCTCACCCAGCTCTTCCTGGTATTTCACGTCCAGGCCGGCGCAGGGTTCGTCGAACAGGATGTTTTCGGGGTCCCCCAGCAGGGCGCAGGCGATGCTGACGCGCTTTTTGCTGCCGCCGGATAGGGCGGACAGCTTTTTCCCCCGGTAGCGGTTCAGGGAGAAGGGAAGCTCCTTCGGGACCGGAGCGTTTTTCAGTCCCGCAAAGAAAAGCAGGTTTTCCTCCACCGTCATATCCTCGAAGAGCGCGGTGCCCTGAGGAATCAGGGCGAGGCTGCCCGTCTTTTCGATGCGCCCGCTGCGGGGCTTCAGGACGCCGCTGACCAGGGAGAGCAGTGTGGATTTCCCGCTGCCGTTAGGCCCCGCCAGGACCAGGCATTCGCCTTCCCCCGCCCGGAAGGACAGCCCCCGAAAGAGCGTCTCCCGTCCGTATGAAAAGGTCAGATCCTGTGCGGCGATCATCTCTCCCTCCCCAAAAATCGAAAATCCGAATAAATTATACACGCTTCTGCGGAAAATGCAAGAAAAATCGAAGCTCCGCCCCACCCGGGGCTGCCCGGCCCGGCTGCCGGAAGCTCTTTTCGGGCTTTTATTGACACGGAGCCGGTCGCTTGGTAAAATACCGGGGACAGAAGCAAAAAGGAGGTACAGTCCTGATGAAAGGCTTATTGATAAGAGTGACGGGCGTGCTGCTGGCAGTCTGTCTGCTGCTCGGTGCCTGCGGCGTGGATATCCCGACGAAGGAAGCGGATACGCCGGCGGACGTGCCCGGAACGACGGCGCAGCAGACACTTTCTCCGGAGACCCAGGCGCCGGCTCCGTCCGAAACGCAGGACGGCCTGTTTCCCGCCGAGACCACGGCCCCCGAAGAGGATCCCGCGCGGGAAAGCCTCTGGGACAAAAAGATCTCCGGCGAGCAGGTAAGTATTCCGGAGAAGGCTTTTTCCGGCGGAGCGGAGCGATGCAGCGCCATCGCGCCGGACGGAGAAACCTTGCTGATGTCCGGCACCGTGGCGCCTTACCTCTATAACATGCAGACAAAAAAGACGACCAGGCTGGTCCCGGCCGATGCGGCAACGGAAGAATACCTGCGGGAGATGATCCTGACCCGTTATGGGGTAAGCATTAAGGCAACGACGGAGCAGATGGCGGCCATGCAGGAACGGCTGGCCAGGATGAGCGGCGCGGAACTGACGGCGGAGCTTTGCATGAATACCGGACGGATCGCTCCGCTGCGCCAGTATACAGGCAGTTTCTATACCCGGGAAAACTATCTGTTTTTTGTCGATGCCGGATATACGGCTCTGATGCTGATCGACTGCAGCAGCGGACGCTATTACAGCGTTTTTGAAAGATCCATCACGCCTTTGGGAGTTCGGGACGGAAAACTGCTGTATTTCCTGAATCCGAGTCCCGTCTTAAAGCTTCTGGATCTGGAGAGCGGCAATGTGGAAGAGATCGAGATGAAGGATCCTTCGCTCTTCCCGGACGGCGCGCGCCTGCGCGCGGCGTCGTTCCTTCCGGACGGAAGCCTGTGCGCCGTGCTGGCCGATATGAAGCTGGACCCGGAAGGGGGAGAGAACTGCGCGCTCGTCATCCGTTCCTCGGACGGAAAGACCGAGAGCTGGCCGCTCGGCAGGATGCGCTATGCGTGGGAACCGGATACGATCCTGGCAGCCGGAACGGACTGCATTCTGGCGTTCAGCCGGCAGGCAGCGCGTGTCAGTGCCCCTTATCTGATCCGGCGGACGGCGGGAGAGGTGCTGCGGCCCATATCGGGAGAAGACGGCCTGGTACAGCTGCTTTCGGCGGAGGAATATGCCGCCCGCTATCCCGAAAAAGGTGATGCTGCGGTCGGCCTGATTCCGCTGGACAGCCTGTCGGACGATGAGACGTTGCTGCTGCAGAATTCGGCGGCAGTCGGGATCCTGCTTCTGTTCCATCCGTCGGACGGGCAGTCGCAGCGGCTGATCCCGGAACTGGACGGCTTTCCGATGGTCATCTACTTCAGCGGCAATCATTACGACCGCTTTATGGACGGCGGGTATCCGACGGAAAAAGCGTACTATCAGCTGACATTCCGGTAAAACGGAACAAAGGAGACATAAAGAATGGCAAGGAAAAATCTGCTGGTGATCTGCGGCGGACAGAGCGAGGAGCACGATATCTCGCTGCTGTCCGCGGGGACCGTTCTGCGGAACCTGAATCCGGAAAAATATAACGTAAAGATCGTGGGCATCACAAAGACCGGGCGCTGGCTGCTGGTGAGCGGCGTCGGGGCGATCGCGGACGGAAGCTGGGAACTCTCGAAGATCCGGGCCTTCCTGCTGCCGGACGCTTCGGAGAAGGCCCTGCTGATCCGCCGCCCGGACGGACCCGTGGAGCACTGGCCGGTGGACGTGGTGATCCCGGCCCTGCACGGGCGCTACGGCGAGGACGGGACGATCCAGGGGCTTTTCGAGCTGGCGCAGATCCCCTACGTGGGCTGCGGCGTGACGGCCTCCGCGGTCGGCATGGACAAGCTGTACGCGAAGGTGCTGGTGAACGCGATCGGCGTGACGCAGGCGCCCTACGTGGCGTTTGAAAAGAAGGAACTGGAGGACATGGACGCGGCCTGCCGGAAGGCGGAATCCGTCCTGACGTATCCGATGTTCGTCAAGCCCTGCGACGGCGGCTCCTCCCAGGGAGCTTCCCGGGTGCCGGACCGCGCGGCGCTGCCGGCGGCTCTGAAACTGGCGGCCCGCTACGGGACCCGCGTGATGGCGGAGGAGAACATCTTCGGCCGCGAGCTGGAGTGCGCGGTGCTGGATACGCCGGAGGGCCCGAAGGCCAGCGGCGTGGGCGAGATCCTTTCCGCGGCGGAGTTTTACAGCTTTGACGCGAAGTACACGAATCCGGCTTCCAAGACGCTCACGGACCCCGTGCTGCCGGAAGGCAAAAAGGAGGAGATCCGGGACGCAGCGGTCCGCATCTTCAGGACCGTCGGCGCGAAGGGCCTTTCCCGCGTGGACTTCTTCCTGGAAAACGGCACGAACCGCGTGATCTTTAACGAGATCAACACGTTCCCGGGCTTTACCGCCATCAGCATGTACCCGAAGCTCTGGGAGGCGGAGGGCCTTCCTATTCCGAAACTTTTGGACAGGCTCGTGGAGAACGCGCTGGAGAGATAGGAGATGATATAAGTTTCCGGCAAGCAAAAACCGCCCCGAAGGGCGGTTTTCGTTTTCCCGGAAGATCGGATCACGGACAGCTTATTTCGCTTTCGCCTTTTCGGCGGTCTTATTCGCGGCCGCTTTTTTGTTCGGATCCTTTTTGAAGATCCGCTGCAGGAGCTTCTGTTTCTTGGGCGGATCCGGGATCTTGCCGCCGCGCACGGACTTGAGTTCCGCGATGTAGATGCCGCTTAAGGCGACCTTGCATTCCTTTTTCACGGGAATGATCTCGAAAACCTTCTGGTCGGCCATGAGGGACATGATCTGCGGGCCGATCTTGGCTTTGACGATGGGCATCTTGGCGCGCTTGGCGTACCAGGGGATCTGGGCGAGAGCCGCTTCCGGCAGGCCGGATTCGGCGGGCCGCATCAGCTTTTTGTCGATGACCAGGATCGAGACGGTCTGCTTGGCATTCTGGATCTGCTCCTCCGCATCGGCCTGCTTCTTCTGCAGCTTGCGGCCGACGAAATACAGCACGACGAGGACCACGGCGGCGACGCCTAAAATGATACCCAGGATGCCCCAGACGCTGATCAGGGGAAGAAGGGGAAATGCATGCATATGAATTACCTCCGGTTTTTACGGACGGACCTGAGGGTCAGCCGCGAAAAAGTATAGCATTTATTTTTCCCGAACGCAAGCCTTCCGCCTTGCCATTCGGGCGTAAATTTGGTAAGATGATAACACCTTTGAAAAAACAGAAGGGTTTTGTTTGCATGTACGAAATCTACGAAACGAAGGAACGGATCATAGCGGATAACGACGCGGTGGCGGCGCTCGTCCGGGAAAGAATGGACGGGGCCGGCGTGTTTTTCGTGAACGTGATGGCCTCGCCGGGCGCGGGCAAGACCACGCTCTTAAAGCGGACCATCGAGTTCCTGCCGGAGTATAAGATCGGCGTGATGGAGGCGGACGTGGACAGCGACGTGGACGCGGCGACGCTCGCGGCGACCGGCGCGAAGGTCATCCAGCTGCATACCGGGGGCCTCTGCCACATGGACGCGGACATGACCCTGCGGGGCCTCACGCGTTTTGGCACGGAAGGCCTGGACATCGTCTTTCTGGAAAACGTCGGCAACCTGGTCTGCCCGGCGGAATTCGACGTCGGCGCGGACTTGAACGTCATGCTGCTTTCCGTGCCGGAGGGGGACGACAAACCCTTGAAATATCCGCTGATGTTTACGGTCTCGCAGGCGGCGCTCATCAGCAAAATGGACGTGGCGCCGGTCTTTGATTTCGATCTGGACCGCTTTAAGGAGAATATCGCGCCGCTCAACCCGGAGATGACGGTGATCCCGCTCTCGGCCGTGACCGGCGAGGGCTTCGACGCCTGGCTGGCCTATCTGAAAGGGAAGGTGAGCGCGCGATGAAAGTCATTCAGGTGGACCGTTTTATCTCTGACGCCAACGACAAGGACGCGGCGAAGCTGCGGGAGGACTTAAAGGCGAAGGGCGTGCTGTTCCTCAACCTCATGTCTTCGCCCGGTTCGGGCAAGACCACGTTCCTGTCCCGGACGTTACAGGATCTGAAGGATCTGCGGCTGGCCGTGATGGAGGCGGATATCGCTTCGACCGTGGACGCGGAAAGGATCGCGGCGCTGGGCGCCAGGAGCATCCAGGTGCATACCGGCGGTATGTGCCACATGGACGCGGGCATGACCGGCGCGGCGCTGGAAACGCTCGGCACGGACGAACTGGACGTCATTTTCCTGGAAAACGTCGGCAATCTGATCTGCCCGGCCGAGTTCGATACCGGGGCGCACAAAAACGTGATGATCCTGTCCGTCCCGGAAGGGGACGACAAGCCCTTAAAGTATCCGCTGATGTTCCAGCAGAGCGACGTGCTGATCGTGAGCAAGATCGATGCACTGCCGTACTTTAATTTCGACCTGGATAAGTGCCGGGAGCGGGCGCTGCGGCTTAATCCGGACATCAGGATCTTCCCCGTCTCCGCCAAGACCGGCGAAGGGATGGAAGAGTGGGAGAACTGGCTGAGGGAAGCGCGTGAAAAGAACACCTCATCCGTCACGGCTGCGCCGTGACACCTTCCCCTCAAGGGGAAGGCGAGAATATTGGACATATAATTTACTCATAAAGGAAGGAACGATGGCATGAAGGAACAGAAAAACCGCATGTTCAACGACGTGGACCGCGCCAATCTGCCGGAATACGTCTGTGAGGACAAGGAAAAAGAGAAGATCATCCTGAAGCTCGGCACCATGATCACCGACCGCTATCTGGTGAAGTATACGCACACCATGAAGACGGACGACCCTGAGTTCTGGGCCTTAAACGAGGTCCTGACCAAGGAGGAGGCGCGCTTCCTGCTGAACTTCAGGAAGACCCGCGTCCCCTACGACGTCCCGCAGCTCGCCAAGATGAACAACATGAGCGAAGAGGACACCGAAAAGATGTGCCGGCACCTCTGCTGGGTCGGTGTGCTGGAGATGAACCGCGAGAACGAGGACCATCACCGCCAGTACAACGTCCCCATCTTCGTGCCCGGCTCCGCCGAATTCATGATGATGAACGACGAGCTGACCGCCCAGCATCCGAATCTGGCCACCTTCTTCAACCTGATGACCCAGATGCCGCTGGAAGGCGTCACCCCGATGATCCCGCCGGGAGGCGCCGGCGTCGGCATGCACGTCATCCCCGTAGAGAAGGCCATCGAGAAGGAAAACCAGACGCTGGACATCGAGCACATCTCGCACTGGTTAAGCAAGTACGATAAGTACTCCGTCGGGCAGTGCACCTGCCGCAAGCAGCAGGCCATGCGCGGCGAGGGCTCCGGCCAGATCAACGGCGAATTCTGCGTGGGCGTCGGCGACATGGCCGAGTACTGCGTCGAAAAGGGCATGGGCCGCTACCTCACCTACGACGAGGTCATCGAGCTTTTGGAGCGCGCCGAGCGCCACGGCTTCGTGCACCAGATCACCAACATCGACGGCGAAAACAAGATCGTCGCCATCTGCAACTGCGCGGCCGGCGTCTGCAACGCCATCCGCACCTCGCAGCTGTACAACACCCCGAACATGTCCGCCTCCGCCTACCGCGCGCACGTCGACAAGACCAAATGCGTGGCCTGCGGCAAGTGCGTGGAGGTCTGCCCGGTCGGCGCCGCCAAGCTCGGCCAGAAACTCTGCACCACGCACGGCGAGATCAAATATCCGAAGACCGAGCTGCCCGACGCGCAGAAGTGGACCGCCGACAACTGGAACGTCCACTACCGCGAGGACGCCAAGATCAACTGTTACGACACCGGCACCTCGCCCTGCAAGACCGCCTGCCCCGCGCATATCGCGATCCAGGGCTATATCAGGATGGCGAAGGAAGGCCGCTATTTGGACGCCCTGAAGCTCATCAAGCAGGACAACCCCCTGCCCGCGGTCTGCGGCGCCATCTGCAACCGCCGCTGCGAGGACGCCTGCACGCGCGGCACCGTCGACCAGCCCGTGGCCATCGACGAGATCAAGAAATTCGTCGCGTCGCTGGAACTCAAAGCCGATCAGCGCTTCGTTCCGCTCTGCGAGAACGACGAAGGCAAGATGTGGGGGCCCGAATACAAGATGGCCGTCATCGGCTCCGGCCCCGCGGGTCTGTCCTGCGCCTACTATCTGCGCACGATGGGCTACGACGTCACCGTGTTTGAAAAAGAGCAGCAGATCGGCGGCATGCTGACCTACGGCATCCCGAATTTCCGCCTGGAAAAAGACGTTTTGAACGCCGAGCTCGAAGTGCTGCGCCTGATGGGCGTGGAGTTTAAGACCGGCGTGAACGTCGGCCAGGACGTCACGATCCCCGAACTCAGAGAGCAGGGCTACAAGGCCTTCTATATCGCCATCGGCCTGCAGGGCGGCCGCAAGGTCGGCGTGCCCGGCGAGGACGTCGAAGGCGTGGAGAGCGGCATCGGCTTCCTGCGCCGTCTGCAGGACGATAATTCCGTCCGTTTGGGCGGCGACGTGATCGTCGTCGGCGGCGGCAACGTAGCCGTGGACGTCGCCCGCAGCGCGGTCCGCGCCACGAACGGCAAGGTCACCATGCTCTGCCTGGAGAGCGAGACGGAAATGCCTGCCGCGAAGGACGAGGTCGCCGAAGCGAGAGCCGAAGGCATCGAAGTCATGAACGGCTGGGGCCCGAAGGAATTCATCAGCGAAAACGGTCACGTCACCGCGGTCGTCTTCAAGCGCTGCACGAGCGTCTTCGACGCGGAGCACCGCTTCAATCCGACCTATGACGAGAACGATACGATCACGATCCCCTGCGCGAACGTGCTGGAAGCCATCGGCCAGTCCGCCGTCTGGGGCGATCTGTTAAAGGATACGAAGGCCGAGATCCGGCGCGGCGGCACCGTCATCGCGGATCCCGTCACCTTCCAGACCGGCGAGCCGGATATCTTCGCCGGCGGCGACATCGAGCACGGCGCCCGCTTCGCCATCGACGCCATCGCGTCCGGCAAGAAGGCCTGCGAATCCATGCACCGCTTCGTGCATCCGGGCCAGTCGCTCACCATCGGCCGCGACTTAAGAGAATTTATCGAGCTGGATAAGAACGACATCCTGCTGGATCCTCACTCCTTCGACCTGTCCGGCCGCAACGTACCGGGCCATAAGGATATCAACCCGGTCACGACCTTCAGCGACACCCGCCTGCCGTTCACCGAAGAGCAGGTGAAGAAGGAAGCCGCCCGCTGCATCGGCTGCGGCGCCACGACCGTGGACGAAAACCGCTGCATCGGCTGCGGCCTGTGCACGACCCGCTGCGAATTCGACGCGATCAAACTGGAGCGCGACCATCCGGAAGCCTCCAAGATGGTCCGCTGCGAGGATAAGATGGGGGTCGTCGCCGCGTATGCTGCGAAGCGCACCGCCAAGATCCTGGTCAACAAAAAGAAGAAATAAGCGCCGGGCGCGCCCGGAAGAAAAAAATTCTGAAGCGCCGCGAGCCCGACAATACTTTTCGAAGACCCTTGGAACGTGGTCTGAGAAAAGTTTTGGTCGGGGCGCGGCGCAACAAAGAGTAGTTGAACGGCAGGAAGCAGTCATGCATGAAATGGGGATCGTGCTGCATCTGGCAAAAACGCTGGACGAGACAGCCGAAGAAGAAAACTTAACGAAGATCGGCTCCGTGACCCTGCAGGTCGGGGAAGTCTCCGGCATCATGACGGACCTCTTCACCGACTGCTGGAACTATTTCCGCGGCCGCCACAAAGCCCTCACCGAATGCGAGCTCATTCTCGAGACCATCCCCGCCGTCACTTACTGCGAAGGCTGCGGAAAAACCTATCCCACCGTCCCGCAGGGGCGGCAGTGTCCCCACTGCGGCAGCTGGGAAACCTGGCTGAAGCAGGGCAACGAATGCATCATCAAAGAAATCGAGGCGGAATAAAGAACCATGCTCCACAACCTCTATATCACCTTCTCGGTCGTCTTTCCGTTCATGGTCTACCTGGCGCTCGGCATGCTCCTGCGCCGGACGGGCGTTCTGGACGAGCACAGCTCGCTCAAGATGAACCGCTTCGTCGCCCTGATCCTCTTCCCTGTCAATCTTTTCAACGCCATCTATAAAGGCGACCTCGCCTCCATGGTCCGCCAGCCGATCGTACCGTACGTGGTGATCGGCATTTTTTGTTCCATCAGCTTTCTGATGCTGGTGGTTCCGCGCCTGGAAAAGGACCCGGCCAGACAGGGCGCCATGGTCCACTGCGGCTTCCGCACCAACGCCACGCTTTTCGCGCTGGCGGTCTCCGAGGGCGTCTTCGGCGAGGACGTGCCGGAGGTCACCGTGATGCTGGTGCTGGCGGCCGTCGTCAACAACATCGTCTCCGTCCCGGTGCTGGAGCACTATCAGCAGAAGGTCCTGGCTGCGCGGGGAGAAGAGGCGGCCAAGAAGACCTCCCTCGGCGCCCTCCTTCTGGGCTGGCTCAAGAACCCGCTGCTGATCGGCGTCATGCTGGGGATCGTCTGGAACCTGATCGGCATTCCGATGCCGGAGCCCTGCGCCGTGACCATTCAGAACGTTTCGGCCTGCGCCATTCCCATCGCCTTCATCATGCTGGGGGCCCGCCTGGACGTAAAGCACTTAAAGAACAACAGCAGAAACGTGCTGCAGGTCACGGCGTACAAGCTGATCCTGCTGCCGGCCGTGGCGTTCATCTACCCGATCCTTGCGGGCTGGACCGCCCAGAACCTGGTCGCCATGCTGGTCGCCTTCGGCACGCCGACGGCCATCATCACCTACGTGACCACCGGCGCCGCCGACTGCGACGGCGAGATGGCCGGCGAGATCGTTTCCGTCTCCACGCTTGTCTCCATGCTCACCATTTTCCTCTGGCTTTTCGGCCTGAAACAAGCCGGGCTGATATGAGTTCTGCACAGATGTGCAGAAATGGGACAAGAAGCCGCTAAAGCGGCAAAATTATCCAAAAAAAATGAGGCCGGAACAGTCGGAAATGCTTGACAAAAAAACGGCTTTGGAATAAGATTAGCTTTGTATTGTTTCATTTCGGTTTAATTATTGAAAGATTTTTTCACAGAAGACTTTCCTTTATTTGGAAAGCAGAGGTGCCAATGAACGCCATCAGCGAACTGCTCAAGAATTACGAGATTCCCCCCGTGGCGAAGGTCCGCCAGACCTTCAACAACGACGAACTGGATAACGTGGAAGAGCGCCTGCTTGCAGGACTCGAAGAAAAATGCGCCCCGATCAAGCCCGGGGACCGCATTGCGATCACCTGCGGCAGCCGCGGGATCGACAAATACGCGCTGATCATTAAAACCGTCGCGGATTTCGTCAAATCCAAGGGCGGCCAGCCCATCCTGATCCCGGCCATGGGCAGCCACGGCGGCGCCACCGCCGAAGGCCAGAGAGAGGTCCTGCGCCGCTACGGCATCAGCGAGGAGACCATCGGCGCGCCGGTCCTGGCGACCATGGAAGTCAACCAGATCGGCACCACGCCGCGCGGCCTTCCGGTCTATATCGACAGAAACGCCTGCGAATGCGACGGCATCATCCTGGTGAACCGGGTCAAGCTTCACACTTCCTTCCGCGGAAAGTATGAGAGCGGCCTCTTAAAGATGATGGCCATCGGCCTTGCCAAGCAGAAGGGCGCGGAGATGACGCACTTCCTGCGCTTCGAAAACATGGCCTCCAATATTGAAATGGTCGGCACCGTGGGCCTGGAGAACCTGAACATCCTCTGCGGCGTCTCCACTATTGAAAACGGCTACAACCATCTGGCGGAGCTGCACGTCTCCCGCAAGGACGAGATCAAGGACACCGAGCCCGGCTACCTTATCGCTTCCCGCGAGCGCATGCCGCGCATCGCCCTGGATGAGATCGACGTCCTGATCGTGAACGAGATCGGCAAGGAGATCAGCGGCACCGGCATGGATACGAATATCATCGGCCGCTACCATACGAACGCGGCCTCCGGCGGCCCCAACACCATCAAGCTGGGCGTCCTGAACCTGACCGAAAAGTCGGAAGGCAACGGCAACGGCATGGGCCTCGCGGACTTTATGCCCCAGCACATGTTCGATCAGGTGGACCTGCAGGTCTCCTACATGAACACCATCACCTCCACTGAGCCAAATTCCACCCGCATCCCCATGATCTTAGCCAACGACAAGGAAGTCTTCCAGGCCGGCGTTAAGCTCTGCGGGCAAATTAAAAACGAGGACATTCGCCTGGTCATCATCCGCTCCACCAAGTATCTGGACGAGGTCTATATGTCCGAGGCGGCGGTGAAGGCGGCGGTCAAGCCGGTCGAGGTCATCGGCCCCTACGAGCCCGTCCCGTTCGACGAGAACGGCAACTTAGTATTATTTGAAGCCCACTAAGCCTCTCGGGCTTCGGATAAGGCTTCCTGATAATAAGATTTTGAATGAGAGGAAGGAGTAAAAATGCAAAAATCCAGAATTCAAGATTTAGTCATCGGACTGATCGCGATTGCCATCGGCGTATTTTTGCTGCTGAATTCGCTGAAGTTCCCTGACACCACCAAGCAGTTCACCTGGTTCGTGCTGTTTGTGTTTATCGGCCTGGGCCTTATTCTGGTCATCACGTCGCTGATCAACGCAAAGAAACCCGGCGGACAGGAGGTCGACGCCAAAACCTTCAAGAATCCTCTGACCATGTTCCTGCTGGTTCTGCTGTACGTGATCATGCTGGACAAGATCGGATTCTTTGTGGCCAGCGTCATCTTCATGCCGGTAACCATGCTTTACATGGGCTACCGCAAACCGCTCCCGATCATCTTCGTTACGGGCGGCATGCTTGCCTTCGTCTGGCTTCTGTTCGTGTTCGAACTGAAGGTCCGTCTGCCGCAGGGTCTGCTGTTCTAAGGAGGGAGGAAAGCTATGTTTGAAGGAATTGAACTGGCATTTGCCCGACTGTTTACCTGGGATGCGGCGTTGGGTCTGTTCATCGGTGTTGTCGGCGGTATGATCATCGGCGCGCTGCCCGGCTTAAGCGCGACGATGGGTATCGCCCTGCTGATCCCCATCACCTACGGCATGGATCCCACCGCGGCCATCCTGATGCTGGCTGCCATCTATACTTCCGCGGTGTACGGCGGCTCCATTTCCGCCATCTTAATTCATACGCCCGGCACCCCGTCTTCGGCGGCGACCTGTCTGGATGGCTATCCGATGACACAGAAGGGGGAATCGCTTCACGCCATAGGCCTGTCGACGACGGCGTCCGTGATCGGCGGCGTCATCAGCTCCATCGCTCTGTTGCTGATCGCGCCTCCGCTGGCCCGTCTGTCCTTAAAGTTCGGCTCGGCCGAATACTTCCTTATCGCTATTTTCGGTCTGACGCTGATCGCCTCCCTGGCGGGCGACAGCATGATCAAGGGCCTGCTGGCCGGCGCTTTCGGTCTGGTCTGCGGTCTGGTCGGTTTCTCTCCGGACGGCTATGCCCGCTTCACGTTCGGCTATATCCCGATCCTGGGCGGCATTCAGCTGATCCCCGCCATGATCGGTCTGTTCTCCATTTCGCAGGTCATGATCCAGGCGGAAGAGCGAGGGAAAACGTCTTCCAACGAAAAGGTCGAAGCCAAGATCGCCGGCCGCTTCCTGCCTCCGGCCAAGGAGTTTGTGGGCCTGATCCCGCTGATCCTGGAATGCTCCGTAGTCGGCGTGTTCATCGGTATTCTGCCCGGCGCGGGCGGCGACATCGCTTCCTGGGTCGGCCTGAACCTGGCTAAGAACCAGTCCAAGCACCCCGAGCAGTTTGGTACCGGTATTCCCGCGGGCGTTGCGGCGCCTGAAGCGGCCAACAACGCCGTGACCGGCGGCGCCCTGATCCCGCTGCTGACCTTAGGTATCCCCGGAAGTTCCACCGCGGCGGTCCTGCTCGGCGGTCTGACCATCCACGGCCTGCAGCCCGGTTTTGAGCTCTTTACGAAACACGCGGATATTACCTACGCGGTCATCATCGGTTTCCTGTGCGCCAATATCCTGATGGGTCTGGTCGGCTGGGCGGTCGGCAAGTATCTGACCAAGGTCTCCAAGGTCCCGATCCCGCTGCTGATCCCCTGCATCGCGATGCTGTCCATCTTAGGTTCCTATGCGGCTTCCCGGAATATCGCGGACGTTTACATTGCGGTCATCTTCGGCCTGATCGGCTTCTTTATGCGCAAGTACGGCGTCCCGGTGGCGCCGATCGTGCTGGCCATGATCCTGGGCCCGATGGCAGACTCGCATATGTATCAGGGCATCATTCAGGCGAATACGATATCCTTCGTTCAGTATCTGTTTACCCGCCCGCTCAGCATCTTCTTCATGGTGCTGATCATCCTGGCGCTGTTTGCCCCTCTGCTTTCCAAGGTCATTTCCAAAGCGTACCAGAAAAAGAACGGGAAAATGGCAGACGCGGCGGAAGATATTTAATAAAATTAGCAAAATTGTGAAAAAGACTTGTAAAATTTTTGCTGAAGCTGTATAGTATGGGGGAAATCCCTTCGGAAACTATATAAAACAGGAGGAAAAACAATGAAGAAACTTGTGGCAATTGCTCTCGTTCTGCTGATGGCCCTCGGCCTGGTAGCCTGCGGAAGCAAAAAGGAATGGCCGGATGGCGACATCGTCATCGTCTGCCCGTTCAAAGCGGGTGGTGCTATGGACCAGTCCGCCCGTCTGACGGCTGAGTACCTGAAGAAGTATCTCGGTGTTGAAGTCACCGTCGACAACATCGAAGGCGGCAACAACTGGGTCGGCTACGAGAAGGTCCTGACTGCCAAGGGTGATGGCTATCTGCTGGGCTTTGCGAACTATCCCGGACAGATCGGCGGCTATCTGAACCCGTCCGGCGGAATCAAGAGAACCTATCGCGATTTCACCAACATTGCCGATATCGTTCATGACCCGGGCATCATCGTTGTCCGTCCCGACAGCCCTTACCAGACTCTTGCCGATCTGATTGAAGCCGGCAAGAAGGAACCTCTGGTCATCTCCACCGGCGGCGGTGCCGGCTCCGATGACGACGTTCTGGTCCGTCTGCTGAACCAGAAGTGCGGCACCCAGTTCAAACCGGGCGGAAACCCCGGCGACGCGGATGCTAAGACCGCTATGCTGGGCGGCAACGTCGCGGCTCAGGCCTGCAACGTCTCCAACTACTTCGGCACCTATAAGTCCACCGGTGACGACGCCGTCAGAGTTCTGGCCGTGTTCGACTCCAAGAAGAACGACCTGATGCCCGACATCCCTACCATCGATGAGTGCGGCATTGCCGAACTGAAGGGCTTATACAGCTCCTCCGACCGCGGTCTGGTCGCCTGCAAGGATCTGGACAAGGACGTCCTGAACAAGATCGTTGAAGCCTTAAAGAAGGCTGAAAAGGATCCTGACTTCATTAAGGCCGCTGCCGACAAGGGCATGGGCATCAACATGCTGTACACCGACAAGTTCGATGAGTTCATCAACGGCGTTGAAACCACGATGAAGGGCATGCTGAAAGACTTCGGCTGGGAATAATCTCTCCGGCTTAAAACACGCGGATCCCTGAAGCGGATCCAAACCGAAGAGGCCTCCGGGAAACCGGAGGTCTTTTCATATCCCGGTCCCTGAGCCCGTCGAAAGGAGCGGATATGAAAAACCGATTGACAAACATCGCCTTATCTTCCTATAATCCTCTTGTTCTATGAACAGCGTACCGCCGACCGCAGGTTCTCTGCCGTTACAAATCAGAAGAGCTATGACTGATCAGATCAAGAAAAATTTGGAATTGGTTCGCCTGCCCCTCTTTCCCCTGAAAGAGGAAAACGCTCTGCGCCTGCGCGAATTTTATAAGGACGAGATCCTGTCGCCTCCCCGCAGTGCCGGGGAGGTCGCTTCTGATCTGGCGGAGTTGTTTGATCTGGTCCCGGTCGAGGACGGTCAGCCGGTGAGCCGGGAACTGCAATTCTTTATCACCCTTATCGCTTCCCTCTATTTACCCGAGGGGAAATATGATAAAGCCTGGATTCTTGAACGCAACGCAAGATCCGAAGGCTTATACCGCTCCTTCGAGATGCCTCAGGCTCCGGAGGACCTGAAAAGGATCTTCTTGCTGTGGAATGAAAAAGCAGGCAGGCTTGTATCCAACAATCATCAGCTTTCTCTGCTCATCGATTACCTGTCCGGGGTGGAAGCGGAAGATGATGCTCAGATGAGCAGATACCTGCTGACGGTATACTACGTGAATCTTTTAAAAGTGAAATGGAATGATGAACTGCTCCGGCACTTTTCCCATACCGATCGCAGCGGTCAGACCGGTGCGTAAAGGAATGCGGCGGCTTTCACAGCGGAAGCCGCCGCTTTCCGGCAGAAAAAAGCTTGACAAATATTTTCTCTTCCTATATAATTCCCCTGTTCTATAAACTGAATACCGTTACAGACTGTGATGGAGAAAGTAGCCTCGGGAAGAAAGCCACAGAGAGCCGGAGAAGCTGAGAACCGGTGCCGGTAGCCCCCGCGCGAAAGTCACTCCGGAGTCGCCGCCCGAACCCGCAGAAGCGGTGCGTAGGCCCGGCCGGGATCCGCCCGTCAAAGCGGGGTGTCTGTTTTTGCAGACGGCAAATGGGTGGTACAGCGAGGTCTCTCGTCCCGTTTGGGATGAGATTTTTTCTTTATAAAGGAGAAAAACATGTACAGAAAAGTTCCCACAGACATGAACTTCGTCGGACGCGAGAAGGAAGTCCTGAAGTTCTGGCAGGAAAATCACATCTTTGAGAAATCCGAGCGGGAGCGCCAGGGCCGTCCCTGCTACGCTTTCTACGACGGGCCGCCCACGGCCAACGGCAAGCCGCATATCGGCCACGTCGAGACCCGGGCCATCAAGGACCTGATCCCGCGCTACCGCACCATGAAGGGATACTACGTCCCGCGCAAGGCCGGCTGGGACACCCACGGCCTGCCCGTCGAGCTGGAAGTCGAGAAGGCGCTGGGCCTTAACGGCAAGGACCAGATCGAGGAATACGGCGTGGAGCCCTTCATCCAGAAGTGCAAGGAATCCGTCTGGAAATACGAAAAGATGTGGGAGGATTTCTCCGCGAGCGTCGGCTTCTGGGCTGATATGGAGAACCCGTACGTGACCTATCACGACGAGTATATCGAGTCCGAGTGGTGGGCGCTGTCCGAGCTTTGGAAGAAGGGACTGCTTTATAAGGGCTTCAAGATCGTGCCCTACTGCCCGCGCTGCGGGACGCCGCTTTCTTCCGCGGAAGTCTCCCAGGGCTACAAGACGGTCAAGGAACGCTCCGCCATCGCGCGGTTCAAAGTAAAGGGAGAGGAAAACACCTTCTTCCTGGTCTGGACCACTACGCCCTGGACGCTGCCGTCCAACGTGGCGCTCTGCGTGAACCCGGACGAGTCCTACATCGAAGCGTACGTGCCGGCGGAGGGAAGAAGCTACATCCTGGCGGAGGCGCTGGTGCCTGCCGTACTGGGCCCGGCCGAGCCGAAAGATCCGGAGGCAGCCTTGAACTGGCAGATCCGGCAGCGCTTCACCGGCAAGGAACTGGAATTTAAGGAATACGAGCCGCTGTTCGCCTTTACCGGCGAGTTCGTTGCGAAGAACCGCAGCGAAAAAGCCTTCTACGTGACCTGCGACGGTTACGTCACCATGACCGACGGCACCGGCATCGTCCATATCGCGCCGGCCTTCGGCGAGGACGACGCGAACGTGGGCCGTAAGTACGGCCTGCCCTTCGTGCAGTTCGTGAACGGCAAAGGCGAGATGACGGAGGAGACCGACTACGCGGGCCTCTTCGTGAAGAAGGCGGATCCGGTCATCATCGAGGACTTAAAGAAGGCCGGCCTCTTATTCTCCGCGCCGAAGTTCGAGCACGAATATCCGCACTGCTGGAGGTGCGACACGCCCCTCATCTACTACGCGCGCGACTCCTGGTACATCCGCGAGAGCAGCTACAAGGACAATCTAGTCGCCAACAACAATACGGTCAACTGGCTGCCGGACGCCATCGGCAAGGGCCGCTTCGGCAACTGGCTGGAAAATATCCAGGACTGGGCCATCTCCCGCAACCGTTACTGGGGCACGCCCCTTAACATCTGGGAATGCAGCTGCGGCCACAGGGAGTGCATCGGCTCCCGCGCGGAGCTCGCCGAAAGAAGCGGCGATCCCGCAGCAGCAAAGGTGGAGCTGCACCGTCCCTACGTGGATGCGATCACTCTGCCCTGCCCGGACTGCGGCGGCGTGATGCACCGCGTCCCGGAGGTCATCGACTGCTGGTTCGATTCCGGCGCCATGCCGTTCGCACAGCATCACTATCCGTTTGAAAATAAAGACCTGTTCGAGCAGCAGTTCCCGGCCCGCTTCATCTCCGAGGCGGTCGATCAGACCCGCGGCTGGTTCCACTCCCTGATGGCGGAGGGCACCCTGCTCTTCGATAAGTCCCCGTACGAGAACGTCATCGTGCTGGGCCTGGTCCAGGACAAGAACGGCCAGAAGATGAGTAAGTCCAAGGGCAACGCCGTGGATCCCTTCGAGGCGCTGGAGAAGTTCGGCGCGGATGCGATCCGCTGGTATTTCTACAACAGCTCCGCCCCGTGGCTGCCGAAGCGCTTCTACGAGGAGGCCGTGCTGGAGGGCCGCTCCAAGTTCATGAGCACCCTGTGGAACACCTACGCCTTCTACACCTTATACGCGGAGATCGATCAGTTCGATCCCTCGAAATACATGACGAACGGCAGATGGGAGCCGAAGGACCTGCCGGTCATGGACCGCTGGCTGCTTTCCAAACTGAACACCCTGATCAAAACGGTGGATTCCAGCCTGGAGACCTATCACATCACCGAAGCCTCCCGGGCGCTGGCCGCCTTCGTGGAGGACATGTCCAACTGGTACGTGCGCCGCTGCCGCGACCGCTACTGGGGCTCCGGCTGTGGGCAGGACAAGATCAACGCCTACATGACGCTTTTCGAAGCGCTGTACACGGTGAGCCTGCTGGCCGCGCCGATGGTCCCCGTCATGACGGAGGCCATTTATCAGAACATCGTCCGCAGCGTATTGCCGGGTGTGCCGGAGAGCATCCATCTCTGTGATTATCCGGCAGCCGACGAAAGCCTGATCGATCCGGCGCTGGAAGCCGATATGGACCACGCGGTCAAGCTCGTCGAGATGGGCCGCGCCGCGCGGAACGCGGCGGCCATCAAGAACCGCCAGCCCTTATCCCGCATGCTAATCAAGGCGCCGTTCGGATTAAGCGAGTACTACGACGACATCATCGCGGAAGAGCTGAACGTCAAAGCGCTGGAGTTCACGGCGGACGCCGGCGACTATATCAGCTACAGCTTCAAGCCGCAGATGCGGACCCTGGGCCCGCGCTTCGGCCGGCAGTTAAACGAGATCCGCACGCTCCTTCAGAACATCGACGGCGCCGCCGCCATGAAGGAGATTAAGGAGATGGGCTTCCTGACCTTAAACCTTTCGAACGGCCCCGCGCAGCTCGCGCCGGAGGATCTCCTGATCGATACCGCTCAGCGGGAAGGCTTCGCGGCCACGCAGGACGGCGAGATCACGGTAGCGCTGGATACGAAGCTCACGCCCGAACTGATCGAAGAAGGCTTCGTCCGCGAGATCGTCAGCAAGGTGCAGACCATGCGCAAGGAGGCGGGCTTCGAAGTCATGGACCGCATCCGCCTGACGCACGAGGGCAGCGAGGTCCTGGAGAAGGTCTTTGCGGACCGGCAGGAAGAGATCGCTTCCGAGGTGCTGGCGAAGGAGGTAGCGGCCGCCGCTCCGGCGGGCTACGTCAAGGAGTGGAACATCAACGGCGAAAAAGTCACGCTCGGCGTGGAGAAACTGTAAATAAAGGAATGGCATAACGATGGCAGAATTACACATCAATAAGGATATCTTAAAGAAGCGCATCAACGAGATCCTGGAGATGCAGATGATCTCCGGCATCGAGGAGGCTTCGCCCGAGCAGATCTACCGGGCCGTCTCCGTTGCCTTGAAGGAACAGTTCATGATGGCCTGGACCGAGACGCAGAAGCGCGTCAAGGCCGAGGACCGCAAGATGGTCTATTACATGTCCATGGAATTCCTGATGGGCCGCGCGCTGGGCAACAACCTGATCAACCTGGGCGCCCAGAAGGAAGTGCGGGAGCTGCTGGACGAGTACGGCATCGATCTGAATACGATCGAAGAGCAGGAGCGCGACTGGGCGCTCGGCAACGGCGGCCTGGGCCGGCTTGCCGCCTGCTTCCTGGATTCCCTGGCCAGCCTGGGCTATCCGGCCTACGGCTGCGGCATCCGCTATCAGTACGGCATGTTCCGCCAGAAGATCGAGGACGGCTTCCAGAAGGAGGTCCCGGACGCCTGGCTCAAGAACGGCAATCCATTCGAGGTGCGCCGCGAATCCCACACCAAGGAGATCCACTTCGGCGGCTACACCCGCGGCGAGTACGACGATTCCGGCCGCGTGCGCTTCATCCACGAGGGCTATTATTCGGTCCTGGCCGTTCCCTACGACATGCCGGTCATCGGCTATAAGAACGGCATCATCGACACGCTGCGCATCTGGAGCGCGGAGCCGGTGGAGCAGCTGGAGCTGTCCTCCTTCGACGCCGGCGACTATGCGGGTGCCGACGCCGCGAAGAACACGGCGGAGACCATCTGCAAGGTGCTCTACCCGAACGACAACCACTACACCGGCAAGGAGCTGCGCTTAAAACAGCAGTATTTCTTCGTTTCCGCGACCCTGCAGCGCATGGTGGAACGCTATATGGAGACTCACGACGATATCCACGGCCTGCCCGAAAAGGTCTGCATCCAGATGAACGACACGCACCCCGCCGTCTCCGTGGCGGAACTGATGCGCATCCTGCTGGACGACTACGATCTGGAGTGGGACGAGGCCTGGGAGATCACCACGAGGACCTGCGCCTACACGAACCATACGATCATGGCGGAAGCTTCCGAGAAGTGGCCCATCGACCTGTTCTCGCGCCTGCTGCCGAGGATCTATCAGATCGTGGACGAGATCAACCGCCGCTTCGTGAGCGACGTGCGCCGCCGCTATCCCGGCGACGAGAGCAAGATCCGCTCGATGGCCATCCTTTACGAGGGCCAGGTCCGCATGGCGCCGCTCGCGATCGTGGGCAGTTATTCCGTCAACGGCGTGGCCCAGCTGCATACCGAGATCTTGGAGAAGCGCGAATTCAAGGATTTCTTCGAGCTGATGCCCTGGAAGTTCAGCAACAAGACGAACGGCATCACCCAGCGGCGCTTCCTGCTGCACGGCAACCCGCTTCTTGCGGAATGGATCACGAAGCATATCGGCGAAGGCTGGATCACGGATCTGGACCAGTTAAGGCTCCTGCTGCCGCTGGTCAGCAGCCGCCAGGCCCGCGACGAGTTCATGGCGATCAAGCGGCAGAACAAGCTTCGCCTGGCCGCTTACATCAAGGAAAACAACGGCATCGACGTGAATCCGGATTCCATTTTCGACGTCCAGGTCAAGCGTCTGCACGAATACAAGCGGCAGCTTTTAAACATCCTGCACGTGATGTACCT
>JAEEGF012316139.1_pt1 | contig 33850 bp, 22 predicted proteins | sample 9134171 | NCBI WGS metagenome assembly JAEEGF01 (sample SAMN16246542, study PRJNA631951) | gut metagenome | biome: gut microbiome; feature: rumen; material: AP-attached | host: Bos | place: Iran: Karaj | collected 2018-10
TTGACAGTATTAAGAACATGAAATGGTAATACGTTATGGAAACAATTTATAGTTATTCATTCCTGATTCTTCTGCTGCCTGCGCTGTCATTCGTGATTCTTGCGCTGGCTGGCATGAAGATGTCGCACAAGACCGCTGGTCTGATTGGTACGACATCTCTGGGACTGGTGACCGTCCTGTCGTATGTGACGGCGTTTGCCTATTTCGGTGGCGACCGTATGGCTGATGGCACATTCCCAACGTTAGTTCCTTATAACTTCACCTGGCTGCCGTTGGGCAATCTGCACTTCGATATGGGTATCCTCCTGGATCCTATCTCGGTGATGATGCTCATTGTCATCAGCACGGTGTCGTTCATGGTACATATCTATTCATTCGGCTATATGCACGGCGAGAAGGGCTTCCAGCGCTATTATGCGTTCTTGAGCCTCTTCACTATGTCGATGCTGGGTCTGGTACTGGCTACCAACATTTTCCAGATGTACACCTTCTGGGAACTCGTGGGTGTCAGCTCTTATCTGCTGATTGGTTTCTATTATCCGCTGAAGCCCGCCATTGCTGCCTCTAAGAAGGCGTTCATCGTGACGCGCTTTGCCGATATGTTCTTCTTGATCGGTATCCTGATGTTCGGTTACTACACCGATTCGTTCAGCTTCTCGTTTGCTGGCAATATCGTGATGGGCGAGGGTACTACTCCGTTCATTGCCGGTAATGCAGCCAAGGCTATGGCCGCTGCTGGCTTCATCCTGCCTACGGCGCTGGTGCTGATGTTCATTGGTGGTGCCGGTAAGAGTGCTATGTTCCCGTTGCACATCTGGCTGCCTGATGCTATGGAGGGTCCTACACCTGTATCTGCACTCATCCACGCTGCTACGATGGTGGTTGCTGGTGTGTTCCAGATTGCCCGTATGTTCCCCCTCTGGGTTGAATATGCTCAGCCTCAGATGTCGATTGTGGTTTGGGTGGGTGTCTTCACCGCTTTCTATGCAGCTGCTGTGGCTTGCGCCCAGAGCGACATCAAGCGTGTGCTGGCTTTCTCGACTATTTCTCAGATTGCCTTCATGATGGTGGCTCTCGGCGTTTCGCTGCCTGGTCACCATGGTGTGCTCGACAATCACGCACAGCTCGGTTTCATGGCTGGTATGTTCCACCTCTTTACGCATGCGATGTTCAAGGCTTGCTTGTTCCTGGGTGCCGGATGTATCATCCACGCTGTACATTCTAACGAGATGGCGATGATGGGTGGTTTGCGTAAGTATATGCCTATCACCAACATCACGTTCCTCATCAGCTGTTTCGCCATCGCAGGTATTCCGTTCTTCTCGGGCTTTAGCTCGAAGGATGAGATTATCACAGCTTGCTTTGCCTACAGTCCTGTGGTAGGTTGGATTATGACGGGAATTGCCGCCATGACCGCCTTCTACATGTTCCGTCTGTACTACGGTATCTTCTGGGGTACAGAAAACCGCGAGGCTCACGAGCATCATACGCCCCATGAGGCTCCCGCTACAATGACCATTCCTCTGATTGTGCTCTGTGTGATTACGATGGTTGTAGGTATTTACTCTACTATTGCTGGTTTTGCAGAGTGGGGTGGAAGCTTTGGACAGTTTGTCAATGCTGAAGGTACCAATTATACCATCCACTTCGACACGCAGATTGCTGCTACCTCTACGATTATTGCCATCCTGAGCATCTGTCTCGCCACCTATATTTATAAAGGTGAGAGCCAGCCTATTGCCGTTCGTCTGTATAAGACGTTCCCCAAGCTGCATCGCGCAGCCTACAAGCGTTTCTATCAGGACGAGATCTGGCAGTATGTAACTCATCGTATCATCTTCCGTTGCATCTCTAAGCCCATTGCCTGGTTCGATCGTCACGTTGTTGACGGCACATTTAACTTCCTGGCATGGGGTGCCAACGAGGCTGGCGAGAGCTTACGTCCTTGGCAGAGTGGCGATGTCCGCCAGTATGCTGTATGGTTCTTGACAGGTACTGTCGCATTAACGTTAATCCTGCTTGCAATCTAAATCGAAAGTACAATTATGAGTATATTAACATTATTCGTAGTAATTCCCGCCCTGATGCTTCTCGGCCTTTGGCTGGCCAAGAACCTCAATCAGGTGCGTGGTGTGATGGTGGCTGGCGCCTCGTGTTTGCTGGCCCTCTCCGTATGGCTGACCATTTACTTCGTTCAGCAGCGTGCAGCAGGTAATACCGACGTGATGCTGTTGACTTATAGTACCCCTTGGTTCAAGCCTCTTAATATTGCCTATTCTGTTGGTGTTGATGGTATCTCTGTCGTCATGTTGCTCCTGTCGAGCATCATCGTCTTCACAGGTACCTTTGCCTCATGGCAGCTGAAGCCCCTTACCAAGGAGTATTTCCTTTGGTTCACCCTCTTGTCGACGGGTGTGTATGGCTTCTTCATCTGCACCGACATGTTCACCATGTTCATGTTCTATGAGGTGGCGCTGATTCCCATGTACCTGTTGATTGGTGTATGGGGTTCGGGTAACAAGGAGTATGCTGCCATGAAGCTGACGCTGATGCTGATGGGAGGTTCCGCCCTTCTGATTATCGGCATCTTGGGCATTTACTACTTCAGTGGTGCCACTACGATGAACGTCAATGAGATAGCAGCTATGCATAACATCCCCGTAGCCACTCAGAAGGTGTTCTTCCCCTTCATCTTCATCGGATTCGGTGTGCTGGGCGCTCTGTTCCCCTTCCACACTTGGTCACCCGACGGTCATGCTTCAGCCCCCACGGCTGTCTCCATGCTCCACGCTGGTGTGCTGATGAAGCTGGGAGGTTACGGCTGCTTCCGCGTAGCGATGTATCTGTTGCCCGATGCTGCTAACGAGTTGGCTTGGATCTTCCTGATTCTCACCACCATCTCGGTAGTCTATGGTGCCTTCTCAGCCTGTGTACAGACTGACCTGAAGTACATCAACGCATATTCGTCGGTGTCGCACTGTGGTCTGGTGCTCTTCGCTCTGTTGATGATGACCAAGACCTCTTGCACGGGTGCTATCCTGCAGATGCTGTCGCATGGTCTGATGACGGCCCTATTCTTTGCCCTCATCGGTATGATTTATGGTCGTACCCATACCCGTGATATCCGCTACTTGGATGGTCTGATGAAGATTATGCCTTTCCTGGCTGTTGGCTATGTGGTTGCTGGTCTGGCCAACCTCGGTTTGCCTGGTTTCTCGGGCTTTATTGCTGAGATGAGCATTTTCGTTGGTTCGTTCGAGAATCCCGATACGTTCCATCGTGTGGCAACCATCATCGCATGTACGTCGATTGTTGTGACGGCTGTCTACATCCTGCGTGTGGTTGGTAAGATTCTGTATGGCGAGGTGAAGAATCCTCACTATCTCGAACTTACCGATGCTACATGGGATGAGCGTGTTGCTGTCATCTGCCTCATCGCTTGTGTGGCTGGACTTGGTATGTTCCCACTCTGGGCAAGCAACGTCATCTCTGACGCCGTTGGACCAATTCTTGCTAACATCATTTAATTATAGGAGACAATGAATATGGGATATAGTCAATTTCTAAATATGATACCAGAAGCTATTCTGGTTTTGATGTTGCTTATTGTATTCTTCACCGACTTCTGTCTGCATAAGAGCGAGCGCAAAGTTGAGGTGGTTGGCAGGATGACCATGGCCCTGCTAATCTGCCAGACCGTCATGTTAACCACTATTGGTCCCGCCGATGCTTTTGGCGGCATGTACGTTGCTTCGCAGGCCGCACAGGTCATGAAGATCATTCTCACCTTCGGTACATTCATCGTTGTCGTCATGGCTCAGCCCTGGCTCGAGCGTGAGGCTCCGAAGTATGCTGGTGAATTCCATCTGCTGGTACTCTCAACCCTTTTGGGTATGTATATCATGATGTCCAGCGGCTCGTTCCTGCTGTTCTTCCTCGGACTTGAGACAGCCTCAGTGCCTATGGCTTGTCTGGTGGCTTTCGATAAGTGGAAGAGGAAGTCGGCTGAGGCTGCTGCCAAGTACGTGTTGGTGGCTACATTCTCAAGTGGTGTCATGCTCTATGGCATCTCGTTCATCTATGCTGCTACAGGTACCCTTTACTTCGACGATGTAGCACAGGTGCTGAATGGTCGCTATATGTTCAGCCCCCTGCAGTTGATGGGCCTTGTGTTCTTCTTTAGCGGACTGGCTTTCAAGCTCTCGCTGGTGCCTTTCCACTTCTGGACAGCCGACACCTACGAGGGAGCACCTACACCCATCACCGGTTACCTGAGCGTCTGCTCGAAGGGTGCTGCCGCTTTTGCTGCATTGGTCATCCTGGTGAAGGCCTTTGGTCCTATGATGGAGTACTGGGAGTACATGCTCTATGTGGTCATCGTGCTCTCTATCACCATCGCCAACCTCTTCGCCATCCGTCAGAGCGAATTGAAGCGCTTCATGGCGTTCAGTTCTATCTCACAGGCCGGCTATATTATGTTGGCTGTTATTGGCGGTTCGCAGATGGGTATGACGTCGTTGATGTACTACATCCTGGTGTATATCGTAGCAAACATGGCAGTCTTCACCGTTATCTCTACCGTTGAGCAGAATAATGGTGGCGTGACGAAGATGTCGGCCTACGATGGACTCTACCAGACCAACCCCAAGCTGGCGTTCCTGATGACGCTGGCTCTGTTCTCTCTGGCTGGTATTCCTCCATTTGCAGGTATGTTCTCTAAGTTCTTTGTGTTCATGGCTGCTGCCGAGCAGGGCTCTTTCTGGGCCTACTTCGTAGTCTTCATTGCCTTGATCAACACGGTAGTGAGCTTATACTACTATCTGCTCATCGTCAAGGCTATGTATATCAAGCAGACTGACAGTCCTCTGCCTGCATTTACGACAGATTCAGCTACGCGCATAGCACTGGGCATCTGCACCGCAGGCATCGTGCTCTTCGGTATCTGCTCGTGCCTCTACGACTATCTGTTCGCCGCTTCGGCAATGTAAGGCAAAAATAATCACAAATAAAAAGTGGACATACTTACAAATGTATGCCCACTTTTTTATTATCAGATAGTGTAGTTTGTTATTTCAGAAAATTATCGGGAAGGATTGGCATGGCACCATTCTGGGTGCATACGAATGCCGACACCTGAACAGCTATGCGATGAGCTTCCTCCATGGGTTTACCATTCAGGATAGCAGCACAGAATGAACCAGTAAACGAGTCGCCGGCTCCTACGGTGTCAGCTACAGTGACCTTCGGCGTCTCTTGGAACGATGTCAGACCTGGTGCAAAGACATATGAGCCATTGGTGCCACAGGTCAGAACCAGCATCTTCAGTTGATATTCTTCCAGCATTTTTTCGCAGATGCCACGCATGTCAAGGTCATCATAGCCATACATACGCTTGATGACAATCAGCTCCTCGTCGTTGATCTTCAAGATGTTGCAACGCTTCAGCGACTCCTCGATGACATCCTTTGTATAGAACTGCTGGCGCAGGTTGATATCGAATATTTTCACGCAGTCAGCAGGTGTATTGTCCAGGAACTGGCGGATAGTAGCCCACGACACTACATTGCGTTGAGCCAGCGAACCGAAACACACGGCACGGCAGTTCTTAGCCACCTCAGCTATCTCAGGGGTATAGGGAATATTGTCCCATGCCACGTTTTCCTTAATCTCATAGGCAGGAATACCATCGCCAGAGAGTGTCACCTGTACAGTACCTGTAGGATACTTGACACGCGGCATCAGATAATTCAGACCGTGCTCCTTCAGAGCCTCTATCGTCTCTTCGGCCAGTGCATCTTCTCCCAATGCGCTGACAGCCAGTGTCGGCAGTCCAAACTGACCTGCATGATAAGCGAAGTTGGCAGGTGCGCCACCAAGTTTCTTTCCTTCGGGAAGTACATCCCACAAAGCCTCTCCAAGGCCTACAACATAACGTTTGTTCATAATATTTGTGTTTTATCGTTTAATTCTTGGAATATATGTAAAGAGATAGATCACACCGATAGCCATCACAGCTACTGCACCGGCCTGACCCATAGCATCGCTGCAGAAACCCATGAGGAGTGGGAAGATGGTGCCACCGAACAGGCCCATAATCATCAGACCCGATACCTCGTTCTGCTTGTCGGGCACGGAGAGCAGGGCTTCACTGAAGGCCATCGAGAAGATGTTGGAGTTGCCGTAGCCTACCAGGGCGATAGCCGTATAGAGCATCATCTTCGATTCTCCGCCAAACATCAGTACCATGCTCAGAGCCATCAGCAGCACACTGAAGATAAAGAACCAGCGCGTCTTCATCACACGGAGGAAGAACGACCCCGTCAGTGCGCCGATAGTACGGAATATGAAGTAGAGCGATGTGGCAAAGGCAGCTTCGTTGAGCGTCATACCTACACGTTCCATCAGCAGCTTGGGGGCTGTGGTATTGGTACCTACATCGATGCCTACATGGCACATGATGGCCAGGAACGACAGCAGTACGATGGGCTTGCCCAGCAGTCGCAGGCAGTCCATAAACGACGATGTCTTACCCTCGCTGATCTCCTCCTGAATAGGTGTCGACCACAGCAGCAGCGTAGCCAGCACTCCCACCACAAAGTAAACAAGGAACAGTACGCGCCAGTCGTAGCCGAACGATGGAATCACCTGTGTGGCTCCCCACATGGCCAGATAGGGTGCAAGGAACGAGGCAATGGCTTTGACGAATTGTCCGAAGGTCAGTGTCGATGCCAGATTCTTGTCGCCGATAATCAGCATAGCCAGTGGGTTGATACTGGTCTGCATCAGTGCATTGCCAATGCCCAGCAGCGAGAAGGCTACGAGCATCACGCCGAAACTGTTGCCAAAGAGCGGGATGAGTAGCGACACGACGGTCACCACCAGCGAGAGCAGTACGGTATTCTTACGTCCAATCTTGTTCATCAACATGCCCGTGGGAACGCTGAAGATGAGGAACCAGAAGAATACTAACGAAGGGAATACGTTGGCTACAGAGTCACTCAGACCCAAGTCGGCCTTCACATAGTTAGAGGCGATGCCCACCAGATCCACGAAGCCCATGCAGAAGAAGCAGAGCATGACGGGGATGAGGTAAATTGATTTGTTTTGCTTAGCCATATCTCTTATTTTTAATCTTTAATTTTTAATTTTTAATGTCATATATCGTTGCCTTGCCACCCTTGACCTTTATAGTATTATAAGCCTCTGAGGGGAACACGAGGTTGGTCATGGCCATCTTGCCTTCTCCATCGAAAGCCTCAATGCTGCAGCGGTCGATGAAAATACGCAATTGCTTGATTTGTCCGTATGTAGGAGCATCGGTGGTGCAGGGGAACGCCTCACTGAAGCTGATGTCACCACTCTTCGTGCGGTCCATCGAGAATGTCTGCTTGGCGGCGTCGTAAGTCATTACCAGCTGTTCGCCCTTAGCGTTCGACAGCACGATCTCTGTCTGGTTCTTCATATCGACGACAATCTCGCAGGTCTCCGTCGGTTTCTTGAGCTTTTGGCCACGTACAGCCAACATCTCCTTCGAGGGCACTACGCTGACGTAGGTCTCCTCACCAGCCTTGAACAGACCGAGGTCGCGAGGTATCGAGTTGGCACTACGGAATTGCTTGGTGGGCACCTGGTTGGCATACTGCCAGTTCGACATCCACGCCAGTACTACACGGCGGTTCTCTGGTGCATTATAGAATGATACGGTGGCATAATGGTCTTTACCGTAATCGAGCCATTTGGTTACCTTAGGCATCGACTCGCATGTAAACTTCTTGCCGTCAAAGTCGCCCACGAAATACTGTGTGGCTGAGCCTCCAAATGGTCCGCCAGGATTGATGTTACAAATGAGCACCCACTTTTTAATGTTTAATGTTTCATCTTTAATCTCAAAGAGGTCAGGACATTCCCATACACCATTATGGTTGCCATATTCCTTACCGAACGAGCTTTCGTACTTCCATTTCTTTAGGTCTTTCGACGAGTAGATACGCATCTCCTGACCAGCAGCAAGAATGAGGTTCCAAGCCTTGATGTCTTCGTTCCAGAATGCTTTCGGATCGCGGAAGTCAGGTATGTCGCTGGTCGACAGGATAGGATTGCCGCTATATTTCTTAAAGGTACGGCCACCGTCCTTCGAAGTAGCCATCGACTGAGTCTGGTGATGTCCGGCAGAGGTGTAGAAAGCCACCACCTCGTCGCCATTCGTCACGCACGAACCACTGAAGATGCTGCCCAGCCAGTCAGCCTCGATGGCCAGTGGCTGTGCCTCCCAATGAATAAGATCGCGCGAGGTAGAGTGTCCCCATGTCATATTCTCCCACTGCGAACCATAAGGATTATATTGGTAATAAAGATGCCACACGCCATCCTTATAGAACATACCATTGGGATCATTCATCCAACCATAGAGTGGGGTATGGTGATAGGCAGGGCGGAAACGCTCACGGTTGGTGGTATCGAACGTATTGGAATACTTCATTTCTTTCCAGCAGACGAATTCTCCTACAGCACCCTTCTGTCTGCGGTCTCCGTGAAACTCGATGTCCAGCAGCGCAGCACCCTTCAACTCGTAGGGTACATAGTAGTCAACGCGGTCGACAGCCAGTTTCACGTTCAGTCGCTGCACCATGTCGTTATGTCCGTTCAGCACGGCAATGGCAGCAATCTCTTCCGACTCCTGCACGGGCAACAGCAGATACTTCTCTCCCTTTTTCATTTTTAGCATGGCGTGCTTGTCGCCCAGCACCGTTGGCTTCAACTGAGCCTGTGCTGCCAGCGTCATTGCCAGAACCATGAGCATCAAAATTGTCTTTTTCATTTTTACTTTAGTTTTTAGTTTTAAATTTAACTGCTGCAAAATTACGCTTTTTTGCCTATTCTAAATATAAATAATGATGCATACACTAAAAAAAAACGTTCATTGCACGATAATTGCTAGAAATGCACGATATTTCGCAAAAGAAGGAACGCTTATTTTCGAGTAAGGCTGGGTTATTTTCAAATAAGGACGGGTTATTGCAGAATACTCTGGCATTATCATGAAAATCCGCCCAAGTCCATGACAGCCTTGAGCGGAATACTGAAAAAATCTTTTACCTACGATACTATAGCAATACTAACCATAATTATTTAATGATCATCTTTTTGCCATTCACGATATACAAGCCACGTGAAGGATTCATGACCTGCTGACCGTTGAGGTTGTAGACAGGCGCCTTCATGTTCTCCGTGTTCTGGCGAATGGTGCTAATACCTGTTACCGTTCCTTCTTTGGTCTTGATGGTGATGCCTGGGCACTTTTCCTGAATAGCTGTCCAGTCCTGCTCCCAAAGACCAGCACCACTTACGTCGAGCGAAGTAGCTGTAGATGCCAGTTTTGCTGTTAACAGCGCATAGTCGTCGTATGCCTCTCCGTGCCAGTCACCGTCCCAGGTGTTCTGATAATTTCCTTTGCCGATAGTGCCTGTAATCACGACATCACCCGTCAGCGAGTTGTCAGCCAATGTTCTTACTGCTACCTCTCCTGCCATCGGACCTTCCAGCTGGATGTCGTCGATATAGATGGTCTTACCCTCACCTTGGGCTGTCTCTTCGAAAGGCCAGATAGCAATGACGTTAGAACCTGTATCAGTAATCTTTTCATTGTCAGGACCTACGCTATACTCATAAGTCATAACCTGCCACTCGTTAGGAGTGTCATACCAGAACACGCGCTTGGCGTTATAGGCACCGTCCTTTCCTTCTAGCTGCACCATCACATTGTGCTTGTCTTCCATCTTCAAGCGGAACGTCACACGGCGCAGTCCCTTGAAATTCGCATCTCCAACAGGAAGCGCTGCGTTATGATGCTCCTGATCCCAGCCTCCAGGATTGGCTTTCAGTGTCACTTTCAGGCACTTGTTGCCATTATCGTCCACTACTGTAGGATCTGCGCGGTTCCAGAATCCACCATCACCCCCCAGTTCCTTGTCTTCGCCGTTCCAGAGGACGAGCTGTGCGTTACATACTGTGGCTACTGCCAATGTTGCGAGTAAAAACAACTTTCTCATAAAATGTTCTTTGTTTTAGTTAATAAAATGTTATGAATGAGTAGCCGTCTGAGTGACGGCTACTCGATAATCTTCTTATTAGTACTGTGACACCTTGACATCGCTAACGGTGATGCTTCCACCATAGTTATTGATGCTCCAGCAGTTCTTCTGGATGCCGTAGATGCGCTGGGTGTAGCATACATTGTCGTTGATGTACATCACCATCACTGAGTTGTCGGTATAGATGTCGATGTTGTAGACATTGTCGGCAGGACGATAGAATCCGTAGCCGTCGGCAGCTTCAACGAATCCTTTACCCTCAGCACCTTCCTGTTCGAAGTTGATCTTGCGGTCGTTTTCGTTTTCGGGGTTGACCACCATAGTGTAGTATTTCTTCGAGTCAGAGCCGCGGACGAGCGAGATGCCGAACTTGTCCCAGTTGTTCGATGTCTTGACGGTCAGCGAGATATGGTTGTGGTTACCCAGGCGGTTGTATAGCACGTAGGCATCATCGCCAGAGAGGGTTCCATTGCTGTAGCCATTGCTGGCCATTACCTTGACCTCCTGCTGCTGGTTATACTTGGCAGCCATGGCAGGCACTTCACCCAGTGTGAGCGTTCCGTCTTCGTGCTGGATGACCTTGTGGCACACCAGTGCTCCCGACCAGTTGGGCTCATTGCCGTCGCCAGCACCCTGGTTGATGTTCATCTCATGGATGTCAGCACCCGAGCGGAAGGGACACCAGCCCCAGATGTAGCGGTCGGTACCGTTAGAGGCGGTCTTGGCGGCATAGAAGGCACGGGTGTCAAGCGTTCCCTCGCGCCACAGTGGACCGTCGTTAGGCCATTTAGGTCCGTTGTTGAAAGCATCTTTCAGTCCTTCGTAGCTGGTGGCCATCATGTACTTCACCTTACGGCTCCACGAAGCGCGGAAACTCTGACTGTACACCAGATACCAGTAGTTACCCATCTTGAAGATGTCAGGACATTCGAGCATACGGTCCCAAATCATCTTGAACGGACCAATATGTTCCCATGATTTCATGTCGCTCGACTTGAACTCAGCAAACTGCGGGTCGCCTCCATTCTTCGGATAGGTAGCGATGACCATGTGGTACAGTCCGTCGTCGGCCACGAAGATCTGTGGGTCGCGGAAGTCGTTTGACGAGTAACCGAAGTCAGGACCATTCAGTTGCCAGAGTTCGTCGCGTGTCCATGTCTTGAAGTCAGGCGAGGTGGCTCTCATCACAGCCTCGCGGTATTTACTGTTGCCGTTGTGGCCTGTATAATAGATGTAATACAGTCCATCCTTCTCGTTGTAATAGCAGCAACCAGTTCCAAGGGCAGCGTCCTGCTGGAAGTCGTTGTCACCTACAGGCAGCAGTTCGCCCAGTGACTCGTAGTTACAGCCGTCGGTGGTTGTTACGCCCCAGATGGGGTGGAAGCGGTAGCTTGCATTGTTGATGTACTCCTGCAGATAGAGCACCTTGAAGTTGCCAGCCTTCTGATCGTAGAAAGGCATGGGGTCGCCGCATCGTCCGATGGCAGGATTGTAGTAGGTAGAGAATCCTGTCTCGTCGGTAGATTTGAAGAACGTGGTGGTACCAGCCCAGTCTTTATCTGGGTCACCAACGATGTCGTCGTTGCTGGAACATGCGGCAAGGGCTGCACTCATACCGAAGCATACGAAACAAGCAACTATTATTTTATTGATCTTGGTAATCATAACTTTTACTTTTTTACCTTTTTACTTATTTACCTTTACTTACTCTCCAGTGAGATAGTGGAATGCGTTGAGCATGATGGCTCCCATATTGTCGTGATAGTTCGACGTGTAGGGGGTAGGTGAGTTCCAGTCGAAGAGACCTGAACCGAAGCAGATGACGCCACCCTTACCATATTCTCCGTTGGCAGCCTTCAGTTCCCACGATGATACACTATTGTCACCACCAAGGGCACGTCCGCCGGTCTTAGCCTCTACGGCACCCTCACGGCCTTCATAGTCGCCCCAGAATCCGTATTGTGAAGTGGTGTTACAGATGGTATAGTCCTTATCCAGTGTATAGACAGCATTCTCAGCAGCACCAGGATAGGTCTTCAGACCTTGCCACAGTGGATGAGTGATGTCGTAGGCATAGAAGTGCCAGGGGTCGTCGCCCATGAGGTCGGAGCCTTCACCGCCTCCGCCACCCCATACATTGTTGGGATAAGCATCCTCAGGCATAGCACCCAGGGCTATGGCGAAGTTGACAGCCGAACGTCCCAATACAAAGCCCACACCGCGCTGCCACAAATCCTTCATCTTTGAGAGTGCCGACATGGCTGTCGTCTCTGCATCTACGAAACCATTATAGGTGCCATAGGAAGGACAGTGACGGTGGAAGAAGATAAACTTACACTCGTCGAGCGAGATATTGCCGTTGGCTATGTCGCTCCATGAAGCATAGGCCGAACCCGTGATGTTACCAGTGAGCCACTTGGCGGCAGCCTTCTCCTCATCGTTGAGCATCTCTACATTCTCAGCCTCGCCAACAAACAGAGCCTTGGGCTTGTCGATGAGTACGGCATAGACGGTATAGGTGTTGCTGGCCGTATTGTCGGTCAATGTAATCTGGAATGGCTCAGTGAAGTTGCCCTTCGTACCACTGGCAGGGCTGCACGTAGCATCCTCGCTGCATTCCACTTCGAAGGTAGCATTACTCAGATCGACACCACTGTTGGCAGTCACTGATACTGTGATACTCTTGTCCTCCTGATTGATGGCCCCCTTCACACCTTCCAAGAGGAAGAGTTTCATGATGGCTTCGTCATTGCGTACAGCCAGCTGATAGTCCATAAAGAGGTCGCCATTGGTCACGTGCAGTGTCTTGTCTGCATCAAGATTGATGTGGTCGCCCACCTTCAGGTTGCTCTTGGCACCAGCTGAAACGGTGAGACTGGTAATCTCCATATCATTCTTCGTGTTGAAATCAACAGGAACCTTCACTTTGATGAGTCGCTTCTCTGTGTTGATGGTAGCCTTATACTGGCCATTGAGCACCAGCTCTTCTACCAGACACGACCCGCTGACATTAATGCTGCCCGTATGGTCGTCTTTTGCGCATGACGCAAAAACGAAAACCAATAGACAATAACCAATAACCGTTATTGTGCCGCAGATTTTATTCAGTATTGCTTTCATAATTATTTTTCTCATTTTTTCATTTTCTCAATTTCTCAATTTCTCATCACCATTGTCCGATGTTCTGCTCGTAATTTCCGTTTGAAGCAGCCATCTGCTCATGAGGTATAGGCAGATATTCGTTCTTATCTGCTGTGAAAGAAGCTCCTTTCAGGAAGTTCATCGTGCGGCTCTCGTCGGTGTAGAACTTGTTGATGACCTTAGCGGCATCACCCCAGCGCACCAAGTCGAAGAAGCGCTCGCTCTCCATTGCCAGCTCCAGACGGCGTTCCATCTTCACGATCTTCATCGTTTCGTCCTTGCTGTAAGTACCATTGTATTTACCGATTGCATAGTGGACACCATACTTGTTGGGATAGTTAGAGACAATACTGCCGTTCATCATGCCGGCGGCACGCTCGCGTACCTGATTGATCAGTTTGATAGCCTCTGTGGTCTGTCCTAGTTGGGCGTAAGCCTCTGCACGCATCAGCAGCACATCAGCATAGCGGAACACGATGCGGTTCATCGATGAGGCCCACTGGTTGTCGCAGTTGAAGAGATACATATCCGTCAGTTCAGGATCGACATTCTGCTTCAGCGATACGAAGTAGCCGTATGTGCCACCGCCACGACTCCACGTGTTGCTTTCTTCCATCATGAAATTGGTGTTGAACATATAGGGAGTGCCAGGCATGCCCACGGTGACAAACAGACGTGGGTCAACAGTCTGGTTGCTGCCTACAGCGTAGTCAACGTTAGCAAAATCGTCGAGAAGAGGCAGACCATCGCTGTTGGTACGATAAGCATCCACCAGATTGTGAGAGGGCTTGTAGAAGTCGTTACCTGAATCGTGAACCTTAGGGATACAAGGCACAATCAGACGATTAGAGAAATTCAGGTTGCCATATACCGTACCATCGTTGCGTGAGTACTGGACAGCCCAGATGGCCTCTCTGCCGTTCTCGTATTGCTCTTCCGGACGGAAGTTATTGTGAATATCATTTTCCAGACCATAATTGGCATAGAGTGATGGGTTGGTATATTCTATCACCTTATTTAAATCTGTATCACTGATGCTGGTCACCTGATGGCTGTTGACATCATCCTGATGATAGGCCTTATAAAGATAGACCTTAGCCAGGAAAGCGGCTGCGGCAGCCTTTGTGGGGCGTCCCTTGTCTGCTTGGTTCACGGGCAGCACAGCATAAGCCTCTTCCAGGTCGTTGATAATCTGCTGCCAACCCTCGTCGTTGGTATATTCGGTGTTCGAGAGGTTGTTATAGTCCTCTTCCTCCATATTCAGCTTGTTGACAAAAGGAATCTTCTTGAACAGGCGCTTCAGCTGGAAGTGGCCATAGGCACGCAAGAACTTCATCTCGGCAGTACGCTGCAGGATAACGGCATTGTTTTGGTCTGCTGTTGCCAGAATATCAATGGTCAGCGAGATACGCGAGAGGTATTTGTACATCTTACCCCAGATAGAAGAGAAAGGCCATTCGTCAGTCTTTACACCTGTTGCCAGTTCCAGTCTGTGGAAAGGCTCACCGTCAGAGAAAGAGGCTCCGCCCACGTAGGCATCGTCAGAACGTGTATCGTAGTTCCACAGCGAGAACGACGCATTCATGTCTTCAATCGTCACCAGACCAGCATAGGCCGAGATGATGACATTATCAATATATTTGGGGTCCTTGACCTCGTCCTGAGTGAGTGTTCCCTGCGGAACCTGCTCTTCGAGGAAACTGGAACATGCTGTGAACACCATGCCACAGATGAGGACACATATTGTTTGATATATTGTTTTCATAACTATCTTTCTTAATTCTAAATTCTTAACTCTTAATTAGAACGATACGTTCACGCCGAATGTCATATTGAGAGGGATTGGATAGCCGAATCCGGGATTCTCAGGATCGACACCAGAGAACTTACTGCTCTTGATGGTCAGCAGGTTCTGGGCTGAGAGATAGAGACGGATGCGCTCCATGCGCAGCTTCTCGGTAAAGCTCTTCGGAACATTATAGCCCAGCTGAATGGTGCGCAGTTTGACGAACGAGCCGTTTTCAATATAATAGGTAGAAACACGTCCTTCGTTGTTCGTATCCGATGTGGTGAGGGCAGGGATGTCACTGCTTGTGTTTGTTGGGCTCCATGCATCGAGCACACGGACACCCTTGTTCAGATATGGCACGTTGATGGTAGAGTTGGCCCAGAAGTCAGTCTGCGACTTATAGCCGCGGCAATCTACGTCGACTCCCTGTACGCCCTGCCAGAACATGGTGAAGTCCCAGTCCTTATATTGCAGATAGACATTCAGACCCCAAGTGAAGTCAGGTGTCGGATCGTAAATCCAGGTCTGGTCTTCTTCTGTGATATAGCCATCGCCGTTGAGGTCGCGATAGCGGATGCGTCCCAGACCGGCACCCTCCTGGATGGCATGGTTGTCAATCTCGTCCTGACTCTTGAAGATGCCGTCAGCCACATAGCCAACCTGTGCGCCCATAGGATGACCTACCACGCTCTTGATACCGTTACCACCGAATGTTCCCTTGGCTGCTACGGTTTCAGGCAGCTTGGTGATTTCGTTGGTATAGCGGCTGATGTTGCCGTTGATGTCCCACGACAGTCCGTTAGCCAGCTTATGACGATAACCTACTGTCAATTCCCAACCAATGTTCTTCATCTCGCCGGCATTGATCCACTGCGAAGCACCTTCACCCATGGCGCCAATACCATCCATAGGCAGCAGGATGTCGGAGGTCAGCTTGTGGAACCAGTCGAAGCTTCCGTATATCTCGTTGTGCATCACGCCAAAGTCGATACCGATGTTGTGCTGAGTAGTTGTCTCCCATTTGATGTCTTCATTACCACGCTGAGCGCGAACGTAGCCATTGTTCAGGGCATAGCCACCATTCTTACCTGCAATGTCATAAGAGGTACCAGCATCGCCGCTCTCCCAAAGACCAGTAGAAACCACCGACTTGTAGAGGGTGTAGCGGGCTGTGTTCGATATCTCCTGGTTACCGGTCTGTCCCCAAGAGTAGCGCAGCTTCAGGTTGTCAAGCCACTTGTTGGCTGGCTTCATAAACTTCTCCTCAGAGATACGCCAACCGGCACTGACTGATGGGAATGTGCCATACTGATTGTTATGACCAAAGCGGCTCGAACCGTCGCGGCGTACTGTCAATGAAGCCATGTAGCGGTCAGCATAGGTGTAGTTCACCTTACCGAAGAATGATACCAGTGAGAATCCGTCGCCAGAACCCTCGGCCAACTGACGGCCTGAGCCTGCCGATGGCCACATATAGTCAGTATTCAGAATGCTGTATTCGTAACGCTTGGCACTGTTCCACTTGTAGTCCTGACGGTTTACCTCCATACCTATCATGGCGTCGGCGCGATGGTCGCCCTTCTCCAGGTTATAGGTGGCAATGGCGTTCCACATCCAGCGCATCCAGTGCTCCTGTTTGCTCTCTGATGCCGACTCTGTACGCTTCATCTTACCATTGGCAATAGGATAGGTGAAGAAGCGCTGCTCTTTCTGGCTGTAATCCATACCCAGGGTAGTACGTATCATGAAGTTCTTGAATGGGGTGATGTTGAGGTGTATATCGCCAAACGAACGCCACATCGTATATTCATTATCCTTATTGTTAGCGAGGAGACTCAGCGGATTCTCACGCTCTGAGTAGGCACCGAGAGCCTGGGCATACTCACCATTCTCTGCCCAGATGGGGAAGTTGGGGTTGAACTCGAGGGCATTCTCCAGAATACCACCAGGAGCATCGGTACCCTTAGTACGGTTCATGGTGAAGTTCTCACCAATAGTCAGCAGACCGTCGAACAGCTTATACTCGCTGTTGGCACGAGCCGAGAGACGGTTGAACTTGCTCTCCTTGATGGTGCCGAGGTTGTCGTAATAACCTACTGAGAAGAACGAATGGCCACGCTCTGAACCATTGCTGACGGAGAGGTTGTACTGCTGGACAACACCTGTACGTGTAATCTCCTTGAACCAGTCGGTATCACCAGTGCGGACTGATGCATTGTCGTCCAGATACATGTTCATTGACAGACTGTTGAGCACGGGGTTACCGTTCTTGTCGTAGCTCCAGTTGTAGCGATAGCCGAGATTGTTGTTGTTCGGATTGAGACCATCGTTGACGGAAGCCTGCCAGAAAGCACGGCCCCATTCTGAGGCATTCATCGTCTCAATCTTATTCTTATAGAACGATGCGGCCACACTGGCGTCGAAGTTCACCTTGATCTTACCTTCCTTGCCCTTCTTGGTGGTGATGATAATCACACCATTGGCAGCGCGGCTACCATAGATAGAGGCCGAGGCGGCATCCTTCAATACCTGGATGCTCTCAATGTCGTTACCGTTCAGCTCGTGCATGCCGGCCTTTGTGGGCACACCATCGATGATGTAGAGTGGATCGTTGTCGTTCAGCGTTCCGATACCACGGATGCGGACGGTGGCTGCACCAGAGGGCGAACCGTCAGCCGAGATGTTCATGCCTGGCACGCGACCCTGCATGGCCTTGATGGGGTTGTTCTCGTTTTGCTTGGCCAGTTCGTTGACGCTGACCACTGAGACGGCACCCGTCAGGTCGGCCTTACGCTGGGTGGTGTAACCAGTCACTACCACTTCCTCCACCATCAGCGCATCGTCCTTCATCATGACTTGCATACCGTCCTGTGCTGGCAGCTCTTGTGTCAGATAGCCGATAAACGAAAATACCAGCGTCTTACCAGCTTCCACCTTCAGCTTGAAGTTACCATCGAAATCGGTCACTGTACCGTTCGACGTTCCCTTCTCCATCACAGTAGCACCGATGACTGGCCCCATGGCATCTGTCACCGTTCCACTGATTTCCTGTTGCGCGTACATTAATGTAGTAAGCGCTAACATCAGAAAACTCAGAATGAATCTTTTCGTCTGTTTCATTTGCTTTACTTTTTAATTGGGTTAGTACTTTTTAAAGTCTGGTGCAAAAGTACAATAATAGAGGCTGAACGTTTAGAAAATATCGTTCAGCCTCTATTAATTATGTTACATGGAACAATTGTTGACTGATATGTCAATTTTGTCCACTTCTTAAGTCCATAGGATACTTACCGAATTGTTGTTTGAAGCACTTCGAAAAATAGCCAGGTGTTCCAAAACCCACCTCGAAAGCAATCTCTGAAACGGTTTTGTTGGTACTCGTCAGCAGGGCATAGCCACGTTGCAGTCGCATCTGCCTGAGCAGTTCTACGGGCGATTGAACTGTAATGGCTTTCACTTTTCTGTATAGTTGTACGCGGCTTAGTCCTACCTCGTCGCCCAGGTCCTCCATCTTCAGGTTGGGGTTCGACATGTTTTTGCGGATAGCCTCGTTCAGTGTTTCGGCAAAGATGGTGTCCTGCGAACGGGGTGCAGGCATCTCTTCCTTTGGTGTCTCGAATATCTGGCGCAGCTTCCGGTTGTTGGCATTGGTGTAGAACAGCGTCTCCTCCTCATTCAGGCTCTGTCGCTGATGAATGGCTTTACGTGTTTGGATGTAGGCACGCCACATCATGATGAACGCCACGATTAATAGAATAATCGCGATGAAACTGCCTATCAAGACCTTACGCTGGGTGTTATATAGGCCGAAGTACGATTCCAGTTTGTCGTGTATCGTCACCATATGGTCGTTCTGTTTCATCAGTTCTATCGATTCCGTCGTTACAAGGTCTACGTTATCGGGTGTCACAACAAATCCCAGCATCGGGTTCTCGCGTTCATAAGGCTTGCCAGTCAGAATATCCAGGGCCAGCTTGATAATCTTTTCGCCATGAGTGGGGTAGTAGTAGGTACCAATCTGATGGCCCAATTTCACATATTCCAGTCCCTCGCCAGGCATGCCGTCGATACCCAGAATCTTGATGCGTCCCTCGACGTCCTGTTCGACGACAGCCTTATATACACCAGTAGCCATGCCGTCGTTATGGCAGAAAATGAAGGTCTGGTCCAGTCGCCCAGCGTCGCTCTTGCGTAGCGAGTCTATCAATTGGGTGGCATAGTAACAGGCACTGTCGCTCGACCAGTCGCTCTTCCTGCAGATATAATCCACTTCAGGCAATGCTTTCATAGCCTTTTCAAATCCGATGTGGCGTTCCAAGGCGGGCGTGCTGCTCAATAGCCCAGTAATCTCCATCACCAGTGGCTTCTTGGGTGTCGTCCCCTGTCTCTTGGCTCTGACAACAGAGGCAATATATTGTCCCACGATCAAGCCTGCCTCAACGTTATTGCCGCCAATGAATGCCGTATAGTCGGCACTCGTCTTGCGATCAAAGCTGACAACGGGGATGCCCGCCTTAAGTACTCGGGCTATGGCATCGTTGATGATTTGTATGTCCTCGTATGGAGCCACCACCAACAGGTCGATGCCCGTCTTTGCCAGACTGTCTATCTGGCGGGCCTGCAGTTCAGGGTCGTCAATCGCATTGGCTATGTTCACCTTGACATCGTGCTCATACAGATGCTGAGCTGCCAGCATCTCTTGGTTCACCTTCTCGCGCCAACGGCCCTTAGAACATTGAGCTACACCTATTTTATATATATTCTCGCTGTCCGAGCAAGAGGTCAATAGGGCAATGAATGTGATGATGAGTATGATCGTTTTACGCATTCCTGTTCTGTTTTTGCATGCAAATATACATCATTTTTTTTAGATAACCAAGCTAAAATAGAAAAATCTGCTACAGCGTATCAACGAAAAAGCGCAGCTCATCGCGAGCTGCGCTTTTCAACCAATTAACCAACTAACCAAAAAACTAATATTACTAACTAATAAAACTAACTGTATGAACCTAAAACTTTGCTGCAAAGGTATAACATATCATGTTAGTTGTCGATAATATTTGTTTCAATGATTATAAAATATCGTTCATTGAACTATTTTTAATAGCAATGAACGATATTTGCAATGATTCTATCCAGGCTGCAAATCCTTATGCTACCGTCGTATAACGAAGCGTGGACTGGCCCATATTTCCAAGTATTCAGAACCAGGACTGCTGTAGGGTGTAGTGGGTGAGAGAACGCCATAGATTTCCTGATTCTGTGGGAAGGTGAAGGTGGTGGTATCGGCGGGTTGCCAGTCGCTCCATAGCGTCATACCCTCCAGGCGCTGTGTCTGAATGTTTTCTGAGAGGAGATAGAGATGGCGGTCCGACTGGGTGCAGACGGGTGTCTGTTCGCTCAACTGCCATCCCAATCGACGGGTGCCGTCCTGTTCGTTCTGCGATACCTGTACGAGCCAATCGGCAGAATAGGTAATGCCGGAACGGGTGACAAATGACTCGGCGTGACACTGGAGGGTGCCGGGCTCGCTACCCATGGCGGCAGTAAACTGGATAGTGTCGGCCTTCGACGTGTAGATGCCGTCGTCGCCAGCCACGCCAATGGGTGAGGCTATGAGCATCCAACGACCAGTCAGACCATCCAGTTCTGGTGGCAGGTCTTCTTTGAATTCAATACTGGCAATCTCGTTGGTGGGCACAGTCTTTACTGTACCGTTCTGCAGACGTATCTGCAGGTTATAGTTTTGTGCTGATGCCGTCGATGCGGCATTTCCCCACCAGCCGCTAAAAAGTGCAGCCGATAGAAACAGCCATTTGCGTATAGTCTTTTCCATTGCTATATTCATAAGTTTCGTTTGCTTTACGGTGACTGACAGTCAGACCGGCATGTGTCATGAGTCGTGTGCCGGGAAAGATGAAGGCGTACTTCATGCTGCCTCCGATGGTGTATTGTGCTGCTGTCAGGTATTGGTACTCTCGCCACAGCCAGGCGTTCATGGCGTCGGGCGATGTCTGCTTGTCGCTGGGTTGCGTGAACGTAGCGTCTTCGTAGGGCTCACCGCTTCCTTTCTGATAGCCCAGAACGGCACTGACTGAAAGCACGCCGTGCTGCAGGCATAGGTTGCGTGTAGCCTGCACAGTTACAGAATTGTTGTCAATCTTCTGCCGACGCAGATAGGGATAGAGATAGGCCGTCTGCTTGCGGTGCAGCATGGCGAATGCTGCATGCAGCGTCCATGCCGGCAATTCGTGGCGGATGCCCAGATGCAAGGTGTAGTCGACAGCGGTGTTGACCCATAGCTTGTCGGCTGTCTTCACGTCGTGATAGTATTCGTAATAGTACGAGCCAGCTTCGTTCTGCAGTTCACGGTAGGTTTCGGCATTGTTCTGTAGCTTTTCTGCCTCCAACCGGACGGCCAGCTGGTGGAGTGTGTGCCGACGTCGGTATGTCAGTTGTCCGTTGTAACCATAGCTGTTGCCGTGATGGTTGGTATAGGTGATGGTGTAGGGCGACTTGCGTCCGTAATAGCCCTTCCGGTGGCTATAGGTGAACGCATTGTGGAAGGACAGTCCGCTTGTGGGTGTTACTTCCAGCTGCACGCCTAAGCCGTGACTTTCGTTGAATAGCGGCATTTCGCGCGACTTGTCGGTATAGCCGTAGTTGCCGAACTGCTCAACCTTGCCGATAAAGTTGCCGTAATCGATCAGCGACTTGTATACCTTGTCGGACTTGCCGTAGGTGGCGAAGCTGACACTCTCGATGTTGCGATGGTAACGATAGTCTGCACCAAGTGACAGCACGCTGCAGACGGGTATCATGAGTCCTGCCGAGACCGTCAGGTCCATCAGCTTGTTCTTGTGGCGCAGGTCTTTGTATTTGGCATAGTTGGCTGCCGTATAGTCTGCCCTGATGCCCAGGGATATGCCCCGCCCGACGTCGACGCCCACGGCTCCCGTCAACTGGTAGGTGTCGCGGTGCTTGCGGCCTTCGTTGGTCAGCGAATCCTCGACGATGTCGAAGGGGTAATGGTCGGTGAGATGTATGAAGGCAGAGCCGGCCATATCGCGTCCTGTGTAATTGTCGTAGCTCATACGCCCGAACACCACCGTCCGCCTGGAGATACGATAGAACGACTCGACGGCAGCATCCAGCTGTATCACCTTAGGCGACTCGTAATAATTGGTCAGTCCGCCTCGTCCGCTGCTCAGGCTTATCTCTGCCTCTGCGATATTGCGACTGCTGAAGCGCGTGAGCCCTGCTGCATTGCCACACGTCAGCCAGGCTTCCTGTTGCCTGACGAACTGATAGTTGCGTAGCAACAGCGAATCCTGGGCGTGGGCAGCGACAGCCACAGCCAGAAGGGCGATGAGGTGTGTTAGTCTCTTAGCGAGCATTTCTGACGTTCGTGGAAATCTGCTGTGGAATTATTCGTATCCTGATAGATGATATGTGCACCGTTCTTGATGGAAGCCTCGGCATCGATGCCACTCGGATCGGTAGAGGCGTCGACCCCCAATGCGTAGTTGTAGACCAGCTTGCCGCTGTTTTCAGGCAGAGCTTCTGTGCTTGCCTTGTCAACATTGCGATAGATGGCGTGTCCCATCTGGTTGGTCAGCCATACGTAACCGGCGTCGATGTCGGCAGTGAGGCGTTTCTTGCAGTCGTCCTTCTTGGCGGCAGCATATATCTCTACGCCATCGATAATCCATCCATTGGGCACCTTGATGCAGTGGTTGGCCTCCTGGTGGTTGTTGCCACCGTCATACCACTGGTTGTCGGCAGCCGTAGCATAGACGTCAGGTGTGACATCCTTGGTCTGGAAGATGTAGACGGCAGGCGATGTGACACTGAGAGCCCATGCGGTACCCAGTCCGTATCTGATGGCTTTCAGATAGTGAGAGGTCGGAATGACATCGGCTGGGGTGGGGTAATAGCTGGTGTTGTCGTAACCACTCTCAGGGTCATACATGCAATAATAGTCCTTGTTGGCATAATTCACCGAGTTGCTCACCGTCTGAGTATTGTCGATGGCACCGTGCACATTGACAACCACCTGTGAGTATGGCTCAATGACCAGTGACTGCGGATAGTACCAGATACCGTTCAAAGCGGGCGTGAAACCCTGACTCTCGTATGACAGCTGGCCGCTCTCCGTATAGTTATTGTTGTTGGCCTGAGCATTGAATGGGCTGCAAATGCCGAAGCACAGGTTGTTGACAACAGCCTGCTGGGGACAGTTGTTATAGAGGATGATGCACTTGTCGAACTGGTAGTTCTTGCTGCCGTCGTTCAGCATGACGCCGCCGTTGTAGACCTCCTTGATGATAATCTGGTCGACGTTCTTGTCTTCCTGCTGTACTGCAGTCTCTATGTATGCTATGTCCTTGATGTCGGCAGTGGCTATCTCTTCCTTGTCGCCATTAGCCATTGTGATGACCATCTTCCAGGTCTGTGCCTGTACGTTCATAGACATCGTGACAAGGAGTATGAGTAAAGTTTTCTTCATGTGCTAGTTTCTTATTTTGATACTTTGTGAAGGGGTGCGCAGAATAAAGATGCCCTTGCCCAGTCGGCTGACATCCAGTCGGGCGCGTCCGTCTTCAGTAGCTGTGGTATAGTCGACAACTTTGCCGTCCAGGGTGTAGACGGTGACGCGGTCGCCAGCCTTCAGACCCTCGAAGAGCGCTTCGCCAAACGAGAATCTCGGACGTGCTGGCTCATCGACACGCACTTCCCTGATACCGGTATTAACCTCCTCGAAGCTGTTTCTCAGACCATCCATGCTGGTGCTGAGTATCTGCTCGCCTCCGCTGGTGACGATGAGGTTGCCTTCGCTGAAGGTGATGACGGGCCTGTCGCTGAGTGCCAGTTTGGCTACTTCGGTATTGTTCTTTGTCAATACCAGATATTGCACCGTCTTTGCCATCAGCATCGATGGCAACAGCACGATAGCCGTCAGAAGGATTAAACGTATTCTTTTCATGTTGTGTATACTGTTAATGGACGATTCTTTTCTTTGACATTTTCAAGTCAATCTGAATCTGGTTGGTGTTGTCGGGCGACACGATATTCATGCTCCTCACACCATTGAAGTTATATTGCCACCAGGTGTCGCCGCTGGGGTCAGTCAGCTGCGTCGTACTGCTGGCTTCATAGATGCCGGGGGGCACGCTAAAACGCGCCACCCCACGGCTATCTGTGAGTTCGACAAAGATGCTGGCATTGGCATCCTTCAATTCCACGCGCACTCCCTCGTAGGGCTCAACGCTGTTTTCAGGATACACCAACTGTACTTCGACAGCACAGAGGTCCACCGTCTCGTCGTAGTTACAGGCACCCAGCAGGAGTGCCACACTGATGCAGAAAATTAGTTTCTTCATTTATTTCAACGACCATCCCTTGCGGAGGTGGAAGTCAGCAGTCGAATTGTCTGTATCCTGATAAACGATCTTAGCACCGTTCTTGATAGAGGCGGCAGCATCAATGCCGCTGGGCTCTGTAGTTCCCTCTACGGCATCAGCGTAGTCGTAAACGAGCTTGCCGGCATTCTCGGCAATAGCCTCGGTAGCGGCCTTGTCGACATTGCGGTATGCAGAGTACTGCTTATTGCTGTTATACAATCCGAAGCCTGCGTCGATGGTGGTGTCAAGACGCTTCTTGCTGTCGGCCTCGAAGCCTAAACGATAGAACTCTACACCGTCCAGAATCCAAGCGTTGGGAATCTTCAGGCAGAGCTGCGACTGCTTCTCCTGTCCGTCGTAGTAGAAGTACTCCTCAGCCTTTGCCATCTCAGTCAGGTTGTGTGTTGCAGGCACTTCAAAGAGAATGAGAGCTGGCGACATGATGCTGACGGCCCATGCATTGCCGCTTCCAAACATCACAGCCTTCCAGTAGTTAGAGGCAGGGATGGAAGCCGATGGAGTGGGGTAGGCACTGGCATTGTTCAGACCGCTCTCGGGGTCATACATCACGTAGTCGGCATTGCTCAGGTCGAAGGCACCAGTGGCAATGGCAGAGTGGTCGATAGCACCGTTGACAGCTATCACGGCATCGCTGTATGGCTGGATGGTTATCTCGGGGATATACCAGATAGTAGCCCATACTGGAGTGTAGTCGGCACCGGCCCATCTCAGTTTTCCGTTTTCATCGTAGCTGTAGTTGTTGGGAGCATGTGCGTTAGCAGGAGGAACGGCACCCATAGCAAGATTCTTCAGGGTTACGACCTTGTTGCTGTTGTTGTAAAGGGTAATCGCCTTACACCAGCTGTAGCTCTTGCTGTCTTCGATTTTCTTAAAACCGCCACCGACATTGATCTCTTTGAAAATTACCTTGCCCTGGGTAGGAGCCTCAGGAGTCGTACTGGGAATGTCGTTGACTCCACAAGAAGTCAGACTGGCACTCATCACTGCTGCCAGCATCACGGATGCTGCTGCACTCAGATAATAACTTAATTTCTTCATAATACTTAAATGTTTAAATGTGATATTTGAATGTAAATTATATTTTCAGCTTAACCGACAGACCGTAGTAGAAACTCGGGATATAGCCGCTGCTGAAGAGCGACGTCTCCAAGTCGGTCTGCGACGAATGAACGGTACTCATGTTGCGGAAGAAGTTGTTGGCATAGAAGGACAGCGAGACGTGGTCGCCGATTTCCTTCGTCACACTCAGGTTGGCGGAGTAATAGCTTGAGAGCCTGTTGGGCTCCGTCACGTACGGATAGTTGGCATGCACCACGAGTTTCGAGAGGTCGTTATAGAGTGTCGTGTCGTTTTCGCGTGCCCATTGGTATTTTTCCGCAAAGGGAATCAGTTGCGTGGGGGCGTCCCATGTGGTGTAGTATTCCGGATACACGGCCATCAGCTGGTCGTCATAGAAACCGTAGTCGCTGATTTGCCGTTGGTAGTGATAGAGCGACGACTCCAGTCTTAGCGACACAATCATTCGTATCTTGGGAATATGCGTGGTCAGCGTCAGGTTCAGGTTCATCTGTTTCGAGAGGGTACCGTTGCTGACAGAGGCATTGGCACTACTACCTGCGCTGGTGACGTTGGCGCCCCGATACCAACCTACGTAGGCATAGGGTTGATTGCCCGTCATGGTGGTGTTCACTCCCAGAGGGATGTCAGCAAAGAGCATGTCGTCAGTACCTTTATAATAATAGTAGTTGCCATCTAACCGGATGCTGGTGTAGAGCGGTTTGATCTGGGCGAAGTCGACCACCCACTCCAAGCCGTAGCGGTCGATGTCGCTGCCGTTGACGTATCGGTTGTTGACAGCATACGTGTTGCGATCGGTGTACGCCAGCTCTCTTGATGGCTGCAGGCCACTTGCATCGCTCAGCGTCACAATGCCTGTCTGCTGGTCTACCGTAAACCGGCGGTTTCCCGTATCGATACCCGTGCCGTTAAGCGATGATGGCGGGGTATATCGGTAGGTCATGGGGGTAAACACGTCTGTCGACATATACGGACGACAGGTCTTGTGGTGGAATGCCGACAGCGACACCCGCGTGCCTTTGATGTCCATCTCTATGCCGATATCCGTCTGGTTGGTATATTGCCAGCGCAGGTCGGGGTTATAGATGGCTTTCGACACATGGGTGTGGTAGGCATAGTACGAACGGTTGTCGCTGGTGCTTGTCGAGGCAAATGCCAGACGGTCGGCGTAGCCCGGTGTGGGATAGAGTATCTGGAACGATGGTAACTTGACGCTTTTGCCCCATCCGGCATGTGCTGTCAGACTGTTTACCAGGCGGTTTCTGCGATTACGCCAGAAGATATAGCGGCTGTTGATACGTGGCGACAGACTGCTGACCGTCCCATAGTCGGACCCGCTGATGAGTGTGATGTCGTCACGGAGTCCGGCGGTCAGTTCCAGCGACGACAGCTTACCTGTAGGCACCATGATCTTGTCTTCAATGTAGAGAGCCAAGTTGTTCATCGACGGCAACTCGTCGTAACGGTATTCGCGCCAGGTGGGAGCATAGCGCATATCCTCGTAATAAGTACCCCGTCCGCCATTGTGACTGCCTGAGAAGTCGAGTCCCACCATCAGGTGATTTCTGATTGATGACTGACCGAAGGGCAATGAGGCGTTCTTCTCTGCCTTCAGCTTCAGCGACCACGACATCGGCTTCGAGTCGTTCAGCCTCTTGACATACCAATAGCCCGTCGGTCCTAGAATGATGTTTGCCTGCGGGTTCTCATCGTAGTCGGTGGCTATGAAGTAGCCTTGCTGCATCGAGTGGATATAGGGCTGGGCCGAAGCACTGCTGGCACTGTAGTAGCTCTCCGATTTCTTGTCGGCATACGACAGCGACCCCTTCAGCGACAGATTGGTGATCCACGACTTGTTGAGCAGCCAGTTGATGTCGAAATGGCCACGGAGCGTATTGTCGCGCATCTTCTGATAGTCATCCAACAGCTCATCGGGATCGGCATCCGAGCTGTAGCCGCCAGCATTACCCGTCAGACCAACGTTCAAGGTCAGCGGCATGCGGTCTCTCATGAAGACGTTCATATAGTGCAGCGAGATGATGTTGCGCTGATAGGCGGTATAGGGTGAGGCAGCATCGCTGAATGAGCGGGCATGCTCTATCGATACGTTCAGCAGTCCTTTGTGATGCCCGAGGTCGAAGCCTTTGTTGAGGGCTATCTGTCGCGTCAGCTGACTGATCTTTCCTTCGACGATGAATGGCGACTTACCGCGTCTGGTGCTCACCTTGACTACACCGTTCGACAGGTCGCCATACTCAACCGACGGGATACCTGTTACCACCTCCACACGCTCCACGTTTGAGGCACTGATGTTGCGGGTGGAGGCACCGGCAGTCTCACCTGTCATCGCGTTGTTGTCCAATCGTACACCGTCAATCTCGATAGCGGTGCCAAACGAGGCGTTACCCCTCTCCTGACTACTACTACGCAGTGCCATACGGTTGTCGCTCATCAGCGATGGATTGATGGTCTTGCCGCCAGGCAATAGCGTGGCGACATCCCCAATATTGAGTATCTGTTGCTGGTCGAGTGCAGCTCGGTCGATGGAAAACGAGGTGGTGGCTTCGTCCTGTTTCCGTCGTGCCGTGACGGTCACCTCGTCGAGTTTCAAGCTTTCCTCCTTCAGCTTGATATTCATTTTCGGAATGTCTTTCGCAATAGTCAGATAGAGCGTCTGCGTGGCATAGCCCAAGCACTGTATCACCATCGTCGTCTTACCCGTCGAAACCCCTTTAATACTGAAGTTTCCATTACTATCGGTAATGGCCCAGCGCCCGCTCTCCTTCATCAGAATGCTGGCAAATTCTATGGGTTGCCGACTATTTTCGTCGACAACTTTTCCTGCTACGGTCACCTGCTGCGCAACGATGGTAACCGCAAAAAACAGCACATATATGATGGTGGTAAATAATCTTTTCGTCATACCTATTTTTAATAGTGCAAAATTACTACGAACCGCTAAAATGCGCAATACCTAAAAGTGATGATTTTCAACTTCAGGGGGTTGCCTGATGCTTCGTGTTTGCTATTTTTTCCGTACCTTTGCCCCAAATTTCAAGAAATTATGAAGAAGATAACAATCGCTATTATCATGATGCTGGCTGGTTTCATCAACCTGCTGGCACAGCCCCTGCCACAGGACCCCGCAGTGCGCAAGGGACAGTTGAAGAACGGGATGACCTACTACATCCGTCATAACGCCAAGGAGGCCGGATTGGCAGATTTTTATATCGCCCAGCGTGTAGGCTCCATCCTTGAGGAGCCCCGTCAGCGCGGCTTGGCTCACTTTCTGGAGCACATGGCTTTCAACGGCACAAAGAATTTCCCCGGCAAGGGCAAGCGTCTGGGCATTGTGCCTTGGTGCGAGACCATCGGTGTGAAGTTTGGTGCCAACCTCAATGCCTACACCAGTATCGACCAGACCGTCTATCATATCGGTTCTGCACCGCTGAAGCGCGAAGGTATCATCGACTCCTGCCTGCTGGTGCTCCACGACTGGAGCCACTATCTGTTGTTGGAGGATGCCGAGATCGACAAGGAGCGTGGTGTCATCCACGAGGAGTGGCGCACGCGTCGTGCCGGCAAGGCTGTGCAGCGACTCATGGAACAGGCTATGCCGAAGGTGTATAAGGGTACGAAATACGAGGACTGCATGCCTATCGGCTCGATGGATATCGTCGACAACTTCCCTTATCAGGACCTGCGCGACTACTATCAGAAGTGGTATCGTCCCGATCTTCAGGCTATCATCGTTGTGGGTGATGTCGATGTCGACAAGATGGAGAAGAAAATCAAGAAGGTGTTCTCGTCCATACCGTTGCCTAAGAATCGCGCTGAGCGCATCTACTATCCCGTGGCCGACAACGACACCATGATTGTCGATATCGAGAAAGATGCCGAGCAGCCTATCGTGCTCTGTCATCTCTACCAGAAGCGTGAGGCTACACCCGACAGCGAGAAGAACAACGAGCAATATCTGCGTGGCGACTATATCGATGCGCTGATTATCAACATGCTTAACGACCGACTCTCCGAGCTTCGCCAGCAGGCTGAGCCTCCCTTCCAGAGTGCTACGGCTCGCGCTTCGTCGTTCTTCCTGAGTCGTACTAAGGATGCCTTCTCGCTCAACGTCTCGTGCAAGCAGAACCATGTGCTGGGTGGCATCATCACCGCCATTGCAGCCTGCGAACGTCTGCGCCAGCACGGCTTTACGCAGAACGAACTGGATATGGCCAAGAAGTTTAAGTTGAATCACGACGAACGCAAGAGCCGTGAACAGGGCGACCGTCGCAACTCAAAATTGGTCAATGAGTGTCTGAATAATTTCCTGGAGGGCGAACCGCTCATCTCCGTCGATACCCGTCTGCAGCTGACTCGTAAGTTCGACCGTGAGGTGACATTGCAGGAGGTCAATCAGGCCGTTCGCGAACTGATTACCAACCGCAATCAGGTGGTGACCGTGTATGCACCCGACAAACCCGGCGTGGTGGTGCCCACCGAACAGCAGATAGAGGAAGTCATCCTTGCTGCACAGCGTCAGGATTATGCTCCCTATGCCGATGAGGTGTTGGGCGACCAGCTCATCAGCCAGTTGCCCAAGGCTGGCACTATCATTAGTGAGAAACCCTATCGTCATGGCTTTACGGAAATCACCTTGTCGAATGGTATGAAGGTGTATGCCAAGAAGACTAATTTCAGTGCCGATGTGGTACAGATGAAGATACGTGGCGAGGGTGGCACGTCGGTCTATGGCGACGACGATATCCCCAATTTCTCGCTGATTTCCAGTTCTATCTCTGAGTCGGGTATCGGCAATTTCGATGCCAGCACCCTGCGTAAGATGCTCAAGGGTAAGTCGGTACGTGTGCAGACGTCGGTGGGCAGTCGCCGGCAGAGCATCTCGGGTGGCTGTTCGCTGAAGGATATGAAGACCATGTTCGAACTGACGCATCTCTACTTCACGTCACCACGTCGCGACACGATAGCCTATCAGGGACTCATCAACCGCACCCGCGCATTCCTGGCTAACCGCAACGCATCGCCTAAGGTCGATTACAACGACTCCATCAATGCGATACTCTACAACCACCATCCACGCTTGGAACCCGTTGTACAGGCCACGCTCGACAAGGCCAGCTACGACCGCATCCTGCAAATCTATCAGGAGCGTTTCAGCGATGCCTCTAACTTCAAGGCCGTCATCATCGGCAACTTCGACGAGCAGGAACTCCGTCAACTCTGCTGTCAGTATCTGGCCTCATTGCCCTCTACCGGCAAGCACGAGCAGACCAACTGGAAGCATATCCCACAGGTCGTCGGTGGCAGCGCTGTGCATAAGTTCACCAAGAAGATGGCCACACCACTGGCCAATGTCAGCATCTTCTATACCGCTGACGTGCCCTTCACCGCCCAGAGCGACTTGGAACTCGACTTCCTGAAGCGCTGTCTCAGCATAGCCTATACCGACTCGGTGCGTGAAGAGAAAGGTGGTACCTATGGTGTCAGCGTCGATTTCGACTTAGACAAGGACGACCAGCCGAATGCTACCTTGCGTATCAGCTATAATGCCGACCCGCAACGCTACGAGGAACTGAATCCTATCATCTATCAGCAGTTGCAGAATATTGCTGATAAAGGACCTGCGCGCTCGTCGATGCAGAAAGTCAAGGAGTATCTCATCAAACAGTACGACCAGATGGCCATCACCAACGACTATTGGGACTATGTCATCTGGCATGAACTCGACGATGATACCGACTTCGACATCAACTACTGCAAGATGGTCAGCGACATGACACCAGCCGACATCCAGCAGATGGCTCGCCGTCTGTTAGCGTCGAAACGCTGTATCGAGGTCACGATGCTTTCAGAATGACTTCTTCGGGAAGAAAACACGATTAGTTGGTGAACAAAAATTTATCTTTGAGCAATAAAAAAACGCATTTTTCACATAATAGACACGGGCACGGGCGCAAAATGTAATGTCAGGATTGCACACTGACACCTCATGTCTTAGCATTTATATCAATAGAATACTCCTGCGTTTGGCATTGTGGCAGACGCAGGAGTTTATTATGTTCATTAAGTAGATGATTTAAATCTTCATCTTTTCCTCAAAAGTAGCACCGCCTGCGGCTGAGAGTGTCGCTCATTGCCTCTCGGTAGCCTCCAGTCCAACAGAGGGCACGAGTCCTGTATGTTCGACATTCCGCTCATATCTCGATGGTCGATTATGCCAAATTATTCATATTTCCACTGTTATAGCCCAGCCAATCGTCGTGGTCGGGGGCATCGGGGCTGCTGCCAGCCAGCAGCATGGTGCGGTGCTTTAACTGTACGACCTTACACGTCGGCTTCTCATATGTTCTCTTTTTCATTGCTGTGTCCTCCCTACTTGATTACAATCTTTTTACCATTATTAATATACAGTCCCTTCTTGGTGGGCTTGCCACTCAGACGCACGCCGTCCAGCGTGTACCATGCCTCGCTGTCGAAGGTCATCTCGCCCGTTTCAGTATCGAGCGTCCCGATGCCGGTTGTCTCGCCATTGCTGCCTACCAGGCGCACAGTGATGCTCTGTGGCAGTTCCTCGTCCGTAGCTGCTGTGCCACGGGTCAGTGCACGGGCATTAGCCGCATTCGGCATGTCGTTCCACAGCAGGTATGCTCTCATCGGGCGAATCTTGGCGCCCCAAGCTACCTTCACGAAGTCACCTACATTAATATCATTTTTCGACACACCTGCAAAGCCATAGATATGGCCAATTTCCTGTGAGCGATAGTAATAGTAAACATCATCTGGATCGTTTTTCCAGTGCATGTATTCATACGTTCCCTTAAACGTCCAGTGGCTGCCAGGGTCAGCCGTCTCGCAGTTGCCGCCACTGCCGCCATCCCTGGTGAAGAGCCTTACACTCCCATTAATATTGGGGAACGTCATGGTTGTCGCTGCAGGCATAAACAGATACGGCGTGTTGGCTTCCAGCGTGCCCTCTTTATTTGCATCATTGCCTGTTTCCTGCATCGTAGCAACCCACTTATCGTTTTCTTTCTCTACGCCTACAAACTTATAGAACGTGCCGCCCTCTTCGCCATTGCAGGTATAGTTGAACGGCAGCATCACCGTCGAAGCCATGCCGGGAGTGAACACGCGGTTGCTGGTCACGTGATTCACGATTATGTTATGATTAAAATCAATATCGACTGGATCTACCGATGTGCCGTCTAATAACGCCGTTTTTCCGTTCTGGTCTTGATAAACGTATACTGCACCAAATTGATATGCTAAGAAGGGTGAGATGGTAAACGTCGCCTCTTTTGAGTCCGAGTAGTTGCCCTTGCCCGTGATGGTGACTGTGGCTGTTCCAGCGTTGACGTTATTGCTGTAAGCCACCTCGTAATCCGTGCCAAGAGTGAGCGTTGTTTCTCCATCTTTAACGGTCACGGCAGGTTCGATTGCCGAGCCCGTATAGACCTGGGTGGGTATAGATGCCACGTCGCAGTTCAGCATAGACTTCAATACTGACACAAACCAATTTCCCTCGCCCTTGTCCGTCAGAGTGAACACATAGAAGCCGCTCTGGGAAACATAAAACGCTCTTCCACCATTCCCAAATGTGGATTCTCCGCCGGTGTAAGGCACATTGATATCTGAATTAGAACCCCAATAATTGCCAGAGTTATCGTAAATAGCATATCTTTCCATTGTCGTTTTGTCAAGCCAGACTATGTTTTCGCCCTCATAGAGGATGCTCACAGGCTCAGGACTGCCGCCTTGCCTAAGATAGAATGTCGTTTTCGCTGCGCCCCATTTCGCATAAAACGTCATATCCTCGGTTGCCGTGGCTGGAATGGAGTAATAACGGTCGCCTGTGAAATCCTCTGTTGTGTACCAGCCCTCGAATGAAGCACCATTCTTTTGAACAAATGTGGGAAGTGCAGTCGTTTCACCCTCAATGTAGTGGTCGATTTCTCCGCTTCGGATTGTGCCGCCACCAAGGACAAACGACACAGCGTGACTTCTTTTAAATTTTGCCCAATACTCCTTGTTGCCGGTTTCGGAAGAAGAAATGCTTGTAACGGCATCGCCTTCAAGGTCGGCATTGTCGTACCAGCCAAAGAATGTGTAACCCTCACGCTCCACCATTACAGGCAGCGGCGTGGTATTCCCGACAATGTATTTTGACGAATAAGCCGTTGCATCACCGTCAAAGGTGTGCAAAGTGATGTTTGCAGTAGTTACGCTCACACCGTCAATCGTGCCGGAGAAATTCGTCTTGCCACCACTCAGACCAAACATCGAGCCGTCGGCAAGCGCGTCCTGATAAT
>JAEEGF010177877.1_pt1 | contig 33843 bp, 22 predicted proteins | sample 9134171 | NCBI WGS metagenome assembly JAEEGF01 (sample SAMN16246542, study PRJNA631951) | gut metagenome | biome: gut microbiome; feature: rumen; material: AP-attached | host: Bos | place: Iran: Karaj | collected 2018-10
ATTTCAAGTTCGCTGCCATTTACCGTGTGAATTCCGGTAACTGTTTTTCCATACAGGTGGCTGATAATACTGTCAACTACCGAGTCACGCAGCGGAACTGCAACTTCAATTCCAATTTTACGGGCAACATCAATAAACTGGCCGTTGCTTACAAGTGCGATACTGTTTTTAACGCCGAGAGACTCGATATAAGCGGCCATAACGATATTCATTTCGTGATTGCTTGTCGCACAGATTACAAGGTCAAATTTATCGATACCTTCTTCCTGAACAAAGCCTTCTTCAGTTACGTCAGCCTTAAATACCTTAACATCCTTGAATTTTTCGCTGGCATTTTTTGCATTTGTTTCATTGCTGTCGATAATTACAAAGTCCTGAACTTCCTTATTTCTCGCACCAAAAAGCTTGGAAAGCAGGTTTCTTTTAGGTTTAATGAGCTTTTCTGCAACAATTGTTCCGATACGGCCGGCCCCTACGAGGGCAATTTTTTTAACAACCTTGAGCTGACTTCCGCACAGCCCGAGGAATTCAGTCAGGTCGGCGCGGTTCATCAGGATACCGATGCACGCACCATCATGAATTATTGTTTCGCCGTTTGGCAGGAAGGTTTCGCCGTTGGATTCAACATAAGCAATAACCAGTTTTTTGTCAGTAAAGTTTCTGATATCACAAATACGGGCGCCGTCAAAAACACTTCCCCGTTCAACAGAGATTCTCACCAGCTCATAATCAGAGTCCTCAAATTGAATTGAATCCGTAATCGCACCGCGTTCAACAGCATTTACAATCGCCTGAGCCGCTTCAACGTCCGGATGTACCATATAGTCAATTCCGTACAAAGGACGGTGCTTTCCCGAAAAAGTTCCGGCGTGTTTTTCTACAGCCGAAGCCGAGTTTATATAGTATGCGTAATTTCGTACACGGGCAATTTTGAGAAGGTCCGGATAAACTGCGTCCACGAGCGAACAGGTAATCATGTTTACTTCGTCGCTGCTTGTAACACAAATCAGGGCATCTGCCTTATCAATTCCGGCCTCTTCAAGGGTAACAAGATTATTGCCGTCTGCGTTAACTACATCGCAGTCCAGGCGGTTTGATACGTGACGGACGGTTTCTTCATCATTATCAATAAGAACTACATCGTTCTTTCCGTTTATAAGTCTTTTTGCAAGCTGGATTCCTGTAAATCCAGCTCCTACAATAACTACTTTCATAGTAAAAATTATATATTGATTTTAAATGAATTTATAGCATTTTTTTTTGCAAAGTTGTATTCTGCATTTAAGCGCATTGACTGTCGTTGATAGCAGTGACGCGGTTTTTTTAACAACACAATATAGACACGATCCTGACAGCCATGTCAGAAAGGACGGGTACTATGACACTCACACTGGATGTTGGAAATTCCAACATTGTCGGTGGAATTTTTGACGGCGGAAAGCTGGTGCTTCAGTTCCGGCAGACAACCAGTCAGAATTCATCCTCCGATGAACTCGGCATTTTTCTCCGGTCAGTTTTACGGGAAAACTCCATCGATCCCGGCAAAATCGATTCGGTCGGAATCTGCTCGGTAGTTCCACCTATCAACTACTCCCTCTCAAGTGCAATTGTAAAATACTTTGGTGTTGAACCTCTGTTAATTCAAACAGGAATTAAAACCGGTCTTCAATTAAAGTATCCAAACCCAAAAGAAATCGGTGCAGATTTAATCGCCGGCGCCCTGGGAGCGGTAATGCTCGTGCCGGACAAAGATTTAGTCATCGTCGATATGGGTACAGCCACAACAATTACCGCCGTAACCAGAAACAAAGAGTTTATCGGCGGCTCAATTATGCCTGGCTTAAAAATTTCAATTCAGGCACTTGCCAGCGGAACCTCAAAACTTCCAAATGTTGAAATCGCCAGACCACAAAACGCCTGCGGCAAATCAACCATCGAAGCAATTCAATCTGGAATTTTTTATGGGGCTATGGGCTCACTAAAAGAATTAATCCATTACTTTAAAAAAGACGCCCTCAAAAACCCGGACGCATTTGTTATTGCAACCGGCGGCTTTGTAAAAAATTTTGAACCTTTTGGTCTTTTTGACAAAATCGTCCCTGAACTTGTACTTCTCGGAATCAAAAAGGCAATCGAATTAAATTCAACTAAATAAGGAATACCCAAATGAAAAAAATTATAAAACTTTTATCAGTGCTCACACTTGCACTTACTCTTGTATCCTGCACTTCAAAAAAGGACAAAAACGTTCTCCGCATGAACATGCTCACAGAACCTGACAGCTTCTTCCCATGGGAATCAGCCGCAACAGACACATCAGCCGTTAACTACAATATTTATGAAGGTCTGATGGGATTCGATTCTACAGGTGCAGTTTTTCCTCTTCTTGCAGAAAGCTTCACAATTTCAGAAGACAAACTTTCTTACACATTCAAAATCCGTCAGGGCGTTACCTTCCACGACGGACAGGCTCTTACAGCAGATGATGTTGTTTGGACTTACCAGAATCTCGTCGGTCTGAACGGATACACCAAACGCAATGATAAACTTCATATTATTGAATCTGTATCTTCTCCAGACAGCAGCACTGTTGTAATTCAGCTCAAAAAGCCTGCCGCAGGATTTATTCTCCTTGCAATCCAGCCAATACTCAAACAGGGATTTGAATACAGCAAAATCAATGCAAACGGAACCGGTCCTTACAAACTCGCCGGCTACGAACTTCATCAGAAGATTACACTCGCTAAAAACGACAACTACTGGAACCCTGAACGTGCCGCAAAAATCCCGACTGTTGAAATCCACATCGTAAGTGACGAAGCCGCTGCTATCAGTGCACTCCAGTCAGGCCAGCTTGATTTGATTCAAAAAGTTACCGCAGGTAACGCAAAATCACTCGCTGATCAATTTAAAGTAATCGGTCAGCCGCAGAACATGGCCCAGGTTTTTGCAATGAACACATCTGTTCCTGAATTGAGCGATCTCAACGTTCGTCTTGCAATCAGCTGTGCCGTTAACAAACAGGAAGTAATCGACGGAGCCCTGGACGGAGCCGGAGATATTATTTATTCAAACTTCTCGCCGCTTATGTCTGAGTATTACAACGACAAATTAACCGGTGTTACTCCTTTCAACCTTCAGAAAGCAAAGGAATACATGAGCAAATCAGCTTATCCGGAGGGTTTTGAACTTAAAATCACCGTTCCAGCAAGCTATCCTATGCACGTAAATGCTGCACAGATTATCGCTTCTCAGCTTGCCGTCCTGAACATCAAGTGTTCCATCGAACCGATTGAATGGGCAACCTGGCTCGATCAGGTTTATTCAAAGGCTAATTATGAATCAACTGTAATTGCATTCAGCGGAAAGCTTGATCCTTCAGAAATCCTCATCCGCTATTTCTCCACATATAAAAAGAACTTTACCCGCTTTAACAATGGGGATTACGACAGGGCATTTACAGCAGCAGAAACAGAAGTTGACCAGGCAAAACGCGTAGAGCTCTACAAGGAATGCCAGCGCATCCTCGCTGAACAGGCTCCTGCAGTTTATCTTTCTGACCTTCACAACAACGTTGTAATGGATAAAAAACTAATGGGATACAAACAATTCCCTGTTTCTTTCTACAATGTTGCCGAAATGTACTTTGACTAACGAACAGTCGTAAGTAAACTATCGTTAGTTAGTCCGGAAAAGCTGCTATGTTTTACTACATAAAGAAGTTTATAGATTTTATAACTACTCTCATTCTGGTTTCCGTAGTAACTTTTCTTACCTTCCAGCTCCTGCCTGGAAACCCTGCCCTCACCATCCTCGGCCCGGAAGCAGAGGATGCCCAGATTGCAGCCCTTGAACAGGAGCTCCAGCTGGACAGACCCCTTTACCAGAGATATATCAAATGGGTTAAGGGGGTCTTTTCCGGCAATCTTGGAAAGTCCTATAAATACGGTCAGAGTGTTACCTCAATCATCCTGGAAAGGGTAAAAACTACCGCAGCCCTGGCAGGCCTTTCGCTCATCTTTTCTTTTGGATTAGGCTTAATTCTGGGACTTTTTTTCGCAATTTCACGCAAAAACCGCTATTTAAAGCCGCTTTTTTATATAGATCAGATATTTATCAGCATTCCGTCATTTTGTACGGCACTTCTTTTAATTCTCTTTTTTACAGTGCTTTTAAATCTTCTACCGAGTATAGGTGTGAGCGGATTCCGGTCGTTTATCCTGCCGGCCCTCTCACTCTCTTTAGGTTCAAGTGCAATTCTTGCAAGATACATTAAAACCGCTGTTGATGATGAATACAAAAAGGATTATGTAAGAACTGCCCGCAGCAAGGGGCTCACAGAAAGCCAGATAATTTACCGCCACATTCTGCGTAATGCAATTATTCCGTCGATTACAACGCTTGGACTTATCGCCACCGACATCTTTGGCGGGAGCATAATTGTAGAAAACGTATTTTCTCTCCCCGGAATAGGCAAACTTATCGTTACTTCGATTTCTTCCAGAGATTTTCCTTTGTTACAGGGCCTGACCCTCTACCTTTCGGCAATCACATTGTTCTGTAACTTTGGAGTAGATATTTTATATTCAGTCGTTGACCCGCGCACCAGAAATTAAAGTTAAAAGTTCATCAGCAACTTCTTCTTTAGACATCTTTGGAAGTTCAATTTCATTATCTTTTGTAATTATTGTCACGATATTTGTATCTGTTCCAAAGCCTGCACCGCTGACCTTCAGGTTATTGGCAACAATCATGTCTAAATTCTTTTTGGCAAGTTTTGCCCGTGAATTTTCAACCATGTCCTGAGTTTCCATGCTAAATCCGCACAAAAACTGCTTCTTTTTATTCTGTCCGAGATATTTGAGGATATCGTCAGTTTTTTCCATTTCCAAAGCAAGTGAAGTGTCAGTTTTCTTGATTTTTTCGCCTGAAACATTTTTTGGACGATAATCAGCCACAGCCGCAGCCTTGATTACAATGTCGCAGCTGTCAAATTCTGCCTTTACCGCGTCAAACATCTCTTTTGCGCTTTTAATGTTTACAAGTTTAACACCTGCAGGCTTTTTTAATTGAACCGGTCCGCTGACAAGCGTTACATCCGCCCCCCTCTGTGCAGCCACTTTTGCAACCGCATAGCCCATCTTTCCTGTCGAGTGATTTGTTACATATCTTACAGGATCAATTGCTTCCTGAGTCGGGCCTGCTGTTACGAGGATTTTTTTACCTTTCAAGTCCTTTTTGCGGCTGATTTCCAGGCAAATATGTTCAAAAATCTCTTCCGGTTCGCTCATTTTGCCACGGCCAACATCACCGCAGGCAAGGAGACCCTCTACCGGTTCAACTAGTTTATAGCCGTATTTACTGCAGAGTTTGATATTGTCCTGGGTAACCGGATTGTCATACATCGCAGTGTTCATTGCGGGACAAATCAATTTAGGGCATTTTGATGCAAGGAAGGTAGTACTAAGCATATCATCAGCCAGCCCGTGAACCACCTTTGCAATCACATTTGCCGTAGCCGGAGCAATGACAAAGATATCTGCTGCTTTTGCAAGCGATACATGTTCAACCTTGAATTCAAAATTTCTGTCAAAAGTATCTACGAGACATTTATTTTTAGTCAGTGTTTCAAAAGTAATGGGATTGATAAAATTCAATGCATTTTTAGTCATAATTACATGAACATTTGCATGATTTTTTACCAGCAGACTTGCAAGAGAAGCAGCTTTATAAGCGGCAATACTGCCTGTTACACCAAGAATTACGGTTTTTCCTTTAAGCATGAGTTTAAATTATTATTTTTAGCAGTACTCGTCAAGGCAATAGTAATTATCATAAAAGCCGTAAAGTTATATAATAAAACGTGTTTTCAATTGAATTAAATTCATATTTTAAAAACAAAAAAATCCTCACCGGCTCAATTCTTTTAGGCCTTATTCTGATTCTGATGATTACAGGCTTTTTTTACCTTCCGTTTGATTCCAGCCAGATAGATGTTAATTCAAAACTTGAGTGGCCTTCTTTCACACATCTTTTAGGCACAGATAATCTTGGCCGCGACGTTCTTTCCCGCATCATGGTCGGAATACGCATTTCCCTTTTAATCGGTCTTGTCGTTATGATTTTTGGACTTGTCGTTGGCGGCCTTTTGGGTTCATTTTCCGGCTATTTTGGTGGGCCTGCCGACACAATTATCATGAAACTTGTAAGCACACAGATGGCCTTTCCAGGCATTCTTTTGGCCCTCATGCTGGCAGCAGTTTTTAATCCAAATATTTATGTCACAATTCTTGCACTCTGTTTAATGAGTATTCCGCGCTTTACAAGAATCACACGCTCCGGTTTTATTGAATTTAAAAATTCGACCTTTGTAAGGGCCGCAAAATCCAGAGGGGCCTCTAATTTACGCATAATGTTTATTCATATTCTGCCAAACATTATCCCGGAACTAATTGTAACTGCCACCCTTTCTTTTTCCATGTCGATTTTAAGTGAATCCGGCCTGAGCTACCTCGGGCTCGGTGTGCAGCCGCCACATCCAAGTTTTGGCCGCATGTTAAACGACGCACAGCAATACATCTTCAGAAACCCGTTTGGTGTTATCTGCCCCGCATTCTTCCTGATTATTCTTGTTTTGAGTTTTAATCTCATCGGGGACGGCATTTCGGAGGTTAACAACAAATGAGCCTTCTGGAAGTTAAAAACCTTACAGTTGAATTTGACGCGGCCGACCAAACAGGAAAAAGCTTTAAGGCAGTCGACAATGTTTCCCTTTCAATCGAAAAAGGTGAATTTATTGCTCTTGTCGGAGAATCCGGTTCAGGAAAAACCGTTACTTCTTTAAGTATTCTGGATTTACTGCCTGAATCTGCCAGAAAAACATGCGGAACTATCACTTTTAACGGCACTACAAAATCAGTTGTTTTCCAGGAACCGATGACAAGCCTTAACCCGCTCATCAAAATAGGAAAACAAATCCAGGAATCTGCACTTATCAAGGGCTATTCAAAAGAAGAAGCATACAAAAAGGCTGTTGAACTTGCAACTTTGACCGGTTTAACTGACATTGACCGCATTTTTAATTCATACCCTCATCAGTTATCCGGTGGAATGCTCCAACGTGTTATGATTGCTTCTGCCCTTATGACAGACCCTCAGCTTTTAATCGCTGACGAACCGACAACTGCGCTTGATGTTTCTACACAGAATGAAATCATCAAAATTATTTATGACCTCAACAAACGGTTCAATATGTCACTTTTGCTGATTACTCACGACTTTACAATCGTAAAAAGAATGTGCTCAAAGATTTACATCATGTACAAAGGCAAAATTGTTGAATCCGGCCCGGCCGACCAGATATTCAATGACCCCAAACATCCCTACACAAAGGCCCTCTTGAATTCAATTCCGACTCCGCAAAAGCGGGGCAAAAAACTGCCCGTTTTCTTTGATGAACCATCTTTTTCCCGCGCAAAGGAGGTAACACATGAAAACTAAAACTCCCCTGGTTGAATGCGTTAATCTCTGCAAAACTTTTTCTGATTCAAAAAAAGAAACCCGCGCGGTGGACAATGTAAACCTCAAAATCTACAAAGGAGAATGCTACGGCCTTGTCGGTGAGTCTGGCTGCGGAAAATCTACACTTTCTTCGATGATTTCTGCCCTGCTCACTCCAACTTCCGGAACAGTTCTTTTTAAGCAGAGCGATATTTCAAAATTCAACAAAAAAGAATTAAAAGAATTCAGAAAACAGCTCCAGATTGTTTTTCAGGATCCATATTCTTCACTCAATCCCAAGCATAAAATCAAAAATATCATCCGCGAACCGTTAAAAATTCACAAAATCGGCACAAAAGAAGAACAGATCCGGCTTGTTAATGAAATCAGAACCCTCATCGGCCTTCCGCCGGATTCTCTGGAAAAATATCCGGCCCAGCTTTCCGGAGGCCAGAGACAACGCGTTGCAATCGCTGCAGCCATGATTTTACGTCCGGAATTTGTCATCTGTGACGAAAGTGTCAGCGCGCTCGATGTTTTGATTCAGGCACAGATTTTAAACCTCTTAAAGTCCATGCAAAAGTCGCTCAAACTGACATTTTTATTTATCAGCCATAACCTGAACGTTGTTGCCTACATGGCCGACAGAATCGGAGTAATGTACCGCGGACAAATCGTTGAAGAAGGCACGGCAGAAGAAATTCTTAAAAACCCGCAGCATCCTTACACAAAACAATTGCTGAAAGCGGCAGGCCTTTTAAACGAACCTACTTCCTGATTTCGCTTATTAAAAGTCCACTGATTGTAAGAATTGCGCCGACAGCTCCCATCAGAGTAATTTTTTCTCCAAGCGCAAAATAAGCAAAGATAATCGTCACCACAGGAATCATGTAAATTCCGACAGTTGCAGTTACAGTACCAATGATCGAACAAACCTTGTTCCAGACGGCAAAGGCAAAAGCACTTGCACCAAGGCCCAGAAAACACAGGTTCAGATAGTTGTAAAAGTCACTCCAGCGAGCCTTATTCAAGAGGGGGTCGGTATTTATGTATGCAGAGCTGTCAGGACCTGCCATAAAGGCACCATAAAGCGCTATAGGAATCATAAATACGAGCGCCCAGAAAAATACACGCCTGGTAGCACAAATCGGCTCGTAACCGGCCTTATTGATTTTACTCACAAAAAGACTGTAAAAACCCCAGCTCACAGCAGATGCAAGAGCCAGAAGGTCTCCTTTCGGGCTCACATGAAGCACTACTGCTCCGTTAAAACTTACCAGCGCAATACCCATTATTGCAATCAGAAATCCGATGTTAAAAAAGATATTGAGATGCTTTTCCCTGAGCCAGATCTGGGCAAAAATCGCCGTAAACATCGGGCATATTGAAACAATAATGCTTACATTTGACGGACTGGTAAAACTTATTGCCGTATTTTCCATAAACTGATAAACCGTAACACCTGCAAGTCCTGCTGCCATAAAAAGAAGTTCATCTTTGTTGCGGAACAGCTTGAGTGCCTTTGGTTTTAAGAGCCAGAGTCCAAGATATGCGATAATAAAACGAAGGATAAGAATTTCAAATGCACTGAAGGATCTTAAAAGGTATTTGGTACAGACAAAAGTGATTCCCCAGATAAATATTGTGACTGCAGCCAGAAGAATGCCGAAAGTTTTGGTTGAATTTTTAAACATATTGAAGTGTAACAAATTCAACTTGCAAAAAGCAACTACTACCACCTGAGCCGATTTCTCAGTAAAATGAATTAATGGCAACTTACCCGAAAGCGATTCAGGATTTACCGATCACAGAACATCTTGATTCGATTTGTCAAACATTAAAAGACTCTCCTTCACGAATTTTAATACTCACTGCGGAAACCGGTGCAGGAAAATCAACCGCCCTCCCTCTCGCTCTTTTAAAACACTTTGACGGAAAAATAGCCATGCTTGAACCTCGCCGTCTTGCAGCCACAGCTGTTGCCTCACGGGTAGCAAATCTTCTGGATGAGGAGGTGGGACAGACTTCAGGGTACACTGTTCATCTGGATTCAAAGACCGGTAAACAAACTCGCTTTACTGTAATGACAGACGGTGTTTTTGTAAAACAAATCCAGAGCGACCCATTTTTAGAGGGGGTCAATGTTGTTGTCCTTGATGAATTCCATGAGCGCTCCTTACAGTCTGATTTATCCCTGGCATTTTTGCGCCAGACAATGCAGGCCCGGGATGATTTGTATCTGGTCATAATGAGTGCTACGATCGACGCAAAAGCAATTTCAACTGAATTAAACGCTCAAATTCTTCAAATTCCGGGCAAATTGTACCCTGTTCAGGTTGAATTTGAACCATCAAAGTCCGTCACATCTGTGATAATTAATGAAATAACTAACGCTCGTAAGCCTACTACCGACCGTTCGGTAGCCACCAAAACTGAAGAAAACTATCGTAAAGACACGATTCTCGTCTTTCTTCCCGGCATATACGAAATCCGTAAAATTCAGTCAGAACTCCAGGAAAAGCTCATTGACAATTCAATTGATATAAAAATCCTGCATTCCTCAATCTCCCTTGCCGAGCAGAAAGAAGTTTTAAATCCTGTTCCCCAAAATTTGCCTCAGAGGGTAATCCTGTCTTCGGCAATTGCAGAGACCTCTCTCACAGTACCGGGAGTAAACACTGTAATTGACAGCGGCTGGATGAGGCTTAACCGGATAAATCCCCGCCTTTCCATGCAGACCCTCGTTACGGAACGTGTTTCTCTTTTTAACGCCCAGCAGAGAACAGGTCGTGCCGGACGACTGGGACCGGGTCGCTGCATCCGTCTCTGGGACAAAAATGAAGTTCTGGTTAAACAGGTTGATCCGGAAATCCTGCGCTCGGATTTAACACCATGCGTTCTTGAATGTGCACAGTGGTCAAGCGCAGCTATCAGCAGCCTGGAGTGGCTTACTCCTCCACAGCCGTCCGCCTGGAATTCAGCCGTGAACCTTCTGGAAGGTCTTGGCTTATTAAAAGACAACAAAATCACCGGTGACGGAGAGGTTGCGCTAAGCCTTCCCCTGCATCCCCGCTTTGCCGCAGCACTCATCTTTGCTTTAAAATCAGGTAAAAAAGCAGAGGGGGTCGGCTTTGTTTCACAGTATGCTGAACAAAATAACCTTTCGCCAAAGCAGATTGAAAAATTCAAGGCGGAATTAAATTCAAAAATAGACCGCCTTAATATCAGCACGGTCAGCAGTATGAGCAAATCCTACAGCAGGGCAAAGTTACTGCTGGCAGGCTTTCCGGACAGGCTCGGCCTGAAAACTGACGATAAATCATCAAAGGAAGGCTCAACCTATCAGTTTGTAAGCGGCAGAAAAGCATTTCTTGCCAAAAATCCATCTCAGTGTCCGGAATGGATTATCGCAACTGATGTTGATGCGGGCACGACAACCGGCAAAATCTACGCCTTTGAATCTATAAACGAAAACGAAATCCAGAATTACATCGAAACAAATTCAAAAGAAACAACCCGGGTTTATTTTGAAGGCAAATCCGATAAAATCAAAAAAGTTAAAATCCGTTCCCTGGGAGCAATCATCCTTAACGAAACTCCCCTTCAAGTTGATGCGGACGACTTTGCAAAAGCAATTATTAATTCAGTCAAGGAAAACGGTCTGGATTCAATTGAAATTGATGCAAGGACAAAAAACTTTTTGATGCGTTCCATTTTTTATGCTCAAAAAAAATCCCGCGAGCTTTTTACCAGACTGGAACATCTCTCCTCAAACGCAGAAGAATGGCTTTTACCTTTTATAACCTCAAACAAACTGCAGGCTCAGACGATTTATGACGCCCTCTACTATTACCTGAACGGCCAGGAAATTGATTCAAATGTTCCTGAAATTCTGGTGCTTTCCAACGGAAAAAAGGCCAAAATTCAATATCAAATCCAGAATTCAGGGGATAACCTAACTATCGATAGTTTGCTAACTACCGTTCGTACGTTAAAAATTCAGCCGACTATTGAGATAATAATACAGCAAATCTTCGGATGCCTTTCCAATCCGACGGTCCTCGGGGAACCCGTTCTGCTTAAACTGCTTTCTCCGGCAAGACGCCCTCTGCAGATAACAACTGATCTTGCCGGTTTCTGGGACGGCGCATGGATTGAGATTTGTAAAGAAATGAAGGGGCGGTATCCGAAACATAACTGGGATTACCGCCTTGTCCAGAAAGATTAGTGAAGGGTTTTTACATTATAATAAAGCACATTACCGTCTACATTTCCGATTGCGTATAAGCCATAGCGGCCGCCAACCCAGTGTGCGTTTTCTGTGCTGTAATATTCGCTCTTCCACTTGAATTTCTTAATTATCGTTCCCGCAGTGACTGTAAATTGAATTGCCCCTGAATAAATACTGAATGGCATAAAATCCATTCTAAAGCGGATTCCCCGGTCACCGATATCGGGCAATACAACGCGTTCAACTTCTTTTTCACTGCGGCGGGCGTCTGTCAATTCATTATTAACTGACTTGATGTAAATCAACTCAATTCCACGGTCGGTGCGTTCAACGGCAACTGTTGCGTAATCCTCTCCCTGATGAATTACACCCGTGCGGCAGCCTTTCGGCAGCGTTGTGGAATCAAGTTCCGCAATAAAATAAAAGCTCTCATAACAGATTTTCTGAGTAAGTACATTTGATGAATGCCACAAAACAGGATAAACGTCATGGCTATATGCTGCTACATTCAATATATTCAATTTGAATGATTCAATATCCGTATTTACGGCACCAACCTGAGTTGCAAAGTGTTCGCCGTGGTTACCGCTCCACTGCCAGTGAAGATTAGCTTTTTCAAAAGCCCGGGTGTTGCGGCTGATATCAAGTGCCGGAAGCGATCTGTGTTTAACTTTCGGACTTTTGTATTTAAGGACAGGTTCGCCAGGGCTTACCAGGGTTTTAACCGATGTTCCCATTAAAGGCCAGTCGTCTTTCCAAATCATCGGTTCAAGATGAATGATGCGGCCAAAAATGCCGCGCTCCTGAAAATGAATAAACCAGTCTTCATCACAACTTGTATGAACCCATGAACCCTGATGAGGCCCGTTGATTCCTGAATGACCTTCCTTGAGGAGTATTTTGTCTTCATAGGGACCTTCAAGATTTTTTGAACGTAAAACACTCTGCCAGCCGTCTGCAACGCCGCCGGCAGGTGCAAAAATGTAGTAATAACCGTTTCTTTTGTAAACTTTCGGGCCTTCAATTGTCGGCTGCTTTTGGGTTCCGTCAAAAATGATTTTATCTTCGCCAACGCACTTCATCTGAACCGGATCATATTCCATCAGGCCGATTTTGCTGTTGAATCCGCAGCGGCTCTTTGCAAACGCGTGAATTATATATGCTTTTCCATCATCATCCCAGAAAAGTACAGGATCGATAAAACCCTTACCCGGATGAATCTGCTTGAGGGGGCTCCATTTTCCAAGCATATTCTCTGTCTCAGTGATATAAAGTCCTTCATCAGGAAGACCTGTAACTATATAATACTTTCCGTTGTGAACTGCAAAACTTGGCGCCCAGATTCCCTGAGCGTTCTGAGGATATGTGTAGCGTGAAATAGGGATGTTTTCTGCAGCGTAATTGACGAGTTTCCAGTCTACAAGGTTCTTTGATACCAGAATCGGCAGCCCGGGTGTAAAGTTAAAACTTGAAGCCACCATATAATAAATATCATTGACCATTATTACATCTGGATCTGCATAATCACATAAACAAACCGGATTTGTATACATAAATCCCCCTTAAATTCAATTTTATCATCTTTGCAGATTTTATCTACCCTTGTATAATAAAGTATAAAGCAGTCATTTTATTATGACAAAATTTTATGGAGGATTTTTTTATAATGAAAAAATTTATTCTTGCTGCCCTTACACTTTCGGCTTCTGTTTTTGCCGCAAGTGCTGTGACACTCTCGCCTGCCAACGGAGCAAAAGATGCTCCTTATGACGGACAGCTTGTTGTCACTTTTGACGCTGCACAGAAAATTGCCGCAGACGCCAAAGTTATCATTTCTGACGAAGCAGGAAATACAGTTGATACTATTCTTGCTGCTGACGAAGTTCAGACATTCAGTGACGGAGCTAAAGTTAATGTCGGCTCTCAGCTGATTCGTGCCGATGGAAACAAAGTTTTCATCACTCCGCACAATGGTTCACTCAAACCAGGTTCAACCTATTCCGTTAGCTTTGATGGTGCCGGTGAATGGAAATTCACTACAAAGGCTGCTCCTGCCGCATTTGCAGACGGTGCAACAATCAAAGTAAACCTTGACGGTTCAGCTGACTTTACATCTATTCAGGCTGCTCTGGATGCCGCCGCTGCAACACCTGGAACTTACACAATTTCTCTTGCTGCAGGCCACTACTATGAACTTTTGCACTACACCGGTTCATCAAACATTATTCTTCAGGGACCTAAAGGAAACAACCGCGGTGATAACTGTGTAATCGAATACATCAACTGCAACGACCTGAACGCCGGACAGAAAGAACGCGTTTCATTCTACTTCAAGGGAACTGACGCAAACCTTACACTTGAAAACCTTACTTTGATTAACAGCGCTGATGGAGAAAAAGTATATTCTTCTGCAGTACAGTATGCCAGCGGCAACGCTCAGGCAGAAACGATTTTCTTCCACAACGGTAAGGGACACAGACTTCTTGCCAACAACTGCAGTTTTAAAGGACACCAGGACACAATGCAGATCAGCGGAAAATGCTGGTTCTACAACTGCTATGTAGAAGGTGACGTTGACTACATCTGGGGTTATGTTGATGTAGCACTCTTTGAAAACTGCGAACTTAACTGTGTACGCTATGTTAAGGACCGTGCATACCTCTTTGAATGCCGCGTTGGTTCAAAAGAAGAAAACATTGTTCCAAAGGGATTTGTACTGTTCAATTCAACTGTAAATGTTGAAGAACGCCAGACTGCATTTATCGCACGCCGCGCTACAGCAGTTGAAAAGGCAAAAATTCCTTACTACGACCAGTGTGCAGCCATCAACGTAAACTTTAAGGGACCGGGAAGCTTTAACCCGATGTACTACTACGTAGGAAAGGCTCCGCAGTTTGAAGGCGACTGTTCTGCAATCGGATGGAAGTCATACAACCTGAACTTTAAGGAACTTGCAGGAACAAAACCTACAAAAGAAACTGAAGCAAAACGCTATAAGGATTCTGCAATTCTTAACAAAAAACAGTACAAGGCTGAATTTGCAAACCGTAACCTGATTATGAACCGTGTTTATAACAAGTCTACAGGCAAATATGAAGCTGATAAAGATATCTGGGATTTGAACAAAGTAATCGCTGACCGCGGTTACAGCATCAAACCTGTAAAATAATAATCAGTTTGCTGACAAAAAAGGAGCGCCAGGAGGTGCTCCTTTTTTTATGTGTTGAATCTGATTATTGCAATCTGCTCTACTTCGTCTACTTTTTCTTTTATCAGCCTGTACAAGTCAGGCGTTTTTTTGTCCAGCTGCCGAACTTCGCTGAGCATGGTGTAAAACAAATCTCTGTATTTTTTCTGGGCAAACTTTTTTAATGTGGCTGGAATTGCGCGGATATATTTTTTATTGTTTGCCCCCGGCCTCTGGCTTAATTCAATCAGTTGTTCCAGCTCTTCCTGTTTTGTAGAACATACGCATTTTTCAAGGACAGTAAGGAGAGCAGACAGGTCTTCGTATGAAAGAGATTCAAGTTCTGTCAGGAGATTGAGTGTAAAATTGTCAGTGCTTTCGAATTCTACTGTTTTACTACCGAGCGTTAGTTTTAAGCCCTCAGCACCATTTATTTTAAAGTTTTCCTTTACCCTCTGGCAGCAGTACCTTCGTTTGAGCATCAGAAGAACTTTCTTTTCCAGCACAACCTTGTCGATATTTACCCCGCATTCCTTTCTGCTCTTTCTGCATGTGTCGATTACGAGGATAAATTCAATGTCTGAATTCAATCTTTTGTTGCTCTGCTTGCCGCCGCGATATTTAACGTAGTCGCTTGTTACGATTGAAACATAACCCTTGTTGAGGCAGATCCGCTTCATCTCGTCAAAGGGGATGATTCCGTCGGAACTGTAGCTGATTAAAATGTATTTTGAATTAATATTTTTGATTAACTCTTCAAACACCTGAACAGCTGTATCCCTGTAACAATATGGTGAACGGGTCTTTACCCAGTCAGTTCGGATACCGGCCTTGTTTTTGAGGACACCCTTTTCATTTAATTCAAGAGGTTCCGGGATTTTGTCCCAGCGGGCAATTGTATTGAGCATGTGATAATTGCTTCCGTACTGGTGCTGGTTGTACGGAGGGTCAAGGTAAACCACGTCCATCGCAGGAAGTTCTTTTACCAGCTTATTTGCGTCCTGGTTATAAACAAATACATCGCGGTCGCTGTCTATGAGTTCGTTCGGGTGCAATTCAATCTGACCGAGGATGCGGGTAAGTGCGTCCTTTCCGTGGCCGCCAAACTCTTTGTGATATGCCTTAAAAACTCCGCTTGTGTTTGTGTGGGTTGCACTTTCGTACAAAAGATTTGCAATCAATATACTTCTGGCAAGATTTTTTTCAGGAAAGTTCTGTTCGATGTAGTTACGGATTTTATCGATTGCAAGTGCGTTCTGGTGTGTGTAAAACAGGCGTTCGGTTTTGTTGTCCGCCTTGGAAATATCGTCCTTGTGTGCCGCATAATAGCGCGCAATGTACTGATCTTTTTTTGCCGGAGCCGGGAGCGAATTTATCTCGTTTATCAGTTTTTCGTACTGGTCGGTTCCACCGAAAAGTGCCCTTAAATCGCGTTTATTGGCCTTTATAAAGCCTTCCGCGAGCAAAGTGGCATAATATTCCCAGTCGTTGCAATGAATCTCAAATCCGAGGCTTTTGGCGAATCTGGAAACAACACCGGAGCCGCAGAACAGGTCTGCAAATTTTATGTTGTCGCCTTCGTGAATCCGGCAAAGTTCAAGTGCCTTGTAAATCAGAGATAGAAGTTTTCGTTTGTTTCCGATGTAGGCGATTATCTGTTTTGTGAGGTAGGCACTTTCTAAATTCATCAAATTTTCTCTAATAAAAAAAATTTTACCAAGAGAATTCCTGAGTGTCAATCCGATTGACCATTGGTTTAAAACCCAGAAGACCGGCCAAAAGCCGGTCTCCTGTCGTTTTTGAAATTAATTTGGCACGCTGCGTATTTTGCAAAGCAAAACACGAGTCGTGTCAGCATAAAACCTATTTATACAACTCAATAAGCTTCTGCAGGTGAACGAATCTTGCTTTAGCAGCTTCTTCGTTTCTGTCGAAGAGAACTTTAGCGCGTTCAGGGAACTTACGTGTAAGTGCCGAGTAGCGTGTTTCGTTGTTAAGGAATGCCTGGTAAGTTCCGTCGCCTTCTTTTGAAGTAAGGGTGAACGGATTCTTGCCTTCTGCTTTAAGGGCAGGGTTGAAGCTGAAGAGGTTCCAGTAACCAGCCTTAACAGCAGCTTTCATTTCGTCCTGACAGTGGTTCATACCGCCCTTAACGCCATGAAGTTCACATGGAGCGTAGCCGATGATGAGTGAAGGACCATTGTAAGCTTCTGCTTCCTGAATAACCTTGAGGGCCTGTGCAGGGTTAGCACCGAGGGCAATCTGTCCAACGTATACATAACCGTAGCTCATAGCGATTTCAGAAAGGGATTTTTTGCCCATTTCCTTACCGGCAGCAGCGAACTGACAAACTTCACCGATGTTTGAAGCCTTAGATGCCTGTCCACCTGTATTTGAGTACATTTCTGTATCGAATACCATAACGTTGATGTTTTCGCCTGAAGCAAGAACGTGGTCGAGACCGCCGAAACCGATATCGTAAGCCCATCCGTCACCACCGAAGATCCATACAGATTTCTTAGAGAGGTAAGCTTTCTTTTCCAGGATTTCTTTTGCTTCTGCCGAACCGTCTTTTTCCAGAGCTGCAATAAGGGCTTCAGCTGCAGGAGCATTTTCCTTTGTGCTGTCCTTTGTAGCCATGAAAGCGTCAATTGCTTCTTTGAGAGCGCCTGAAGCGTTCATTGCATTAAGCTTTTCGATAAGACCGTCGCGGATATATTTCTGGCCTGAGTACATACCGAGACCATGTTCAGCGTTGTCTTCAAAGAGTGAGTTAGCCCATGCAGGACCTTTCTTTGAATCCTTGTTGATTGTATATGGTGCTGTTGCAGCAGGACCACCCCAGATTGAAGAACAGCCTGTAGCATTTGAAATGTACATGTGTTCGCCGAAGAGCTGAGTGATTAAGCGTGCATAAGAAGTTTCTGCACAGCCTGCACATGAACCAGAGAATTCAAGGAGCGGCTGGTTGAACTGACTTCCCTTAACTGTGTTGTCGCCGAAGCCTGAATCTGCTTTCTTTGAAACGTTTGCAACGAGATAGTTCCATGCCGGCTGTTCTGAAAGGCGTGATTCCTGTGGAACCATTGTAAGTGCCTGAACAGGACAAACTGTTGTACATTCGCCACAACCCATACAGTCAAGCGGTGAAACAGAAAGTGTGAACTTGTATTTGCCTGCCTTTGGCTTGAGGTCAACTGCTTTTCCGCCGTTCTTTTCAACTTCAGCTGCTTCTGCATCTGTAAGGAGGTATGGGCGGATTGTTGCGTGTGAACAAACGAATGCACAGTTGTTACACTGAATACATTTTTCTGAATCCCACTGCGGAACGTTAACTGCAGTACCGCGTTTTTCGTAAGCAGAAGCTCCCAGCTGGAACTGACCGTCTGCAATGTCCTTGAATGCTGATACAGGAAGATTGTCACCGTCCATGAGGGCGATAGGGTTCATGAGTTTTTCTACCATTTCTACAGTAGCTTTTTCACCCTTAAGGGCAGGTTTAGCTGCATCCGGAGCCGGGTTCTTCCATGAAGCAGGAATCTTAACTTCGTGGAGAGCACCTGCACCCTGGTCGATAGCCTGACAGTTCATGTCTACAACGTCCTGACCTTTCTTAGAGAATTTAGCAACAACCTTTTCTTTCATGTAGCTGATTGCTTCTTCTGCAGGGAGAACGTTTGCAAGCTTGAAGAATGCTGACTGAAGAACTGTAGAAGTGCGTTTTCCGAGACCGATTTTTGTTGCGATATCAACAGCGTCTACAGTGTAAACTTTGATGTTGTGGTCAGCGATGTATTTCTTTGATTCAGCAGGAAGGTGCTTGTCCAGTTCTTCATCAGACCACTGGCAGTTGATGAGGAATGTACCGCCGTCCTTAACATCCTGAACCATCTTGTAGCCCTTGATGATGTAAGACTGGTTGTGACATGCAACAAGGTCAGCCTGGTTGATGTAGTATGGTGAGCGGATCGGTTTGTCACCAAAGCGGAGGTGAGAAATTGTGATACCGCCTGTTTTTTTAGAGTCATACTGGAAGTATGCCTGAATGTATTTGTCTGTGTGGTCACCGATGATTTTTGTAGAGTCTTTGTTTGCACCTACAGTGCCGTCACCGCCGATACCCCAGAATTTACATTCAACTGTACCTTCAGCAGATGTGATTGGAGCCGGTTTAACTTCCGGAAGTGAGAGGTTTGTAACATCATCAACAATTCCCAGAGTAAAGCGTGGTTTAGGATCTTTTTTAGCAAGTTCTGTGTAAACAGCGAATACTGAGCTTGGAGGTGTATCTTTTGAACCGAGACCGTAGCGGCCGCCTGAAAGAACAACGTCGTTAAGACCAGCTTCGCGGAGAGTTGCTGCAACATCCAGGAAGAGTGGTTCACCCAGAGAGCCCGGTTCCTTTGTGCGGTCGAGAACTGCAACCTTTTTAGCTGTTTTAGGGAGTTTTTCAAGGAATTTTGCAGATACCCAAGGTCTGTAGAGGTGAACCTTGATAAGTCCGACTTTTTCACCTTTCTTTGTAAGGTAGTCGATAACTTCTTCTGCAACATCACAGATTGAACCCATTGCAACGATTACGCGGTCTGCATCTTTTGCACCGTAGTAGTCGAAAAGGCCGTAGTTTGTGCCCAGCTTTTTGTTAATTTTGTCGATGTATTTTTCAACAATTGCAGGAAGTGCATCATATGTTGAGTTACATGCTTCGCGGTGCTGGAAGAATACGTCACCGTTTTCGTGTGAACCGCGCATAGCAGGATGTTCAGGATTTAATGCATGGTCACGGAATGCTTTTACTGCATCCATGTTTACCATTTCTTTAAGATCTGCATAATCCCATGTTTCGATTTTCTGAATTTCGTGTGAAGTACGGAAACCGTCAAAGAAGTTGATGAATGCAACTTTGCCTTCCAGGGCTGCAAGGTGTGCAACCGGAGCCAGGTCCATAACTTCCTGTGGGTTTGATTCAGCGAACATAGCAGCACCTGTCTGACGGCAGGCATAAACGTCTGAATGATCACCGAAGATGTTCAAAGACTGTGTAGCAACACAGCGTGCAGCAACATGGAATACACAAGGGAGCTGTTCAGCAGCAATCTTGTACATGTTAGGAATCATCAGGAGAAGACCCTGTGAAGCTGTAAATGTAGTAGTAAGTGCACCAGATGCAAGTGAACCGTGAACTGTACCTGCGGCACCGGCTTCTGATTCCATTTCGATAACCTTTACTTTGTTACCGAAGATGTTTTTCTGACCACTTGCAGACCAGTTATCAACCCAGTCAGCCATTGGTGATGACGGAGTGATTGGATAAATACCGGCAACTTCTGTAAAGGCATAAGCAACGTGTGCGGCAGCCTGGTTACCATCCATAGACTGTTTCTTTCTGGACATTTTGTCCTCCTATATAGAAAATCGATACAAAAGAAAACGCATGAGAATTTACGTTTTCCTTAAAGTAGATTATTTTGTTATTGTCTCTAGAATACTCCGAATACGCAATTTTCACAAGGGTTTTTAATTCTTTAAACACCTGACGGACATCAAAACAACACTATTTTTATTCAAGATTATTGTTATATTAGGATTTTTGAACCTTACAACAAAACTGCATTCATGCTATAAAGAAATAAACACCCCTCGCATTTGCGAAAATATACGGAGGTACATAAGATGAATATTCAATTCTTTGTTTGCAAAAAATGTCAGAAAATCGCAGTTATCGTAAAACCGTCTTCATGCCCTACAGTTTGCTGCGGCGACGAAATGGTTGAACTCAAAGCTGCCAGCACGGACGGAGCAACAGAAAAACACGTTCCTGTCATCACGGTAAACGGACAGACAGTAAATGTGGCAGTTGGTTCAGTTGACCACCCTATGCTCCCGGAACACTATATTGAATGGATCCTTCTCCAAACCGACAAAGGAATCCAGAAAAAAACCCTGGAACCGGGCCAGCCGCCAAAAGCCGACTTTGCCCTCCTTCCGGATGAAAAGGTCGTAGCCGCCTACGAATACTGTAACCTCCACAGATTGTGGAAGAGCAACTAAAAAAAACGCCGGCTCCACGCAAATTGTGGAACCGGCGTTTTTGCACTAATTTCCAAGGTGCACGCGAGTTTTAATGTATAAACTCGCATGCTTGATGAGCGTTAGCGAATCAACGCATGGTACTCTTGCAGAGACTTAACCCCGCCTTCACCACCGTTGCCGTTCTTAACTGCTGCAATTCCCTGAACGGCTGCAACTGCTCCGGCAAGTGTTGTAATATATGGAACCTTGTACTTAAGGCAAACCTTGCGGATTGTCTTGCGGTCTTCGGCGTAATTGCGTTTTGCCTTTGGTGTATTGATTACCAGGCAAACTTCCTTGTTCATAATTACGTCTACTACGTCTGGACGACCACCGCCGATTTTGTTAACGAGGTCACATTTGATTCCATTTGCATTGTAGAAGTCAGCAGTTCCCTGTGTTCCGCAGAGTGTAAAGCCGAGGTCTTTGAGTGTTTTACCAATCATCAATACCTGGTCTTTCTGACCTTCCTTGTTGCTGAGGCTGATAAGTACCTTTTTGTTTTCCCATGCAGCCGGTGCGTGTGGAAGTTCACTTCCAGCAGCTTCCTGTGATTTATAGAATGCGAGAGGGAAGTTTTCTGCAAGACCGAGAACTTCACCTGTTGAACGCATTTCAGGTCCGAGGATCGGGTCAACTCCCGGGAAGCGTGCCCATGGAAGAACTGCTTCTTTTGCTCCGTGGTAAGGAATTACCTTTTCCTTGAGGCCGAGAGATTCAAGAGATTCACCAAGCATCATGCGTGTTGCAAGACGTGCCATCTGTGTATCACAAACCTTTGATACGAGCGGAACTGTGCGGCTTGCACGAGGGTTAGCTTCAATTACGTAAACCTTTCCGTCTTCAATTGCGTACTGCATGTTCATCAAACCGCAAACGTGGAGGCTCTCTGCAATCTTCTTTGTATATTCTTTGATTGTATCCAGATTGTTTTTTGGAATGTTAACCGGTGGAAGTACACAGGCAGAGTCACCAGAGTGAACACCTGCAAGTTCTACGTGTTCCATAACAGCCGGAATGTATACGTGTGTGCTGTCTGCCAACGCATCAGCTTCACATTCAAGGGCGTTCTTAAGGAAGCGGTCGATAAGAAGAGGACGGTCAGGAGTTACACCAACTGCCTTTTCAACGTATTCCTTCAAAGTTGGTTCATCATAGATTACTTCCATTCCCCGGCCACCGAGAACGAATGAAGGACGAATCATAATCGGATAACCGATTTTGTCTGCACAGGCCTTTGCTTCGGCAAAGTCGATTGCCATTCCGCTTTCAGGCATCGGGATTTCAAGTTTTTCCATCATGTGGCGGAAGAGGTCGCGGTCTTCTGCGATATCAATTGAATCAATTGAAGTACCGAGAATGTTTACGCCGTTTTCCTGAAGTTCCCGGGCAATGTTGAGCGGAGTCTGGCCGCCAAACTGAACGATAACACCGAAAGGCTTTTCCTTTTCGTAAATCTGAAGAACATCTTCTGTAGTAACTGGTTCAAAGTAAAGTTTGTCAGAAGTATCGTAGTCTGTAGAAACTGTTTCCGGGTTACAGTTAACGATGATTGTTTCGTAACCCAGTTCCTTGAGCTGCATTGCGGCGTGGCAGCAGCAGTAGTCAAATTCAATACCCTGACCGATTCTGTTTGGACCACCGCCCAGAATCATGACCTTCTTCTTGTTGTCAGTTGCAACGCTCTTATCTTCGCAGTTATATGTTGAATAGTAGTAGTTTGCGTTTTCAACACCGCTTACCGGAACAGCGAGCCAGCCTTCCTTGATGCCCAGTTCGTTGCGGCGCTTGCGGATGTCTTTTTCTGCAACCTTAAGAATTTTAGAAAGATATTTGTCTGAGAAACCGTCTTTTTTAGCCTGAATCAAAAGCTTGTCTTCCGGAACGCGTCCAGGATTTTTGAGCATTTCTTCTTCAAGGTCAACGAGTTCCTTCATCTGTTCGAGGAAGTACATCTTAACATAGGTAATGTCGTGAAGTTTTTCCAGAGAAACTCCCTTGCGGATTGCTTCGTACAACTGGAAATATCTTTCTGAACTTGCAGTTTTGAGCATTTCGCAAAGTTCATCAGCTGATTTTTTGTTAAAGTCTTTTGCAAAACCAAGACCTGAGCGGCCGTTTTCAAGACCACGGATAGCCTTCTGGAAAGTTTCCTTGAAAGTTTTACCGATAGCCATTACTTCACCAACGGCTTTCATTGAAGTACCCAGTGAGTCTTCTGCACCACGGAATTTTTCGAATGCCCAGCGTGCAAATTTAAGAACTACGTAATCTCCGTCCGGAGCTCCGCCCGGAGTATATTTTTCAAGTGTTCCGTCACGCCAGTACGGAATTTCGTCCAGTGTAAGTCCTGAAGCGAGTTTTGCAGAAATCAAAGCGATTGGGAAACCAGTAGCCTTAGAAGCAAGTGCTGAAGAACGTGATGTACGTGGGTTGATTTCGATAATTACAACTTCGCCTGTTTTAGGGTTGTGTGCAAACTGAACGTTAGTTCCGCCGATAACACCGATTGATTCAACAATCTTGAATGCCATTGCCTTGAGTTTTTCTTCAAGTGCCTTGTCGATTGTCATGAAAGGTGCAGAACAGAAAGAGTCACCTGTATGAACACCAACAGCGTCGATGTTTTCGATAAAACAGATTGCAACCATCTGGTTTTTCTTGTCGCGTACAACTTCAACTTCAAGTTCTTCCCAGCCAAGAATTGACTGTTCAATAAGACACTGGTGAGTCATTGAAAGGTCGAGACCGTTGGAAACGATTGTGCGGAGCTCTTCAACATTGTAGCAGAAACCGCCGCCCTGGCCGCCCATTGTGTAAGCCGGACGAACTACAAGCGGGAATCCGATTTCGCCTGCAATTTTTTCTGCACCTTCAACAGTGTGACAAATGTCAGATTTTGGAGTTGCAATGCCGAGTTTCTGCATTGTTTCCTTAAAGATTTCGCGGTCTTCACCACGTTCGATAGCATCCAGGTTTACACCGATAACCTGAACGCCGTACTTTTCAAGAACGCCGGCCTTGTTCAATTCCATAGCCATGTTCAAACCGGTCTGTCCGCCGAGGTTTGGCAAAAGTGCATCCGGGCGTTCCTTTTCGATAATCTGAGAAAGACGCTCAACATTAAGCGGCTCAATATAAGTAGCGTCGGCCATAACCGGGTCAGTCATAATTGTAGCCGGGTTTGAGTTTACCAGTACAATTTTGTAACCCTCTTCACGCAGAGCCTTACAAGCCTGTGTTCCCGAATAGTCAAATTCACATGCCTGTCCAATGACAATCGGTCCCGAACCGATAATCATAACCTTGTTGATGTCTGTTCTTTTCATATATCTAATACTCCTTAATAAAAACCAATTTTTGGGCGTTACCCTCCAGTCTGTCATTGCCCGGCTCGCTTGAAACTTTGTTGCGAATAGACCGGGCAATCCCATCCTTACGGGTCGGGCTTTTCGGGGTTCCGCTGTCGCTCCAGCCTCCTCGCTCGCTTTGCTCGCTGCGGTGGCCGCTTCGCGCCCCTACAATCCCTAACGCTTTTTCACTTCAACAGCTTCCTGTCTTCAACCGCTTCCAGAACCTTCATTTGCTGAATTGCAATTTTATTCAGTTCCGTAAGCCGCTCGCTCTGTTCCATCCCTTTCTGAATGAACACAGCATTCAGATTCTCCAGATAAAAGGGGTCGAATTCGACCCCTTTGAAATCGGGATTATTCAGCATTTCCCAAAGACCTAAATACTCAAGTGTATTTTTAGAACGAAGCCAATTTTTTACAACATCTTTTGGCTCAAGAGGATTTTTCTGTCTGGCAATGTCAGTAATGCAGATATAATCAATATCATTAACTTTGATTGTACGAATAATTGCGTCTTTGACCGTAATCTTTGCCATTACATCACCTCCTTACAAAAGATTTTTCCTAAAAAAAAGGCGAACTCTAAAAAGAATTCGCCTTAGAAATCACAAATAAAAATGAAAACCGCAAACGCAAGTTTTGAGAATCATCATGTAATTGCACTGTTCAGTTTTCATACTGAAACAATACTATATCAGAAATCACTTTTTCGGGCAATAGGGGGAATTTATGTTTTCGGCAAGAAGCCTAAGTTTCATATCATCGGGATTTTCGCAGGAAAAATCACTTATACCTCTGGATTTGAAAAAAACAGCTCCCCATTTTGGGAAGCTGCCCGAAAATCGTTCAGCCCGGACTGCACACACACATGGGAAAGCCCCCCGCCCGTGAAGGCGGCTTTCTTTCCCATGCCGTGTTTGCCTAAGAAGGCTGTGCGCCCGCGCCGCTAAAAAGCACGAACTGTACAAACCGACCATTTGACGTCCTTGCCGTAGTCGTCCAAGGTGCCGTAGCCGAAATCCACAGTCCAGGCAGTGTGAATGTATGAAGCAGCGACTTGACTAGACGACCAATAGACTGTATCAGCGATTTTCGTTCCGCCGGCTTTTTCAAGCGCGCTGTTCACGGTGTCTTTTACCCGGTACAGCATAGAAAGTTCTGCGACCGTGGGAAGATACCAGCCGTTTGCATAACTGTCCGCAAGTGAATTTTCCGTAGCGTAGGCGTTCACCCACTCCCATGCAGGATAGTTTCCGCTCGTGCCTTCGTCGCTTACCGCATCGCAGAGAGTCTTCCAGTTGTCGCTTCCGTCTGTGTCGCCCGTGAATGTCGCTGTCGCCGCTGCTGTCTCTTCATCTGCTGGTTCTGTCTCTTCATCTGCTGGTTCTGGTTCTGTCTCTTCATATGCTGGCGTACACTGTATTGCCGTGATGTTCGTGTCGATATTCTTCGCCCATGCAAGGAGGCTGTCAGTTCCCGTGTTCTTCAAGCCCACGCCAAGTGTTTTTGCTCCGAGCGTGTCGCTCGCGCTTCCCGCATAGTAAATCACTGCGATGGCGGCATTTTTCTCTTCGTCTGTGAGCGTGAGTCCCTCGCTGTACGGCGTTGCGCTTCCGTCCGAGAACACAATGTCGCCCACTGCGTCCGGCTTAGACTTGCTTCCAATCAGTTTTAGCGTGAAGTAGCCGGGTGAAGCCGAATCCGGGCCACCGTCTATGCGGGCGTAGGTGACATAAATATTGTTTTCATCGTAAGTTGTGCCAGACCCGCCTACAAGCTTCGAACACTGTTCAAAGCAGTCATCGCCGTTATTGACACTTGTGGTTACGAATTTGTCTGTGGCGTAAATTGTCATGAGTTCTTTGCAGCCAGAGAACATTTTTTTCATATCTGTGACATTGCTCGTGTCAAACTTGCTCAAATCAAGGCTGGTGAGTCCTTCGCAGCCAGAGAACATGTATGACATACCTGTGACACTGCTCGTGACAAACTTGCTCACATCAAGGCTGGTGAGTCCTTTGCAGCCATTGAACATGACTGTCATCATTGTGACTTCGCTCGTGTTAAAGCCACTCACATCAAGGCTTTTGAGACCAGAACATCCTTCGAACATGCCATACATATCCGTGACATTGCCCGTGTTAAATCCAGTCACATTAAGGCTGGTGAGTTTAGAGCAGCCAGAGAACATATTTTTCATACTTTTGACATTGCTCGTGACAAACTTGCTCACATCAAGGCTGGTGAGTCCTTCGCAGCCAGAGAACATTTCTTCCATATTTTGGACATTGCTGGTGACAAACTTGCTCACATCAAGGCTGGTGAGTTTAGAGCAGTCAGAGAACATATTATTCATACCTTTGACATTGCTCGTGTTAAAGCCAGTCACATCAAGGTTTGTGAGACCAGAACAATAAGAGAACATCTCTGACATATCTGTGACATTGCTCGTGACAAACTTGCTCACATCAAGGCTTGCGAGACCAGAACACCCGGAGAACATGCCTGACATATCTGTGACATTGCCCGTGACAAACTTGCTCACATCAAGGCTGGTGAGTCCTTTGCAGCCAAAGAACATGCTTGACATAACTGTGACATTGCTCGTGACAAACTTGCTCACATCAAGGCTGATGAGACCAGAACAACCCATGAACATGGCTGACATATTTGTGACATTGCCCGTGTCAAACTTGCTCAAATCAAGGCTTGTGAGACCAGAACAACCGTAGAACATGCCTGCCATATTTGTGACATTGCTCGTGTCAAAGCCAGTCACATCAAGGCTGGTGAGTTCAGTGCAGAAAAGGAACATTGCTGAGCTGTCTTCGTTCATCACGGGCGTGTATCCGTCTGGGACATAGTAATAAACCTCTGTACCCTCTGACCATACAGGGATGTATTTTTCCTCTGTGTCAAGATACAGGGTGGCTTCTTCTTTGTTTGTAGCACTCCTTGCAAATTTTGTACATGCAGGGTATCCATAGTCGTTTTTACACAACTTCACAAGTATTGAATTGATATCAGCGCCAGTTTTGAGTTTGAGGGTGAGGGGAGAAGCCTCTGTCACCGTAAGCGTGTAGCTCGCGGTCTTCGTGGCGTAGGTGTAGTTGTCGGTGTCTGCTACAGTTGCTGTGATAGTTGTTTCACCTGCTCCCTTGATGGTCACTAAGCCGTTTTGGGTATTTACTTCGGCTACAGCTGTTTTGCTTGAAGCGTAGGTAACTGCGCCGTCGCCTGTATTGGTAAGGGTGTTGGTGAAAGCCGCGGCGGCGGTAGTCTTGCTTACGCTCGTGGTGGCGTAGCTGATGCTGCCTGCAGCCTTTTGTGGTGTAACAGCCGTCTCCGTCCACTTCGCATACAGCGTGATGTCTTTCTTAATTGCCGTGTCAAAACTGAAAGGAGTTGTCAGGCCGCTGTCTGAATACCAGGCATCGAAGGTGTATTTTGTAGTTGTCGTTGCCGTTTTTGTAGGGTCGGCAGGCTCGGTTGCTGTTGCTCCATAACGCAGGGACTGTGAGGAAACATCACTTCCGCCGTTCGAGTCGAATGTTACTGTGTAAGTGTTGCGGTTGTATTTGATTTCCACCTCTGTTCCGCTCGCCGCAACTGTCACTTGTGTGACTGTCTGTGCCGTGAAGCCCTCATAAGATTTTGCGCTTGCATCCGTAGGCTGGCCGACTGTGCCTGTCTTCGTTTCGCTTTCTTTGAGTGTGTAATTGTTATCGGCTATATTCTGCTGAAAGTGCTTAACCGTGTAGCTTGCGTTTTTTGGCTCGGCCGCTGCTTTAAGTTCTGCATATTTAGTTTCAGCGGCTGTCAGCAGGGCCAGCGTCTCTTCTGGAACAAGTTCCTTCTGTGCCTCGGTGAGTGCCTCATAAGCCGCGCGGGCATCGTCTATCTTTTCCTTGCTTTCATCCGTGTAGGTGACTGTGCTGATGGCGGTGATTTTTGCGATAACCGCAGCTACTGCTTTCTGGTTTACAGTTTCCGCAGTCTCCTTGAATGTGGCGCTTACAGTCACGTTGCTTTCTGGCATGGTGAAAGTGCCGTCCTTAACCGTAATGGTGTTTGATTTTTCATCCTTTACGTTGTATGAGTCCAGCTCATAGCCACTATCTGCTGTCGCGGCAAGTTTTACTGTCGCTCCCGCTTCTGCCGATGTCTTGTCAACGCTCACTTTTCCATGCTCAATGGAAGATGAGACTGTGACCGTGTACATGGTCGGGTCGTCATCGTCTGTCTTACAGGCGATGGCGCAAAAAGTGAGCGCAAGAATTGCACTCATTAATGTGAAAACTTTTGAGAATCTTTGCATAAGTGCCTCCTAAAATGCTTAAAATATACATGTTTGCTTTTTTCTGTGTGAATTACAGCACATATTGGATACTGTAACACGGAAATTTCGTTTTTGGGAAAAGTTCTTAAATTTAATAAAAAATTATGGGAAAGTGGAACACCTTGAAGCTGTCCGTTTAGACAGCACATTGTTTCCCGCAATTCATTTTTATTTCTCCAGCCCACATTTTTTTGTTATAATTGAATTCATGAAATCACAGCTCACAACACTATGCTATATTCAGCAGAACGACTCATATCTTATGCTCCACCGCGTGACCAAAAAAAATGACATAAACCATGACAAATGGATTGGCGTCGGCGGTCATTTTGAACACGGCGAAAGTCCCGAAGAATGTCTCCTGCGCGAAGTTAAGGAAGAAACAGGCCTCACCTTATTGAATTATAAATTCCGTGGAATCGTTACATTTGTTTCGGACGATAACCCGGCTGAATATATGTGTCTTTATACCGCCGACGAGTTTGAAGGTGAATTAAAAGAATGCGACGAAGGTAAACTTGAATGGGTTACTTTTGATAAAATTCCATCACTGGAATTATGGGAAGGCGACCGTGTATTTCTGAATCTGCTCAAAAAAAATGCGCCGTTCTTCTCACTAAAATTAGTGTACAAAAACGGCGCTTTGATTCAGACCGTGCTTAACGGCCAGCCGATGTAGTTGTAAGATTCCTTACATCAAATCTTCAATATTAATTTCTCCGGCAACGCAAGGAACGTTGATTGACCAGTTTTCCAGAACCTGCGGATGAACTTCGCCAAAAACGCCTACCTGTTTACCGTTTACCATGATTGCAGCCTGACGTCCAGGAATAAATCTCGGGTCGCTTACTTCCTTTACATCGTATTTGTGGTCAAGGAGGTAAAGCAATGAACTAACTTCACTTGCCAGGTCGTTGAAGTTTGCGTTGTTAACGGCTGTCATAAATCCAAGGGACTGGATTGTTTTTGTTCCTGTGTTTTCTTTTGGATCGAGGAATGCAACCTTACCGATTTCAAAAATTTTGTGCGGGAACACAGCCTGTCCTGCGGCACTTTCTGCGCGGAGCAGTGATGAAATAATTGACGGGCGTACAAACTGATAGTTTTCGCTCATCGGGTTCGCAATTTCAATTACATTGTCAGCGCTTACATTCATTCTGTCGATGTAGTCGCGTTTAGAACCAAGGTAGTTGAAAATCATTTCCTGGTATCCGAGACCAACCATGATTTCCTTTGCCTTGCGGCTGAAAATTGTTACGTCAGAAAGTTTACCAACTGTAAAGTCGTTCGGGCGCTGCGGCTTAAAGTTATCAAGGCCGACACCGATCATTACGTCTTCAATGATATCAACTTCGTGGAGGAAGTCGTTGCGGTATGGTGGCGGATTCAATACGAATTCAACATCAGAATTATTTGCCTTGCAGTATTTTTTTGTTGCGTCAGTAACAGGAATATCTTTTGCAGTTACATCGTTGTCCATTCTTGAAAGTGCATCAAGAACTTCTTTTTTGGTTAAGTCGCAGCCAAGTTTCTTGTTGATTGCGGCGAGAGTTGCTTTTGTAGGCTGCTGGAAATAGAACGGAACTACGATTTCTTTTCCCAGACCTGTGTCATATGGATGAACGACTTTTACCGGAAGAATTTCATAACCTGCATCGTAGAAGTCACATGCAACGATGTTTGCGGCAAGAACCAGGTTTTCCATTTCGGTACCTGTAAGTTCAACCATAAGATCCTTGTCACCAACCTGAACGGCACCAAGAGTTGCTGAGTTGATAATCGGTGCCATGGAAAGAACTTCGTCCTTATCATCTGTGAGCAGCGGGAATTTTTTAAAGCCTTCCAGAATCCATCCAAAGTCTTTTCCTTTCGGATGTTCTGTCAAAATCTGACGGCATGTCATCGGCTGTTCGCACTGAAGCGGAACGAAAGAAGTTTTATCAGGATCAACTGCCTTGTAGTGACACGGCCATTTAATCTGGCTCATGCGGTAAACACCCATGGAAATTGACTTACGTTTGCGGCCAAAGTTCCAGCAGAGTTTTTCCTGAGTCTGGATGATATCTTTGAGCATCGGATCATCAATAGCTTTTCCACTGATTACAAAACTAACCATGTATGGACGGATGTCTTTAAGATCTTTATCAACAGTAATTATACGATTGCCAAAATCTTTGATGTCGCCTTTTCTTGAAAGAAATTTGCTGTAGTCTGAACGCTTTGCTCCTTCGTGCAAACGGAGCTGACGGCTGACACCACCTGTAGACCAGAGGTCAGGGCGGTTTGTATCGTTCAATTCAATTTTGATAACACGTTCATCAGCGCTCTGCGACATATCTGGTTTTTCATCAAGTTCAGCTTTTCCAAAAGTAAGCTTTTTTTCCAGTGTGTCGTAATCGTATTTTTTTCCAAGAAGATTAAAAAACAGTTTTTCGTTTACTTCAATTTTTGGCATAATTTTCCTCTATAAAAATCGATTATACCGAAATCAAAGTCTACTGTCCACAAACTAATTTTTCCGGCCGTCAAAGTGGCGGGTCTGAAAAATGGTTTCCTGGGAAACATTCTTCTCGACCAGATTGTTCATGTACTCGCTGTATCTGCTTTGTTCAACCTTTATGTTTTCCATAATCGAATTGAATTTTTCCCGGCTGATAAACTTACTGTCAGGAGCAGCCAGAAGTTCCATCGAATCAAGTCCAAAGGTGTTTGTCAGTTTTACGTAGGTTTCGCACTCAGGCCAGGTCCTGCCCGATTCAATTTTTTGAATTGCCTTTACGGTAACTCCGCAAAGTTCGGCCAGTTTGTCTTGAGTCAAATTATTTTTAAGTCTAAAAAACCGCACATTATTTCCGAGCACGATTTTCAGTTTTTCAGCATCAAGCATACGATAAATTTATATGCAAAAAGACCAACACAAAATCCACGCGAAGTTACTTTATAAATTCAATACAGGAACTTTATGTTCCCCAGGATTTGAATTCAATTTGTCTCCCCCTGCACCGATTGAATTTTAATTTCTTTATAGTTATTATCTGCCTATGATTGAATTAACAAGCAGACAGAGAAAGATTCTGGAAAAAGAAGCTCAGCCGATGAGCGCTGTAATCCAGGTTGGAAAGTACGGGGTTTCAGAAGAACTCGTTAAACAGATTCAGGCCGCAATCTCAACAAAAGAACTTATCAAAATTAAGTTCAATGAATTTAAGGACGAAAAAAAGGACCTGAGTTACGAAATTGCCGAACACACAGATTCAACTGTTGTCCGAATCATCGGTAACACAACTATTCTTTACAAAGAAGCTGCAGAACGGGAAAACCGCAAATACGCATCACTTCTTGCCAAAGCAAATTAACCCGCCTTTTTTTTCTAACTAATAGTCCAAACTCTTTCGATAATCTATAAGTATAATTATGGAAAAAATTAATTATCAGAAAGAGCTGGACAAAATCCTGACAGACATTTCCGGCCGACAAAATTCTGAAAAACCAGATTTACTTCTCCACGCATGCTGCGGTCCGTGCAGTTCCTATGTTATCGAGTACCTGTCTTCCATTTTTAATATAACAATTTATTATTATAACCCCAACATTCATCCGGCAGAAGAATATTACCGCCGCCTTAACGAATTAAAAAAGTTTTTGACGGTTTTTCCTGACGCGGTAAAAAATCAGGTTCAACTTGTTGAAGATAATTACGACCCGGAAGAATATTTTGCGGCCGTCAATACAAGGGAAGAAACTGAACTTTGCACCGAGCCCGAAAAAGGTGAACGCTGCCGGCGATGCTACAAGTTAAGAATGGAACGCGCCTGGAAATATGCGTGTCAGAATAATTTTGACTGGTTTACAACAACGCTCAGCATCAGCCCGCACAAAGACAGTCAGAAAATAAATACAATCGGTTTACAGCTCGACAAAGAGTTTGCTGAGTCAGTAAACAACTCCGGGGGAAGCTCTTTGTCCCGCACAAAGTTTTTGCCGTCGGACTTTAAGAAAAATGGAGGCTTTTTACGAAGCACTCAGTTAACTAGCGAATACGGTTTATGGCGGCAGGATTATTGCGGCTGTATATATTCAATGAGGAATAAAAAATGAAACAAAATTCAATTCAATTAAAAGCAGAAAGAATTCGTGACGTAATCCGTTACATCAGCCGTTTTAAAAATGCAACGGTCGTAATTTACATCGACGACAATATCATCGACTCGTCAATTTTTGCAAACCACATTCATGATATTTCTCTGATAAAAGAAGCCGGCTTAAAAGTTTTAATCGTGCCGGGTGCCCACCGCCGCATCGACGCAATGTTAAAAGACAACAGAGTTGAATGGACACTTCAGAACGGAATCCGCGTAACTTCGTCCGAAGCAATGCCGTTAATCAAAACCGCCGCATTTGAAGTTGCAAATAATGTAATGACAAGTCTGGCCGGCGAGCATTTAACTGCCGTAATCGGAAACTGGGTTCGTGCCCGCGGAAAAGGTGTCGTAAACGGAATCGATTATGGAACTGCCGGAGAAATCGATAAAATAGATGATCTGACTTTAAACACCGTTTTGAACGATGGAATTATTCCTATCTTTCCGTGCATCGGATGGAGCCTGAACGGAAAACCGTACAACATTTCTTCGATGCAGCTTGCCGCACAGCTTTCGATTCACATCAAGGCAGACAAATTATTTTTCCTCGTTCCGGACGCAGAACTTACTGACAGGTATTTTATAATTCCAAAAGACATCGGTTTGTCCCCGGAAGGAAACATCCCGGCAATGAACATACAGGAATTGAATTCATTTATTGAACTGAATTCCAGTCCGGCAAAAAAATTATCCAAAGCAGACCAGTCACTTTTTAGCCGCATTATTTCTATTCTTGAACTTTCGAGGTCCGCCTGCGAATCTGGAGTTTCGCGCTCGCATATTTTGAACGGCAGCATCGACGGAATTATCCCGTGCGAAATCTTCAGCAATCTTGGTTCGGGAACAATGATTTATTCAAACAATTACGGAAAGATCCGTGCAATGCGCCGCGAAGATATTCCGCAGGTAATGTCAGTTACACGCCCGTTCGTAGAAAACGGAATTCTTCTGCCAAAATCAGAAACATATCTGGAAACCCATTTTAACGACTTTATCATTTCCGAAATCGACGGTTCTGT
>JAEEGF010207367.1_pt1 | contig 33833 bp, 26 predicted proteins | sample 9134171 | NCBI WGS metagenome assembly JAEEGF01 (sample SAMN16246542, study PRJNA631951) | gut metagenome | biome: gut microbiome; feature: rumen; material: AP-attached | host: Bos | place: Iran: Karaj | collected 2018-10
TAGAATAATGAGTGAGCGACCTATTAAGCAAAAAGAATTTGCTAGATTCATTGGCGTTCCTGAAAGTAAAATAAGTGATTGGAAACGTAAAGGTAAAACACCAGGTGCTGATAAAATAATGGATATATGTAAAGTGTTGGATACTAATCCATATGATATCCTTCTAGAGCAATCTGAACAGACAGATTATATTGTGGTTGATTCAAAGTCTGATTTGGGACATTTGGTTTTGGATTATAATTCCTTGCCCCCTAAAAGAAAAGATCGACTCAAGGGCTATATAGATGGATTGAAAGAATAGTATGTATTAATCAATAATCTAAACTTGAAAATGATGATAAAAAGTTTCAATATAGACTTATGCAATATTATTTGAAGATAATTAGGGGTGACATAAATGGGAGTAATAAAATTAGGAATAATTGGAACAGGTAGAATTGCAACTGAATTTATGAAAGAGTGTGACGAGGCCAATAATGCCCGAGTGGTTGCAGTTTATAATCCACACATTGAGAGTGTGAGATATTTTGTGGAGAAGAATGAATTCTCAGATGAATTGCTGCAGACAGATGATCTAACAGAGCTGTTTGAGGCGGTTGATGCAGTTTATATTGCGGCACCTCATGAATATCATTTTACATATGCGAAGCAGGCCCTCGAGGCTGGCAAGCATGTGCTTTGCGAGAGCCCGCTTGCGTTAAAGGGCGAGGAAGCTTTGGAATTATTTGAAATGGCAAGAGATAGACAGCTTATATGCATGGAGGCTATTCCAACGGCCTATTGTCCGGGATTTGCTGGGGTTTTGCGACTTGTTGAAGAGGGAGCAATTGGCAAGCCATATGATGTTGAAGCTACATTTACCAAATTGGGAAATGCTTCTGGCAGAGAAATGTGGGGGCAGTATGCAGGAAGTTTCTATGAATTGGGAAGCTATGTGCTACTTCCAGTTGCGAAAATATTTGGCATAGAAAGCGAGCAGAGTTATGTGTGGTCAGTTGACTCCGTTACAGGCTGTGATTCTTATTCCAAAGTTACAATTACATACGAGGGTGTGAGTGCCACAGTGAAGACTGGTCTTGGAGTTAAATCTGAGGGCGAGCTGATTGTAGCTGGCGATAGCGGCTATATCAAAGTGCCATCTCCTTGGTGGCAGACCAACAAGATAGAAGTTCATCATGAGAATCCTGACAAAGTAGAGATTTATGAATCAGAGTTTGCGGGAAGCGGTCTCAGATATGAAATTCGTGAATTTGCCAACAGATGCGATAGTATGGAGAAGAAGAAATCGGGAGTTGCTCCTGTTACAGTGACAGATGGAGAGGCTTGGAGCGAGCTGATGTCCAGCGCTAGTCTAACTGCTCAAGAGAGTATATGGATGGCTTTCCAGATGGAAGTGTTTGCTGCTAGCCGCGCTGACAAAACAGTGGCAGATGATGACAATTATGCTGAAATTGCTTGGGCTCAGGGAATTAATATGCGTCCACTTAGATATTGGGGACATAGAGGTTGCTGTTATAGATATCCGGAAAATACTATTATGGCCTTTGAGGCTGCGGCAAATGTACCTGGAATTACAGGCATTGAGTTCGATGTGCAATATACCAAGGACAGACATCTTGTGGTAATTCATGACGAAAGGGTTGATAGAACTACTAACGGTACAGGCTTTGTTAGAGATTACACTTTGGATGAACTTCAGTCTCTTGAAATTACTCCATCTGGTCGAGATGAAGTATATGAGGTGCCGGCGGATAAGTTGGATGATATACATAGGGATGCACCTTCTCTTGCATCAATACAGGCTGGGGATAGATTGCATATTCCTACATTGAGAGAGATGTTTGACGTGATTGCACCATATTGCAAGAACAATGGATTGCTGTTAAATATTGAGTTGAAAAACAGCATTTATCCATACGAAGGCATGGAGCAGATGGTTATGGACATGGTGAAGGAATATGGTATTGAGGACAATATTGTATACTCATCCTTTAACCACGAGTCAGTAGGTCTGGTTATGGAATTGAATCCAGATGCTTCTACTGGAACTCTTGATGATGACGAACTTAACTGTATTGAGGGCATGAAAAAATATAACGCAGGAGGACTCCATCCGGGATGCGCTGGAATGGCAGTGAATCCATCCACTGTTAAATGGATTATAGAAAATGATATTCCGGTTAGAATGTGGACTGGAATTGAACCATTATTTGGACAGAGTCGCAGAATGCCTGATGTGGATCTGCGCCGATATGCACTTATGGGGACTACGGATATTATTACCAACGCTCCTGAGAGATACTTGAACAGTTAGTTCAATAAAACTCAAAACAATATTTGGAAAAGATTAATAGTTTTTTTCATTTATTTTGCACAATGGACATATGAGATAGTGGGTGCTAGAATGGCGATACATGATGTAAGGCTTGTAATGTTCATTTACCACATTTCAAGTGTATTTAGTTGTTTTTAGAGTAGGTTATTAGGAGTAGTGTTGTGATATTCTGATATTTCTGCCTTACATATAAAAGTATGTAGTGAAGGAGGTGGAAGTATGAGCGAATTAACTAAAGAATTTTTTGTCCAGGTTCTTGATGACAGATTTGGCAGAGTCGAAAAAGATATATCTGAAATGAAGTCTGACATAGCCGAGTTGAAAGAGGATGTTGCTGAACTGAAAGAGGATGTTGCAGTTCTGAAAGAGGATGTTGCAGTTCTGAAAGAGGATGTTGCAGGTCTGAAAGAGGATGTTGCAGGTCTGAAAGAGGATGTTGCAGGTCTGAAAGAAGATGTATCAGTCTTAAAGGAAGAAGTGTCAGTCTTAAAGGAAGACGTAGCTGAGCTGAAGGAAGATGTATCTGGCTTAAAGGGAGAAGTATCCGGCTTAAAGGAAGATGTATCCGGTCTGAAGAAAGATATGTCGAGCCTTACAGGAAGAGTATCTCGTCTGGAAACAAGAATGACCAGCCTTGAGGACAAGGTATCTGATCTTAAAGCGGATGTTCAGATTATTAAAATTAATCAAGAACATTATGTTGAGCGCTTGATTAATGAGCTTCATGCGGTTTACAAAACAGAGTTTAATAAGTATGAAGCGCACAACAATAATGTTAATGATCTTATGGAACATTCCAAGGTTGTTGATGACGTCATAGAAGATCATTCTGAGAGAATAGAGACTTTAGAAATTAAGGTTGGATAGATTTTTTGATAAATATTTTGCGGGAAAAGAACAAGATAATGAAGGCTATTATAATTGTATTGGTGGTTTTAATAGTGCTGGTTGCACTATACTTTTTGGCTATTATGCCTAGGATGATTCATCGTCCGGATTTTTCAGAATTTAAGCAGTGGGATTATGCTCATCGCGGTTTATATGATAATGAGACTGATGCTCCGGAGAATTCTATGAAAGCATTTTCCAAAGCTGTGGAAAATGATTATGGAATAGAGCTGGATGTACAGCTGACCAGGGATAATGTGATGGTGGTATTCCATGACTTCTCTCTTGAGAGAGTATGCGGAGTGGATAAGCTGGTGAGAGAGCTGACTTATGAGGAACTTCAGCAGCTGACAATCCTTGACTCGGATCAGAGGATACCTAAATTTGAGGATGTACTTAAGCTGGTAAATGGTAGAGTGCCACTTATTATTGAATACAAAATTCCAGGTACAGATCCATTGGTTTGCAAGATGGCCAATGATTTGCTTGCGGATTACAAGGGCATGTATTGTATAGAGTCATTTAACCCTATGGGTGTACTGTGGTACAGACAGAACCGTCCTGATGTTGTCAGAGGAATTCTTTCGGACAATTATGTGAAGGAAGGCTACAGAGAATATCCTGCCATTGCTTACGAAGTTTTGAGAAATATGCCTTTTAACTTTATTATTAAGCCAGACTTTATTGCATATGATGTGAAATATACTTCCGACTTATCCAGAACAATATGTCAGAAAGTTTACAAGGCTCCTTCAGTAGCATGGACTGCAAAATCTCAGGAAGATATAGATGCAAATATAGATAATTACGATATATTTATTTTTGAAGGATTTCTTCCACAATAATTGAACTTACTGACAAATTTGTGTACAGCTTAAATCAAAGTATGTGATTAAAATAGTCTTACAAGGAGAACTTGTGGGGCTATTTTTTTATAGTACTAAATATGTATGTGGGTATATTATTAAAAATATTTGTGAGAGGAGATTTGTTATGAAAGCTGTGAATTTAAAGTGTGAGCATATGTCGAATCCTATGGGTATAGATTTTGCTAATCCTACTTTGAGCTGGAGCTGTCAGGGGGGACTGACACAGAAAGCATATGAGGTGATTGTAAAATGTGCTGATGATGTAGTGTATGATTCGGGAAAAGTAGAATCATCATCAATGCAAATGAAATATCCTAATCAACTTCAAAGCCGTCAGAATCTTACATGGCAGGTTAAGCTGTGGGATGAAAATGATATGGAGGAAACATCTGAAGAAGCAACTTTTGAAATGGGACTTCTGGATGTAAATGATTGGCAGGCTAAGTGGATTAATCCGGAGGAGAAGACAGATCCTGAGACAATTGCTCCTGTTAGCTATTTGCGCAAGAGCGTACATATTGATCAGGTTTCGAATGCGAGACTCTATGTTACTGCACATGGAATCTATGAAGTGAGCATAAATGGCAAGAGAGTTGGAGATTTTGTATTAGCTCCAGGAACTGCCAATTATGATAAATATATGCCATATCAGACTTATGATGTGACAGGGCTCTTGCAGTCGGGAGACAATGCAATTGAGGTTGCTATTGCAGATGGTTGGTATAGAAGTTATTCCGGTGTAGACGGAGATAGAAATTTATTTGGAACAGAGTTGGCGCTTCTCTTACAGTTGGAAAATGATGGCCAGGTTGTATGTGTGTCGGATGAATCTTGGAAAGCTACACAGGAAGGACCTCTGAGAGAAGCTGATATGCAAAAGGGTGAAATCTATGATGCATCCAAGGAGGAACTGACAGGATGGCATGGAGTGAAGGTGGCTGATATTTCTATGGCAGAACTTGGTGCATCCAACACTGTGCCAATTGTGGAGCAAGAACATTTCACGGGAAAGCTTATTAAGACTCCAAACGGTCAGCAGGTAATTGATTACGGTCAGAATCTGGCAGGCTATATTGACTTTACAGTGACAGCACATGCTGGCGACAAAATCGTATTGACTCACGGTGAGGCTTTGGATGAAAATGGTAATTTCACTCAGGAGAATTTCCAGGATAGAAAGCGTCATAAAGGTGGTGGAACAGATCAGCGCGTGACATATATTTGTAAGGAAGGGGAGAACCACTACAAGACTAAGTTCTCTATTTGGGGATTCCAGTATGCCCTTGTGGAGACAGATGTTGACTTGTCAGATGCCACATTTACATCAATTGCAGTATACTCACAGATGGATGATATTGGTGAGTTTGAGTGTGGTAACGAGGATGTGAACAAGCTGGTTCGCAATTCTATCTGGAGCCAGAAGTCTAACTTCTGTGATGTTCCAACAGATTGCCCTACTCGTGAGCGAGCTGGTTGGACAGGAGACGCAGGAGTCTATGTTGATACAGGAATATATTTAGAGGATGCTTATCCGGTATATAGGAAGTGGTTGAAGGAATGTAGATTGCTTCAGGACAAGGAAGGCAAGGTGGCAAATATTGCTCCGTTGAACAGTAAACCAAGCTTCTTCACGGGACTGCTTATGGGTTCAACTGGTTGGGGTGATGCCTGCATTATTGTGCCATATGCTCTGTACAAGCGCTACAATGACATTTCAATTCTGGAAGAGAATTATGAGATGATGCAGAAATGGTATTCATACTTGGAGTGGCGTGCGAAGAAGAGCGACATCAAGAAGATTTTCAAGAAGAAGAGTCCGTATAGAAAATATATTATTGAGACAGGAATAGACTATGGAGAGTGGTGTGAGCCGGGAGTGGATTCCGCTGCAATGATGGGCAAGACTCCGGTGGAATCGGCAACAGCATATTTCGCGAAATCTGGTCAGCTGTTATCAGAAATCGCAGAGATTTTAGGACACGAAGAGGATGCAAATCATTATAGAGAAGTGGCTGACAATGCTCGCAAGGGATATATTGACGCATGCACAGAGGATGGCAAAATCTCTGGCGAGAGAATGGCTCCATATGTTCGCGCAATAGAATTTGGTTTGTTGGATGATAATCAGACACAGGCTGCTGTTGAGGATTTGAATAAATTGGTTGAGGCCAACAACTATCATCTGAATACAGGATTCCTTAGCACTCCATTTCTCTGTAAGGTTCTTGCGGAAAATGGTCATATAGATAGTGCTTACAAATTACTATTGCAGGATACAGCTCCAGGTTGGCTATATGCTGTGAAGAAGGGTGCCAATACAATCTGGGAGACCTGGGATGGAATTAATGAAGAGGGAATAGTGAAGGAATCTCTCAATCATTATGCATATGGTGCTATTACAGGTTGGTTGTTTGGCGGAGTATGTGGTATTAAGCTGGAAAATAATAGTATTACAATTAAGCCATATCCATCCGAAAGCTTAGGTTATGCCAAGGCGACTTATAATTCTCCAATTGGCGAGATTGTAAGCGGTTGGGCCTATGAGGATGGAAGCGTGAAATATACATTTACCATTCCTGCAAATGCTACAGCTGAGGTGGAACTTCCTGACGGACGCAAGATGACATTGCAATCAGGCAGTTATGAGTTTTAGAAAAATTATTTAAGATACAACAAAGCCATAGGTACGGTTGGTGCCTATGGCTTTATCTTTTTATATGTAAGTTTCATTTTGGGATTGTTGCATCTCTATAGATTTATATTTTTATACTTTTGAATTACGCTTTCTGTATTCCCCTGGAGACATGCCTACAATTCTTTGGAATGTATCAGAGAAATAACTTCTGGAATTAAAGGATAACTCCAGACTGATATCCAGGATGCTTGTGTTGGTAGACTCCAATAATACTTTGGCTCGTTCGACTTTCTTCTTGGTTACATATTCATTTACACTACAACCCATTTCGTTTTTGAACTTTCGTGAGAAATAGTATTCTGAGTAACCTGCTTTTGCTGCCAACTCACTGATGGATATTTTCTCATTAATATGACCAGTGATATATTCGCAACTGTTCTGTATGAACTTAGAGATGCCTAAATTCTCTTTTGCTTTCAACACATGGGAGAAATATACATCGGGAATCTCCTGAATCAGAGTATTTATCTCACTCATAGTTGCGCATGCTTCGGATTTGTCTGCGTAATAATCACATAAATCATAAGCTAAATCCGGAGATACTCCTCCAAGTATTGATGCTCGTGATAACAGAGTTAAGAGCACAAGCAAATTGTTCTTGGCAAATCGAATCGAATCCTTGGGATTGTGCTTTACTCCGTCGCTGAGGCTAGAGGATATATTCATTGCTTCCTTGTAGCTAGGATTTCCCTCAGAGAATAATTTCAGAAATGCCTGCTCAGATGCCCATATGCCAAAATGAGAAGAACTCTTGACATCATTTGAGTCAGAATTTGCGGTATGATTTTTGAGTATCTGTATGTCGCTGACTGGAATTAAATCTCCATGCAATAGATAGTGAAGCTGTTGCGCATAGTTGGATACGACGGTATGAGGTATGATAGACATGCGATTAAGCTGTCTTGATACGATAGCCTTGATCTGCACTGACAGTCCTCGTTCATCCATTCTGCTTTTCAATTCGTTAAAGGAATTCTCATTGGTGAAAGTGGGACCTAGAGCATAGATTTTATTTAACTTATCGTTTTTGAGCTCAAAGTCCAGAATCCATAACAGATTTAGAAATGAATAAGCATAGGTTGTTGTATATACAGTGTCTTCAGATGATAGAGTCTCTGCTACTTGAGATTGAAAAAGCGCGTCAAAACCCATGTAATCATCATCTGGATAGCTGGTGTATTCCAATTGATAATTACTGTCATAAATCCAAAGCGGAACTTTGTTGGTATGTAATATAAGATCTCCGAAAGCTTCTATGCGTTCTTTTTTATTCATTGATTATTCCTCATATAAATAGTCGGCTAATGTGTCATAATCAGATGATTCTGCACAGCGGATTGTGCCGTTTTCCAATAAGTCTGTCTGGCCTGTAATTGAGCAAAATACATATTGGCTCAATGTGGAAGCGAGATTTAAAATATCGCCCTCAGAAGACTCGTAAAATACATCGCCTTTACAATCTTTGATTGCAATTAAAAACTTGGCAATATCTGCATCTTTTTTTAATTTAATCATGACTGAAACTCTCCTTTTCACATGTTGTTTTAATGTAATTATTATGAACGAAAATCCTGAAAAAATAAAGTGCAAAGATATACAAGACATAAAGGATTTCTTGAATAAGTATATGAAACTTGTTAAAATTATTGTGTAACATATTAAAGGGGAGATTGACCTATGGACAAAGTGCTTTTTATCGGTAAATTTAATGAATCAACCAAAAGTATTCAGAAGTATCTGAAGGATCATATCAGTGTGCAGATGTGCTCTGATAATCCTGATATAGTCAAGAGCATGGTGCAGATGTATAAGCCAAATTCTATTCTAATCAATTTGAATGAATTGGATGAGAAGAATAAGCCTTTGCTTAGGTATGTGACTGAGATAGATTTGAAGACGTCAGTTTTGGTAGTTGGAACAGAGTCGGAATGTCAGCTGTTTTCTGTAGAACTATTGTCTTCTAAGTTTGAAATATTGAAGCATCCTATTTCTAATGACAAAATCCTGGACAAAATAAACGAAGTTCTTTCGAATAAGACGAAGCCTGGAAAGGAAGCGGAAGCAAAGCAGGATGATAGAAAGACGATTCTGGTGGTGGACGACAGTCCTGTAATGCTTAGAAGCCTCAAGAAGATGCTGGAGGATCAATATAGAATTACTATGGCGACTTCAGGTGAACAGGCTATGCAGATTATTGACAAAGATATGCCTAATCTGGTTATACTGGATTATGAGATGCCTGTTTGCAATGGTCGACAGACTCTGGAAATGATTAGAGACAGAGAAGATGCTGTTGATTTGCCGGTGATTTTTCTGACAGGACATGGAGATGCCAAGCATATAAAATCAGTATTGGCATTGAATCCGGCGGCATATTTTCTAAAGCCTCCTATGCCGGATAAGCTTTTGGCGACTATTTCAGATTTGATTTAGCAGCTACATACACTATTATAAAGAGAGAATAGTATATAGATGATACAGAATTATAAATTGAAAATAAGCTACGACGGAACTCGTTATTATGGTTGGGAACATCAGCCTGATCATGAGACCATACAGGGTAAGTTGGAAAATGTTATCGCTCGTATGCTTGATATTGACGTGGAAGATTTCAAGATAATTGGTGCCGGCAGAACTGATGCCGGGGTTCATGCCAAGGCTATGATTGCAAATGTAGTTTTGGATTGCGATATGACTCCGGATGAAATCAGAGACTATATGAACAGATATCTCCCGGATGATATAGCTGTATTGGAAGTGAGACAGGCTTCTGAGAGATTTCATGCCAGATATAATGCAGTGGGCAAGACTTATCGTTATACCTGCTTTGACGGACCAGTTAAACCAGTATTTGACAGAAAATATTATGTGGCATTGGATGAAACTCTTGATATTGACAAGATGCGTCAGGCGGCAGAATATCTGGTTGGCAAGCATGATTACAAGAGTTTCTGTGGCAACAGCAGAATGAAGAAGTCTACCGTGCGTGTGGTGGACAAGATAGAAATTGTAAGAAGAAAGGGTTATGTATATATGACTTTTCATGGCACTGGATTCTTGCAGAATATGGTGAGAATTCTGGTTGGTACACTTATGGAAGTGGGCTATGGCAGAATGGAACCGGAGTATATGATTGATATACTTGAGGCCAAGGACCGCAAAGTGGCTGGACCAACAGCCCCTGCTAAGGGTTTGTGTCTAATTGAGGTTGATTATTGATAATGAGAGGTGCATGCGTATGTTGACGGTGGAGAGACAGAGAAAGATTCTTGATGCTGTGAATAGTAAGGGGAGCGTGACTGTATCTGAGCTTATGGATGAACTTGAAGCTTCTGAATCTACTGTGAGAAGAGATTTGCAGGCTATGGATAGAGCTGGTAAGCTCATCAAAGTCCACGGTGGAGCTATTGCTTTAGGTGATAAATATGCAACTACAGATGATGAAGTTGAATTGAGAAAAGAGCGCAATAAGAATGAGAAGATGTCTATTGCGAAATATGCAGCATCCCTGGTAAAGGATAATGATTTCGTATATTTGGATGCTGGAACTACTACGGAGGAAATGATTGATTTCCTCAAGTGCAAGAATGCTAAGTTTGTGACAAATGCTATAGAGCATGCCAGAAAACTTGCTGCCAAAGGATTTACTACATACCTGTTGGGAGGAGAGTTCAAGGCTGCCACAGAGGCTATTGTGGGAGATGAAGCTTTGGCTAATCTGGAGAAATATAATTTCACCAAAGGATTCTTCGGAACCAATGGTCTTACAATGAATAATGGATTTACCACACCTGAGCCGAAGGAGGCCATGATTAAGCGGGAAGCTATGAAGTCCACCAAAGAGGCTTATGTTTTGATGGACAGTTCCAAGTTTGATCAGGTTGCAGCAATTACATTTGCCCCGGCAGAAAGTGCAGTGGTTATTACAGACAGAAAAGATAAAGGTAAATATAAAGGCATCAAGATTATAGTTGTAAAATGATGTGACTTATGAGCCCTACTTGCGTCATATAATATGCGGAAGTAGGGCTTTTTATATATTTTGTACAAATATCCTTGACGCTTTTTGGAAGATATTTTGACTGAAAATGATTGATTCTGACGGAACCTGGAAATATAATATATACAAGAAATGAGCGGTAGCTTATTTGAGCACATATGCGGAACAGATGAAATATGCAAGGAAGGAGGAGTATGAATATGATTTATACAGTAACATTTAATCCATCTCTTGATTATATAGTTTCGGTTGATAACTTTACTTTGGGCAAGGTTAACAGAACAACAGATGAGTTAATGTTCCCGGGAGGTAAGGGGATCAATGTATCAATGGTGCTGAAAAACCTGGGGTATGACAGTGTGGCTTTGGGCTTTATGGCAGGATTTACTGGAAACGAGATTATTCGAATGCTGGATGAGAGAGGAGTTATATCGGATTTCATTCATGTTGAGAAAGGATTATCTCGAATTAATGTAAAGCTTCGCAGTAATGAGGAGTCAGAAATCAATGGTCAGGGACCTGCAATTGATGCAGATGCTATAAGCAGATTATACGGTAAGCTTGATAAATTACAGGATGGCGACGTATTGGTTTTAGCTGGAAGTATACCAGATGTAATGTCTAGAAACACTTATATGGACATTATGAAGAGATTGAATGGTAGAGGAGTCAAGGTTGTTGTAGATGCAACCAAGGACTTGTTGGTAAATGTATTGGAGTATAAGCCATTTTTGGTTAAGCCAAACAACCATGAGTTGGGAGAAATCTATGGCGTGACTCTGAATACAAGAGATGAGGTTGTGCCTTATGCAAAGAGAATGCAGGAGGCAGGAGCGAGAAATGTACTCATATCTATGGCAGGAGAAGGTGCCGTGCTTCTGGATGAACAGGGTGAGGTACATATGTCAGAAGCTCCAAAAGGTAAGGTTGTGAATTCAGTTGGCGCAGGGGATTCCATGGTAGCAGGATTCATTGCTGGATATTTAGAATCTGGCAATTATGATGAAGCATTTTATATGGGTTTGTGTACTGGTTCAGCTTCTGCTTTTTCAGAAAACTTAGCAACAAAAGCGGAAGTTATTAAATTGAGGGAAACACTATAAGGAGGAGTAATAGGATGAAGGTAAGAGATCTTTTATCAGCTGAGAGCATTATGATTGGTGCTTCTGTAGCTGACAAAAAAGCTGCTATTGAGCAGGCGGTTTCCTTGATGACCAAGAGAGGCAACATCACAAATGTAGAGCAGTACACTGCGGGTGTATTTGCCAGGGAGGAAGAAGGAACAACAGGAATAGGTGAGGGAATTGCAATTCCTCATTGCAAATGTAATGGAGTATCTGCTCCAGGACTTGCTGCAATGACTATTCCAGCAGGAGTTGACTTTGATGCACTTGATGGAGCGCCAGTTAATCTATTATTTTTGATTGCAGCTCCAGATACCAAGGACAATGTACACTTGGATGTGCTTAGTAGATTGTCAGTTCTTCTGATGGATCCTGATTTTTCAGACGCATTAAAGGCTGCTAAGACAGCAGAGGAGTTCTTGTCAATTATCGACAAGGCAGAAGATAAGAAGGTTGCAGAGGAAAAGGGCAATGTACAGGCATCTGCTTCAGATAAATTCATTGTTGCAGTTACAGGATGTCCAACAGGTATTGCTCATACATATATGGCAGCAGAAGCTTTGGAAAAGGCAGCAGCAGCAGCTGGTGTTAAAATCAAGGTTGAGACAAGAGGTTCTGGTGGAGCCAAGAATGTGCTTACAGCAGAAGACATTGCCAAGGCAAACGGAGTTATTGTAGCATCTGATACCAAGGTGCCAATGGAGAGATTTGCAGGAAAGCCTGTAAAGGAATGCCATGTAGCTGACGGAATCAGCAAGGCTGATGAACTTGTGAAGGAAGCAGTAGCAGGAACAGCCAAAGCTTATGTGGTAAAAGAAGGCGCGAATGAGTCAAACAATGAGAAAAATGCAGCGAATGATACAGTAGGTCACCAGATTTATACTCATCTTATGAGTGGTGTATCACACATGTTGCCATTCGTAATTGGCGGTGGTATCTTAATCGCTTTAGCATTCTTACTTGATACATTGATGGGATATGGAGATGTAGGTGGAAGCTTCGGTTCTGCAACACCAATCTCAGCATTCCTTAAATATATTGGAGGACTTGCAATGGGACTTATGGTTCCAGTACTTGCAGGTTATATAGCTTATTCAATTGCTGACAGACCAGGTCTTGCAGTTGGTTTCCTCGGCGGTTTACTTGCTTCCAACGGAAATGCAGCAATTGCTGATTATGATTGGTCAAATGTTGGCGGATTCGCTAAGTTTGTTCAGGACTTCGCCTTTGTAGGTGAAGGAAGTGGAAATACAGTATCAGGTTTCCTTGGCGGAATCGCAGCTGGTTTCCTTGCTGGATTTGTAGTTCTGTGGTTGAAGAAGATTACAGAGAATATGCCTAAGTCATTGGATGGTATTAGACCAATCCTTATTTACCCAGTATGCGGTACATTTATCGTAGGCGTTGTAATGTGCTTCATCCTGAATCCACTTATTGGACTTGTAAACACAGGATTATCAATTATGCTTACAGCAGTAGCTGCTTCAGGAATGATTTGGTTGTTAGGATTAATCCTTGGAGCTATGATGGCTATCGATATGGGTGGCCCAATCAACAAGGCAGCTTATGTATTTGGTACAGGTATGCTTGCTACAGCAGCTGATCTTACAGCAGCTGGTGCATCAGCAACTGATCCACAGGTTCAGGCTTGTTATATTGCAATGGCAGCTATCATGGCTGGTGGTATGGTTCCACCTCTTGGAATTGCTCTTGCTTGTATCTTCTTCCCTAAGAAGTTTACAGCGGCTGAGAGAGAAACCAAGATTTCAAACATCGTAATGGCATGTGGATTCATCACAGAAGGTGCTATCCCATTTGCAGCAGCAGACCCTGGACGTGTAATCCCTAGTACAATGGTTGGAGCAGGAGTTGCAGGACTTCTCTCAGCACTCTTCGGATGTACACTGATGGCTCCTCATGGTGGAGTATTCGTATTTGCTACTGTAGGTAAGCCATTCATGTATATTGTGGCTTGGCTTGTAGGTTCACTTGTGACAATGTTCATGCTTGGACTTCTCAAGAAAGATGCAGAGGCATAATATATAACAATTTGATATAATGAAACTATCCAAAAGCAATATAGAATGACTGATGGGGGATTTCTATATTGCTTATGGTGGTTATATAAACATTGAAAATGGAGGACAGAAAACATGAAAGAATTTGCATACACAATTACAGACCCAGAAGGTATTCATGCAAGACCAGCTGGAATTTTTGTAAAAGAAGCAGCAAAGTATGCTTGCGCCGTTACAATTTCTAAGGACGGTAAAGAAGTTGACGCTAAGAGAATCTTTGGGGTAATGGGACTTGGTGTTAAATGCGGAAATGAAATCGTATTGAAGTGCGATGGAGAAGATGAGGATGCTGCAATGGCAGAACTTCAGAAATTCTTGCAGGAGAACATGTAAGAGTTCATGACTGGTAATTGTTGTGAAAACATTGCGGGGTGCATAAATATGAGAGAATTTATTGGTAAGAGTGTGTTCAATGGAATAGCTATTGGCCCGTTGAAGATATTTAGCAAAGAGGAAAATGCTGTAAAGAGAATGAAGGTAGATGATCCTCAGGGAGAAATCGAGAGATTTACTCAGGCAAAGGAACAGGCTAAAGCTGAACTTGGTCGAATCTACGAGAAGGCTTTGAAGGAAGTTGGCGAGGCAAATGCTGCTATCTTTGAAGTACATCAGATGATGTTGGATGATTTGGACTACATTGAGTCAATCACCAATATGATTACAACTCAGGAAATTAACGCTGAATTTGCAGTTGCAACAACAGGTGATAATTTCTCAGAGATGTTTGCTGCAATGGACGACGATTATATGAAGGCTAGAGCAGCTGATGTCAAGGATATCTCCAACCGTGTAATTGGTATATTGCAGGGAAATGGTGCCGGTGGTAACTTGGGAGATAAGCCAGTGATTGTAGTAGCTGAGGACTTGGCTCCAAGTGAGACAGTACAGTTGGATAAATCCAAGGTGTTGTCATTTGTTACCAGACTTGGATCTACAAATTCTCACACAGCTATTTTGGCTAGAACAATGAATATTCCAGCACTTATTGGAATTAATTATCCAGAGGACTGTGATGGCAAGATGGCCATAGTTGACGGCGCCAAGGGTACATTAATCATTGATCCTGATGAGGCTACGCTGGCTAAATATACTAAGCTTCGCGAGGAAGAGCTGGAGAAAGCCAGACTACTTCTTGAATTAAAAGGTAAGCCAAATGTTACAGCTGATGGCAAGGAAATCAAGCTCTATGCCAATATTGGTGGTGTAGGAGATGTAGCTTCCGTATTGGCAAATGATGCAGGCGGAATTGGCTTGTTCAGAAGTGAGTTCTTGTATCTTGAATCAGATGATTATCCATCTGAGGAACAGCAGTTCAAGGCTTATAGAACTGTTGTAGAAAATATGGCTGGCAAGAAGGTTATTATTAGAACTCTTGATATTGGTGCTGATAAGCAGGTTGGTTACTTCAATTTGAAGAAGGAAGATAATCCTGCAATGGGTTATAGAGCTATCAGAATCTGTCTTGACAGATTGGATGTGTTCAAGACTCAGCTTAGAGCGATTTATAGAGCTAGTTATTTCGGTACAATCAGCATAATGTTCCCAATGATTATATCTGTGGATGAAGTTAGAAAAGCCAAGGCATTGTGCGAGGAAGTCAAAGCTGAATTGGATGATGAGAGCATAGCATATGGAGAGGTTGAGCTCGGTATTATGATTGAGACTCCTGCTGCTGTTATGATTTCAGATGAATTGGCCAAGGAAGTAGAATTCTTCTCAATTGGAACCAACGACTTGACTCAGTATACATTGGCTATCGATCGTCAGAATCCAGCGTTGGACAACATTTATGATTCACATCATCCAGCAGTTCTCAAGATGATTAAGCAGACTGTGGAAAATGGTCATGCACATGGATGCTGGGTTGGAATATGTGGAGAGCTTGGCGCTGATACAACACTTACAGAAACATTCCTTCAGATGGGAGTTGACGAATTGTCTGTTAGCCCATCTATGGTATTGAAAGTAAGAAATCAGATTAGAAATAGTAAGGCTAATGTTTAAAAAACATATAAAATAACTAATTATTAAATATGAGCTGTATGTTTTAAGTTTAGAATAAACCTATAAGATAGAAGCAATTGTGTAGATATTTATATAGGAGGATTCGATTTGAGACATACAGCTTTTTTTAATGATAATTGGACCTTTACCAAAGAGGGAGTTTCTGAACAGGTTACTATCCCTCACACATGGAATGCCATTGATGGTCAGGGTACTGCACAGTACTACAGAGGTGTGTGCACATACGAGAAGACATTTGACAGACCGGAAATGAAGGACGGGGATCAGGTGTATCTGGAGTTCAGAGGCGCTAATTCAAGTGCGACTGTTGAGGTGAACGGCAAGGAGTTAATGACTCATGATGGAGGTTATTCTACTTTCAGAGTGAATATTACTGATGTTCTTGCAGATCAGAATACAGTGAAGGTTTCTGTTGATAACAGCCCTAATGACAGAGTATATCCACAGAGAGCAGATTTCACATTCTATGGTGGAATCTATCGTGATGTATATATCATTACAGTGGATGAGAATCATTTTGATTTGGACAGCTACGGAAGCAAGGGATTTATGATTACACCAAATCTTGATGGTGACAAGGCTGTAATTGACTTCAAGACTTATTCAGTAGGTCAGGCTGATAAGATTGTGGTTGCCGTTGAAGGCGTGGGAGAAGTTGAACTTACAATCGGTATGGAAAATGGTAAGCAGGTTGCAACTGGTTCTCTTACAATTGATCAGGTTCATCGTTGGGATGGATTGGATGATCCATATTTATATACAGCAACAGCTTCCCTGTACAAGAATGGCGAAGTAGTTGATGAAGTTACCGATAGATTTGGATGTCGTGAATATAGCTTTGATCCTGAGAAGGGATTCTTCTTGAATGGTCGCAGCTATCCACTTCATGGTGTGTCTCGTCATCAGGATCGCAAGGATATGGGAAATGCTCTTACAACCAAGGAGCATGATGAGGATATGGACTTAATCCTTGAGGTTGGAGCTAATTCTATTAGACTTGCACATTATCAGCATGATCAGTATTTCTATGATTTGTGTGATGAGAAGGGTATTATTGCCTGGGCTGAGATTCCATTTATCACAGTATTTATGCCAAATGGTCGTGAAAATACAATCTCTCAGATGAAGGAACTCATTTCACAGAATTATAACCATGCTTCAATTATATGCTGGGCTATTTCCAATGAGATTACATTGGAGGGCGTAACAGATGAGCTTATGGACAATCATAAGGTGTTAAATGATTTGATTCATGAAATGGATCCAAAGAGAGTGTCAGCAATGGCTAATTTATTCCTGCTTGAGACTGACAGCCCATTGGTTCAGCTTCCAGATATTCGTGGATATAATCTCTACTATGGATGGTATGTAGGAGAGATGGAAGATAATGACGAGTGGTTTGATGAATTCCACAGGAACCATCCAGATACAGTAATTGGCTTGACTGAGTATGGAGCTGACTCTGTAATTACTAAGCAGTCTCCTAAGCCTGTAAAAGGTGATTACACTGAGAGCTACATGTCTGTATATCATGAGCATATGCTTGAGATGTTCTCAACTCGTCCATACCTTTGGGGTACATATGTATGGAACATGTTTGAGTTTGCAGCAGCAGGTCGTGATGAGGCCGGTGATCCTGGCAAAAATCACAAGGGCTTGATTACATTTGACAGAAAGCAGAAGAAGGATGCCTTCTATATCTACAAGGCATGGTGGAGTGATGAGCCATTTGTTCATCTATGTGGCAGACGCTATCATGACAGAGTGGAAGACACTACAGAAATCAAGGTATATTCTAACCAGAAGTCAGTTACACTTTATGTGGATGGCAAGGAAGTTGGCACAGTAAATGGTGAGCATGTATTTAAGTTTGAGGTGCCTATTTCAGGAACACATACTATCAAGGCTGTATCAGGTAATCTGACAGATGAAATGGAAATTGCCAAGACCAACGAGCCAAATCCTGATTACTTTGCAGATCCATTGAAGGTTAAGAACTGGTTTGATGAGGATGAGTCAGAGGGAGATATCGATGACGATTACCTCTCAGTAAATAGTACAATGGCAGAAATCAAGGCTTCTCCAGAAGGAGCTGCGCTTCTTCAGCGCATGATGGCTGCACAGTCAGACAAGACAGGAATGGCAGCAGGAGCCAAGATTCCAGCAGCTATGCAGAAGATGATTGATAGACAGCCATTGAAGAAGCTCATGGCGCAGGGTGGCATGGAAGTGTCTGATGAAATGATTGCCCAGCTCAATGCAGCATTACAGAAAATCAAGAAGGTAAAATAGGCTGCTTATAAGAATGGATTTTAGGACATATTTAAAAAACTCCTTTTTATAACATTTAATAAAGGCGAATCACTGTGAGGGTGGTTCGCTTTTATAGTTGGGTAAATATCACTATATAAAGAAATTTATATTTTTGTTTTAGATAAATATTTGAAAAATATACTAATGTAACTTCAGAAATAAGCTGTAGTTTGTAACGATTTTAGGTGGTTATTTGCGGAGGCATATAATAAAATATGTGAGGTGAATGATATTAGTATAGAAACGAGGAAACTATAGATGTGTGAAATGAAGGTAGAGAATCAGAATGTGAAGAAGTACAATGCCATAATATGGGATTTGGATGGTACACTTTTGGATACTTTGGAAGATTTGCGAGATGCAGTGAACTATGCTTTGAGAGCACAGGGGTTTCCTGAACGTACATTAGAAGAGATTAGATGCTTTGTGGGAAACGGTGTTCGCAAACTTATGGAACGGGCAGTTCCTGACGGAGAGAACAATCCGAAATTTCAAGAGACATTTGACATATTCAAGAAATACTATGATGGACATAACATGGTGAAAACCAAGCCTTATGATGGCATGATGGATTGTCTGAAATATTTTCACGATAACGGTGTGCCAATGGCAATTGTCACTAACAAGATTCAGTCTGCCGCTGAGATGCTTCGTGAAAATGTATTTGAGGGATTGATTCCTCTTGCTGTTGGAGATGGTGTGGTTCCTACCAGAAAGCCAGATCCTCAGGGCGTGCACTATGCCATGGAGCACTTGGGATTAAATGATGAGAAATATAATGTGGTATATATAGGTGATTCGGAAGTGGATGCAGCTACTGCAGAAAATGCTGGTTTGGATTGCATGCTCTGCTTATGGGGATTTAGAAGTCAGGAGGAACTGGCTGATAAGCCTCATGTGGCTTTTGTAAATAAGCCTGCAGAGATTATGGATTACATAGAAGTATAGGCGTATTTATTGATAAATAAAGGGCTGTTCTGTTATACTTATAAGATGGTTTGGGATTATTTACCCGCCATTATAACAGATGTTTAAGAAGGGGAAACCAGGAGGAGATAAGATGGCTCATAACAGGGCATATTGTAGAATCTACCAATGGATAATGAATATAGGAATTAAGTTCGTGGATTTCAAGACACCTAAGCTTGTAGAAGGTGTTGATAGTTTTCACAGCATTCCTGACATATTGAATAACCGCAGAAAATGGGCGCCTATGATTATTACAGGTCCTTTTATGGGAAGCTCGAAGTTTGTTGAGGCCCTCTTAGAGGAACTTTCCGAGAGAGCGGTGTTGTATAACAAGGTGAAGCCTGACCCCACTTCTGCCCAGGTGGAAGAGATGGTGAATTTCTATCATGAGCATAATTGCGATAGCATAATAGCTATTGGCGGAGGCTCATGTATAGATGCGGCCAAGGCGATGGCAGCTCGAATTGCCCGCCCTGAGAAGTCCCTGGCGGATATGAATGGAGTTATGAAAGTGGGCCGGGAAATTCCATTTTTCATAGCAATACCAACTACTGCAGGAACTGGTTCTGAAACAACAATTACTGCAGTTATTACAGATGAGGAAACTAATAGAAAATATACAATAAATGATTCATGTCTGGTTCCGGATTATGCAATTATCGATCCGGTGCTTACTATATCACTGCCCAAGCATATTACAGCCTATACGGGAATGGATGCTTTGACACATGGTGTAGAAGCCTATTTGAATGTGAATTATCAAACTGCAACTACTTTGGCAAATGCACGAGGTGCAGTATCCACAATCATAGAATTTCTGGATGAGGCTTATGATAATGGAGATTCATATGAGGCCAGAGAGGAGATGCTTCTGGCTGCAGATAGAGCCGGAGCGGCATTTACAAGAGCTTGTGTGGGAAATGTACATGCAATAGCTCATGCCATTGGAGGTATGTATCATTTGCCTCATGGTCTGGTAAATGCAATTGTGTTGCCTATAGTTTTGGAAGACTATGGGTCGGCGGTTTACGCCAAGCTTGCAAAATTAGCTGATGAATGTCCAAAGGTTTTAAATGGAAGTGACATCGGCGATAAGAGAGAGATTAATTCTGCCCTGGCGCAGAAGATGAAGGCGGAAGCTTTTATTGAATATATAAAAGAGATGAACAGAAACATGGAGATACCGGAGCATATATCTCAGATTCAGGAGTCTGATATACCTACTATGGCTCAGTGGGCTGAGAGTGAGGCGAACCCTCTATATCCGGTACCGGTTATATATGATCAGGCCAGATTCGAGGCAGTGCTTCGAAAGGTGGCTGGGAAGTAGGAGGTAGAACCTATGATAAATATTTACAAGACAGATAATGGCATAATATCAGAGATTGATACATATGAGTCTGGTTCTTGGATACAATTAACTACACCTACATTGGAAGAATGTGACGAGATAAGCAAGAGATATAACATGGACAGAGATGATGTGAGAGCAGCTCTCGATGATGAGGAGAGTTCTCGTATCAGCTTGGAAGATGATTACACACTTATCTTAGTAGATATACCAAGTGCTGAGACTAGAAATAATCGTAATTCATATACAACTATTCCTTTGGGTATATTGATTACAGAGGAAGTTATTATTACTGTATGCAGTGAGGAGACTGCGGTGCTGCGTACATTTGTAGATAATAGAGTGAGAGAGTTCTCTACCAAGAAGCAGATGAGATTTACATACCAGATTCTATACAATGTATGTATGGTATACCAGAGTCTGCTGCGTAGCATTGACCGTAAGAGAACAGCTATTGAGGAGAGAATCAATGAGAACACAGAGGATGTGGATTTGATTGATTTGCATGAGTTGGAATCCAATCTGGTATACTTCGCTACATCACTTCGTGCCAACGGTGTGGTGCTTGACAGATTAACCAGATATGGTAGACTTCGTCAGTACTCAGAAGATCAGGAGCTGTTAGAAGATGTTATTATCGAGAACAAGCAGGCTATCGAGATGACTCAGATATATAGAGATATTATAAATGGTACTAGAGAGCTTATGTCTACTGTTATCAATAACAGATTGAACAACGTCATGAAGTATCTGGCGGCTATTACTATTGTAATGTCTATACCAACTATTATTTCAGGCCTGTGGGGAATGAATGTAAGCGGTAAATGGATGCCGTTTTCTACCATGCCATTTGGCTTTGAGATTATATGCGTTATTACCGTTGTAATATGTGCAGTGGTAATGTGGGTATTGCATAAGAGAAAGATGCTTTAATTAAGGCTCGACGAATAATATAGTGGCTTAATAAAAAGAAAATGTGTAAAACTGTCAGGTGGCGCACATGAGAGGAAGAAAACAATATGTGTGGAATATGTGGATTTATAGGAAAGACAAAGGAAGAGATAGATAGAGAGAAAACTCTCAATGCCATGATGGATAGAATTATCCATAGAGGTCCAGATCAGGAGGGTAAATATCTTAATGATTCTGTTGCTTTAGGCTTCAGAAGACTTAGTATTAATGATTTGGATCATGGAATGCAGCCTATGTACAATGAAACAGGTGATGTGGCTATTGTATTTAATGGTGAGATTTATAATTATCCAGAGCTTCGTAAGGAGCTGGAGGCCAAGGGACATGTATTTGCCAACAACGCAGATACAGAGAGTCTGGTTCATGGATATGAGGAGTGGGGTACTGACCTTTTAAAGAAGGTTCGAGGTATGTTTGCCTTCATGATTTATGACATGAAAAAGGATATTATTTTTGCGGCTAGAGATTTCTTTGGAATCAAACCATTTTATTATTCAAATGTTGATGATGTATTTGTATTTGGTTCAGAGATCAAGAGTATTATAGAATACCCAGGGGTTAAACGTGAGGTAAATGAAGCTGCTTTGGAGCAGTATATGTCATTCCAGTATTCAGTACTACCTGAGACATTTTTCAAGGGAATCTATAAGGTGCCAGCAGGACATTACCTCTGGTTTGAGGGCGGCAAGATGGATGTGGTACAGTACTTCGATCCTCTTATGCAGCCAGAGAAGGAGCCGGAAGGTTTGGAGAAGACAGTTGATGAAATAGAAGCACTGATTCATGAATCTACAGAGGCGCATATGCTTGCAGATGTAGAAGTTGGAGCTTCCCTTTCCAGTGGTGTTGACTCAAGCTACCTGGTATCAGAATTCCCGGGAGAGAAGACTTATACAGTTGGATTTCTTGACAAGGAGAGCAAATATAATGAGATTCGTTATGCAGAGGATCTCTGTGCAGCTCTTGGAGATAAGAAGAACATCAGCAAGACTATTTCTTCTGATGAATACTTTGATTCTATTCCAAAGATTATGTACTATATGGATGAGCCACTTGCTGATCCATCATGTATAGCACTTTATTTCGTAGATGAACTTGCGGCCAAGGATATCAAGGTTGTGCTTTCTGGTGAGGGCGCAGATGAATTCTTTGGCGGTTACAATATATATCATGAGCCATTTTCATTGGCTAAGTATCAGAAGCTTCCAAAGGGACTTCGCAAGGGAGTTGCCAAGGTGGCTGAGAAGATGCCTCGAATCAAGGGTAGAAACTTCCTGATTCGTGGTTCCAAGGATGTGGAGGAGAGATTTATAGGAAATGCAAATCTGTTCTCGGTAAAAGAACGCGAGGCTATATTGAAGTCTCAGCTTACACATGTTACACCAGCAGAGATTGTTGCACCTTATTACAAGAAGTGTGAGGGCTTAAGCGATATTGCCAAGATGCAGTATATTGATATGAACTTCTGGTTACAGGGAGATATTCTCCTGAAAGCTGACAAGATGAGTATGGCTCATTCTCTTGAGGCTAGAGTTCCATATTTGGATAAGGTTGTATTTGAATATGCGAAATATCTGCCAATTGAGTACAAGGTGACAGATACTGCAACCAAGATGGCTTTCAGAGAAGCTGCCAAGAGACATATTCCTGAATTCAGTGCTAACAAGAAGAAGCTTGGATTCCCTGTTCCTATCAGAGTATGGCTCAAGGAAGATAAGTATTACAACTTGGTACTTGAGACATTAACATCCGATGCAGGCAAGAAATACTTTGACCAGGATGAAGTTGTGAAGCTTATGGAAGAGCACAGAGATGGCAAGGCTGATAACAGCCGTAAGATCTGGGCAATTTATGTATTCCTTATCTGGCACAAAGTCTACATTGAGGATGAGCAGGCCAAGAAGCCAGCATAAATCAGTTATATAAAGTGGAGCCCCGAGAGCCTATAGCTAATTAAAAAAGATTAAGCGTAACCACTTGTTATTACGAAGTTTGAGAATTACAAATCAATAGTGACCGAAGCACTGTTCGACGCGCAATAGGGCTTTAGAACTTGCTTGCAAGTATCTTAGCCCTATGCGCTAGTTTGCGAGGTTACATTGATTTGATTCGAAAAACTGAAGTAATAACTTAGTAGTTACGCTTTTTTAAATTAGCTATAGGCTCTCGGGGCTCCAATCTATTTAATGCTATAGCCTGGAACGCATGTTATTTATAGCTTGTAGGCTTCTGCCTGATTCAGTGTGCGCATATCGCTGTCGGCAGACATATATTCTAACTTGATATATGTGCCATCTGCGCGATACTCCTGCTCCAGTGCATTTCCCAAATCCAGCAACTGGCTGAGTAGACTGCCTTCACTGTAAGGGATTAAGTATTCACTGATTATGCTCTGACCAAAGAGGGCATCCAGAATCATATTCATTAGCTCTGGAATTCCAACTCCTTTTGATGCAGCCATGTGTATGTGATTGGCAGTGATGCTTGGTAAGTCACCGGCGAAGGTAGGCACCCGGTCTGCTTTGTTATAAGCCACAATCATAGGTATGTCTCCTGCTCCCAGCTCCTTCAGAGTGGATGCTGTAACTTCCATATGTTGTCGATAGTATGGATCAGATACGTCCACAACCTGAATAAGCAAATCTGCATTGAGGGCTTCCTCCAAGGTAGAGCGGAAGGCATCTATGAGATTGTGTGGCAACTTGTCGATGAAACCAACTGTATCAGAGAGATAGAAGTCTGGTTTGTTCTCCGGAGTAATCTTTCTGATTGTAGTTTCAAGAGTGGCAAACAACATGTCCTGCTGCAGAACCTTTTTATGTTCATTGTCTAGTATTTCATCATTTCCAAACACAGATAACATCTGGTTCATAACGGTTGATTTACCGGCGTTGGTATATCCTACAAGAGCAACTTGAGGAATAGCAGAAGCAACACGACTCTTACGCTGAGTCTGACGGTTTTGCTTTACAACCTTCAGCTCCTTCTTGCATTCGGTGATTCTGTGAGAGATGTATCTCTTGTCCAATTCCAGCTTCTTCTCACCGGCACCTTTGTTGGAACGACTTCCACTGCCGCCACCCTGTCGACTCATGGCAGTTCCCATTCCTGTGAGACGAGGCAGGAGATATTGGAGCTCGGCTAATTCAACTTGAAGCTTGGCTTCTCTGGTCTGGGCGCGGCTGGCAAATATTTCTAGAATAATAGAAGTTCTATCCATAATTGGCAGACCAATTTCGCTGTTGAGATTTCTGGCCTGGGATGGAGAGAGTGAATCGTCAAATATTATTAAATCCGCATCTAAATTAGCTGCAGCTGTTTTGACTTCATCAACTTTTCCTGTTCCTATATACAGTGCCTGATGTGGTGCATCTAAGCTCTGGGTGATTGTGAATACAGGCAGTATATTGCAAGCTTCACATAGACTTTCCAACTCTTCCAGGGAATGTGCGAACTCTTTGGAGTCGGGAAGCTGTAATCCCACAAGGATGGCTTTCTCTCTATCATCATTTTCAAAATCACTATATTCTATTTCTGCGTCGTCGTTTTTGAAATATATATTTGTTGTCATACATATGTCCTTTTTAATGGTATAAAGTTATTGAATAGCACTATAATAACATATATGAACTAGAATAGGCGTGATTATTTCTAGTAATCAGTTATAATGGACTTAGTAATGATTGTGAAAATGAATATTCCATGGAGGACTACAAAATGACCAAAGCATTATATGATATTGACCCATACAAGACTAAATTCGATGCAGTTATAGTACAGTGCAACAGAAATGAAGAAGGATTGTATGAAATAGAACTGGACCAGACGGGATTCTTTCCAGAGCAAGGAGGACAGACTCCTGATGTAGGAATTATTGAGGTGCAGAGAACCAATGTGGAACGCCCAAAGGGAGCTGGACTGCAATTCGAGGTGATTGATGTCCAGATTGAAGATGGAAATATAATTCATACCATAAAGCCTTTGATTGAGGGACAGATTAATATGGAATCAGAGCAGATTTCTAAATTTCTGACACCGGGAAATAATGTGAATGGTTTTGTAGACTGGGAACATCGCTTTAGCAATATGCAACAGCACAGCGGTGAGCATATTTTCTCTGGGTTGGTTCATGAATTGTTTGGATATGATAATGTAGGTTTTCATTTGAGCGATTCTGTGGTGACCATGGACTTTAATGGTGTGCTGTCAGCAGAAGAAGTAGCTGAGATAGAGACAAGGGCCAATGCTGTTATAATATCGAATCTTCCAATTAATATTTCTTATCTCAAGACTGAAGAGGAGAAAGCTTCAGTGGAATATCGAAGCAAAATTGAGATAGAAGGTGATGTGCGTATTGTTACAATTCCTAATGTGGATGTGTGTGCCTGCTGTGCGCCACATGTTCATAGTACAGGAGAGATTGGTATGCTCAAAGTGATGGGTATGGAAAATTACAAGGGTGGTGTGCGTGTAAGTATTCTGTGTGGCATGAGAGCGCTGAAAGCATTTCGCCAGGGAGTAGCTATTGTAGATGCTTTGGTAAATGTATTGAATGTTCCAGCAGGTGAGTTGGTGGAAAATGTTCAGAAGATTCAACAGAATGTAAATGATTTGAAATACTCCCTTGGTAAATATATGTATGAGGATTTGGTAAGACAGGCTGAGGCTATTCCTGATACAGAAGAAGATGCATTCCTTTTTACTGGAGATGTGGATAACAAAGCTATGAGAGAGTGCGTCAATACTATGATGGAGAAGCATGCTGGATATTGTGGTATATTTGCCGGAAGTGATAATAATTATAGATTTATAATCGGAAGCAAGACTAGAAACTGTAATGATGTAGTTGCTCTTCTTCGTGATAAATGTAATGCCAAGGGCGGCGGCAAGCCTCAGATGGTTCAGGGAAGTGTGGAAGCCAGCAAAGAAGATTTAATATTTTATTGTGCTAAAGTGAATTTTGTAGTATAATGACGGCGTTTGATACATATTTGAGGGAACTCAGATATGTGAAGTATAGTTATAAATTTAAATATATTAGAAAGAAGGAGTAATTCACATGTTAAAAGTAGTTAAATTTGGTGGAAGCTCTCTGGCTAGCGCAGCTCAGTTTGCCAAGGTTGGAGATATTATTCGAGCAGATGAGTCTCGAAAATTTGTAGTGCCTAGTGCACCGGGAAAGAGAAATTCCAAGGACACCAAAGTGACTGACATGTTATATAAATGTTATGCCAAAGCTGAGGCTGATGAGGATTTCAAGGATGTCTTGAAGAAAATCAAGGAGAGATATAATTCAATTATAAACGGATTGAATCTTAATTTATCTCTTGAGGATGAGTTCAAGACAATTGAGAAGAATTTCAAGGCCAAGGCTGGATCTGATTATGCTGCAAGCCGTGGCGAGTACTTAAATGGTATTATCATGGCTAACTATTTAGGATATGAATTTATCGATGCAGCTACTGTTATCTTCTTTGATGAGGATGGAAACTTTGATGCAGAGAAGACTGACAAGGTTATGTCTGCCAGACTTGCTGAAGTTGAGAAAGCTGTTGTGCCAGGTTTCTACGGAGCAATGCCAGATGGAAGTATCAAGACATTTTCAAGAGGTGGATCTGATATAACAGGTTCTATTGTATCCAAGGCAGTTCATGCATCAGTTTATGAAAACTGGACTGACGTATCAGGATGCTTGGTAGCTGATCCTAGAATTATCAAGGATGCAAAGCCTATCAAGGTTATTACATATAGAGAGCTTAGAGAGTTGTCATACATGGGTGCATCTGTACTTCACGAGGATGCTATTTTCCCTGTAAGACATGCTGGTATTCCAATTAATATCAAGAATACTAATGCCCCAGAGGATGATGGAACAATGATTGTTGCCAATACTGTTCAGAAGGCTGAGTATACAATTACTGGTATTGCTGGCAAGAAGGGATTTGTGGCAGTAAGCATCGACAAGGATATGATGAATGCAGAGGTTGGTTTCTGTAGAAAGGCTTTGTCAGCATTTGAGGACAATGGAATTTCTATTGAGCATATGCCTTCTGGAATAGATACTATGACAGTATTCGTACATCAGGAAGAGTTTGAGGGCAAGGAGCAGCAGGTTATTAGTTCAATCAGAAGAAATTGTAATCCAGATGTTATTGATTTGGAAGCAGATCTGGCTCTTATTGCTGTAGTGGGACGTGGTATGCGTTCAACTCGCGGTACTGCGGGTAGAATTTTCTCAGCATTGGCTCATGCCAATATCAATGTCAAGATGATTGATCAGGGCTCATCTGAGTTGAATATTATCATCGGTGTAAGCAACAATGATTTCGATAATGCTATCAAAGCTATCTATGATATCTTCGTAGAGACACAGATTTAAAAAATTTCAGCATCCACTATTTTGTGGATGCTGTTTTTGTATGAAAGCCATTATAAAATTGATGGGCAATATTCTTACTTTACTTCTAATTTATATCCCAATCCTCTAACTGTGACAATTTCAAATGCTTCTATTCCATCTAACCTGTTGCGCAGACGGTTAACGTGGGTCTTGATGGTGGAATCGTCAGAATCTGTATCAATGCCCCATATATCTGACAACAGCTGATCCTTGGTAAAAATCTGATTTGGATAGGACAATAATTTGTATAATAGTTCAAATTCTTTCTTAGGTAAATCAATGGTGTCGCCATCTGACTTTATAATGCAATAAGAGTTGGCATCACAGGTGATATCTCCAATGGTTATCTGCTGACTGGAGTTGATATTGGCTCTTCTGAGAAGTGCTTCAATTCTCCATACAAGCTCCTCGTAATTTACGGGTTTGGTCATGTAATCGTCAATGCCGGAAGCGAATCCCTCTCGCTTGTCGTCGAAACTGGCCTTGGCTGTGAGAAATATTACCGGAACATCGTTTTGATATTCTCTTAATATCTTCACCATTTCATATCCGTCCATCTTGGGCATCATAATATCTGCAACAATCAGATCTACATGCTCTGAATAGAATATATCAATTGCTTCTTGACCGTTGTTGGCGGTGATTACATTGTAATAATTTTTCAAATGTGCTTTGGTAAGCAGTTGTATGTTTTTTTCATCTTCAACTACTAGGACTGTTGCCATATATTTTTCTATAATTCAAAGGCATATATAGCGGATGAATTATTCTTCCTTTCCTGTATATAATTATATCTTATTACTAATAGGTAAACTTACGGTAAATGTTGTTCCTTTATCCAAAATACTTTCAACAGATATTGAACCTTTGCAGAGAGTCACAACTCTATTGCAAATTGCCAGGCCTAAGCCTAAACCTTTTCCAGAATGAGATGAATCAGCCTGGTAATATTTGTCAAATATATGTGCTATTTCCTCCTGACTCATACCACATCCGGAATCTGTGATTTTGAAAATGATAGAAGGATTATCTCCTGATGCATTTTGAGTTAATGTTATTTTGATCACCCCATTTTCTGGTGTGAACTTAATAGCATTGTTCAGCAGGTTAATCCATATGTGCTCCATTAGAGTAGGATCTCCCACATAGCTGGTTTTATCTAAATCAATTTCCATATTAATATTTTTGCTGGCCCAACTGTCCTGTAATAGAATGATACAACGTCGTATTTGCTCGCTTAATGAAAATGATTTTATGGAAGATTCATTGATTTTCACCTGTGTGTCCAGCTTTGACATTAACATTGTCTGCTGAGCCAGATTCGATAGCCTTGCAGACTCGTCAGCAATTATAGTCAGATATTCACGTTGTTCTTCTTCTGTTAGATTTTCTTCTAACAATAAATTTGCGAAGCCATTTATAGATACAATGGGTGTTTTGAACTCATGTGAGAAATCATTTATAAAATCTGTACGCAATGTTTCTACGCTGGCTAAATCTTCTGCCATAGAATTGAAACTTTCACTCATTTCTTTTAGAGGAGCCATGCGTTTAGCATCTAATCTAATATTGTAGTTTCCTTTTGCTACAGATGCCATGGCTGAGGTCAACAGATTTACCTTTTTGATAATTTTCTTGGAGAAGAAATATGTGAATAGTTCCATCATGAAAGCCATTGGCATCAGAATTCCAAGACCATCTAGAGGTTGATACTCTGTTCGACTGTCGAAGAAAGTGTATAGCATAAAGTCAACGAACTCATATCCCATAATTGATAAAACAGCTGGAACAATCGCCATAATAGCCATGTAGTTTTGAAATCGGGTATTGTCTGGTGGGGTATTTATATTGCGATTTGAACCTTTGGGTGAATGGTTTCTTTTACGTGATGAATTGTGAATATGCTTTGCCATAAAATGATACCTTTCAAAAAAATAAAACATCGTTTACTTACAATTTACTTTTTTATTGTATCTTGTTTTCAGTGAAAAACAAGTCACGAATTTGTTAAATATTTTTTAATATAGCGAGGAGGCAATTAATTATGGCAAAGACAAAATATTTGGTGACAGGAGCTGCAGGATTTCTTGGAGGTACAGTGTGCAGACAGCTTATAGATAGAGGCGATGAGGTTAGAGCATTTGTATTGCCAAATGATCCGGCAATTAAGTTTGTGCCAGATGAGGCAGAGGTTTGCGTTGGAGATTTAACAGATGTGGAGTCTCTTGAGAGATTCTTTGCAGTAGAGGATGGTGTGGAGACAATAGTGCTTCATATTGCAAGTATCGTAACAGTAAATCCAGATTATAATCAGAAGGTTATTGATGTAAATGTAGGCGGTACAGAAAATATTATTGATCTGTGCTTATCACATCCAGAGTGCAAGAAACTGGTATATTGCAGCTCAACAGGAGCGATTCCAGAGATGCCAAAGGGTGAGGTTATCAGAGAAGTTGATAACTTTGAAGCTGATGATGTGTTGGGATGTTACAGCCAGTCCAAGGCTATGGCTTCTCAGGCTGTATTGGATGCAGTTCATGATAGAGGCTTAAATGCTTGTATTGTGCACCCAAGTGGAATTATGGGACCTGAAGATTTCGCAATTGGAGAGACTACTGGTTCTCTTATTCAGATTATCAACGGTGAGATGCCTGCTGGTATTGATGGTGGATTTAATCTGTGTGATGTTCGCGATTTGGCTGCCGGTACTATTGCTGCCGCTGACAAGGGTAAATGTGGCGAGTGTTACATCCTTGGTAACAAGGAAGTGAAATTCAAGGACTTTGCTAAGATGGTAGCAGATGAAGCAGGAGTGAAGGCGCCTGGATTCTATCTTCCAATTGGAATGGCTAATCTGATGGCTGGTATTATGGAGAAGCGCGCCAAGAGAAAGGGAACAAAGCCTGTTATGACTAAGTTCTCAGTATACAATTTGGGCCGTAACAATTGCTTTGATTCAAGCAAGGCCAAGAGAGATTTGGGATATACTACAAGATCTTATCAGGAGACAATTCATGATGAGGTTGTATGGCTTAAGAAGGAAGGCAAGATTGCTTAATTGCCTTGAATAGAAAACTAAATAATGGATTTACTTTGGTGGAAATAATATAGGTTATCATGATATAATCGTTCTATACCCTACTCACAAATGATAATTATTACAATAGATTTTAAATGAAGCATACTATTATTGAAACCAGGAAAATCATATATTTGCTGATGGCTGTAACCTATGGGTTGCAGCTTTTAGTATGCTTTTCTTTCGACGTGAGTTATGCGGGAGATGCCAAGGTGGTTTTGGATTCAGCAAAGCATCAGTTGCAAGGCGGTCTGAAATATTTTGATATAATATATTTTCTTAATAACCCTAACAATATAATGTTACTATACTTAGATATGTTTTTTTTGAGAGTAGGCGACCTCTTACATATATCAGGTGTGGATCTTTTGTCAGTGGCTGGTATGATGTTGTCTACTATCGCCACAGGCTTGAGTGCATGTCTGTGTTGGGAAATTACTAGGTCTAAAACACTAACATATATATTATATGCTATATGTGCATTTTTGATTTGCTTTAACCCATGGTGCGCAGTTCCTTATACAGATGTTTTTTCCATATGTATACCTATAGCAGTTTTTTATAGATACGAGATAAATATTTTAAAAGGAAAAACCGGGTGGAGGAGAATATATTTGCCTCTTTTATTGTCGGTTTTGGGAATTCTGTTAAAGCCTACCTGTATTTTTGCCGGAATTGCTATTTTAATGGTGGAGCTGGCAAGGTTGATTAAGACACCAAATACCATGAGAAAACTAGGGCAGATAGTTGCTGTTGTTGCAGGTGTCTTGGTTTTATGTGTAGCCGGCTTAAAGATAGAGAAAATTGGAGTGAATTATAAAACTGATGAGGCTTATCTAAAACCTTGGACGCATTATGTAATGATGGGGCTTAATGAGAAAAAGTATGGTAGATACTATAGAGTGGATGATGATTATACAAATAGTTTTACCAGCAAGGAAGATAAAATTGCTGCAAATAAAAAAATAATACAGGAGCGATTAGAGAAAATGGGCGTGGCAGGATATGTGTCCTTTGCCGGTCAAAAGACTATAAATACCTATTCAGATGGCAGTTTTGCGTGGGGGATATGGTCAAAGGACAGGAATCAAATTGTGCTAAAAGAGCTCAGAAATGTAATTTGGATAATTCTTTTGATAAGTTCATTTGCTAATACAATTGTAGTTGTGGTAGTTGGAGCTTTTAAGAAGAGAGTATATTCCTGGGGAGAAATGGCAATGGTCTTTATGGGGGCAATGGTATGGCTGTATTTATTAATATTTGAGACAGGAGCCAGATATTTATACATGTTTGCCCCTTGTTATATTTTGGTAGGATTTTTAGGAATATATAAAATAGTATCTAAATTATGCAAGAAAGAGATTGTAGATTACGCGAAGAAATAATGGTGGCAAATAATGCAACAAAGCAGAGAAACAACATAGTAGATATGGCCAAAGGCCTGGCAATCATACTCATGATTTTAGATCATGTATTAATGAGAGGCCGGGTTATTACATCTTTTCATATGCCTGTGTTTTTTGTTATGGCAGGTATCTTTCTTAAGACGGATAACATGAAGTTATTGGTTAAGAAAAAAGCCAGGTCTCTGTTGGGAGTGTATGCTTCCTTGGGAATACTTACAATATTTATAGGTTTAGTCAGATTGTTATTGTTTTATGATTATTCCCTGGCAGATGCTGGGTTTGTATCATTTAACAGGCTGAGGGGACTTGTAACCTGTCGGGATGTGTGGATTTTATGGTTCTTTGTGGTTTTGTTTGAGTCAGAAATAATTTATGCCTGTATATATCGATTGTTTTCTCAACGTCTAGTATTGCGTTGGATGATAATTATTTTGTTAAATATTAGTGGTTACATTATAAGTTGTATTTATCAGGAGGTCTGGTATAAATTTGATACAGCACTTATATGCGTATGCTTTGTGGCTGTTGGTCATGAGATGGGAATTCGTAAAGCGGGATTGCTGGATGACGGAAAAAAGGTAGATATTAGAAAGTTTGTTGCATTAATAACTATTTGGGCGGTGGGTGTGCCTTTTACTAAATTGGTGTTGGCATTAAATATTTATGAGGGATACCCTGGCTGTATATTGGTGGCGATTGCCGGAAGTTTGTCTGTGATATGCCTGTGCAATTATTTAAGTAAGTGGAAGTATTGCCAAAGAGTGCTTGTTGTATTTGGCAAAAATACTATATTAATTGTTGCTGTGCAAAATATATGTCGACAGTTTATGCCTTGGAAAGATATGACTATTTCCTTAGGGTACACATGTATGTTTGCGTTACAGATAATTATTGTTGTAGCGGCTATGCTATGTGCATATGGTTTTTAAAAATTGCGAGACAATTTAATTCGCAAGAATGCGATATGGAATATGAAATAATAAAGAAGAAAAGAGATATTACAATGTGGACTACTTATAAGAGAAATAATATACAGATAGTGAAGGGACTTGCCACAATGGCGGTGATACTGATTCATACTACAACCTATTGGCCCTATGATTATGTGGTATTTCCATTTATTGCACCTTGCGTGGGAGTATTTATATTTATCTCAGGATATTTAACAAGAGCGACTATCTCTGATTTGGCAGCATTTTATAAGAGGCGATTGGTAAAGGTTTTAGTGCCTTACTTTATATGTTCGATTTTATATTGCGCAATTAGTCACTCATGGGACAATCTGATTATGCGTCTGATTCTTGGACAGTGTAATCTGACCTACTATTA
>JAEEGF011340339.1_pt1 | contig 33823 bp, 26 predicted proteins | sample 9134171 | NCBI WGS metagenome assembly JAEEGF01 (sample SAMN16246542, study PRJNA631951) | gut metagenome | biome: gut microbiome; feature: rumen; material: AP-attached | host: Bos | place: Iran: Karaj | collected 2018-10
CATAGCCCACTAACTTGGTGCTTTCTTCGCTGTACTGCGTCCAGCCTTCGGTACCCATCGTGTTGATGCCCTGCTTCATGTTGGCGCGGGCGCGGGCCTTCTGTTCTTCCATGCACTTGTTATAGCCTTCTTCGTCAATCGTAAGGCCCTTTTCTTCGGCGAGGATGCCGGTGAGGTCCGGCGGGAATCCGTAGGTATCGTAAAGGAGGAACACCTTGTCGCCCGGCACGGTTTTTGCACCGGCGCCCAACTCCTGCACGATGCCGGCAAAGCGTTCGAGGCCGGCGTCGAGCGTGCGGATAAAGCTTTCTTCTTCGCTCTTGATCACGGAGGCAACAAATTCCTTGCGTTCGCGGATTTCCGGGAAGGCGTCGCCCATCGTGTCGGCAAGCACCTGCACGAGCTGGCAAATGAACGGCTTCTTCTGGCCGAGCAGGCGGGCAAAGCGGCTAGCACGGCGCAAAATGCGGCGGAGCACGTAGCCACGACCTTCGTTGCTCGGCAAGGCACCGTCGGCAATAGCAAAAGAAATTGCGCGGATGTGGTCGGCAATCACGCGGTGCGGAGTACCGGCTTCACCATCGTTGTACGGCACGCCACTGAGTTCAGCAATCTTTGCGATAATCGGGGTGAACACGTCGGTGTCGTAGTTGCTGGTCTTGCCCTGCAGAATAGCGCAGATACGTTCGAAACCCATACCGGTATCGACGTTCTTTGACTTCAGCGGAATCAAGCTTCCGTCGCTCACGCGTTCGTACTGCATGAACACGTTGTTCCAGATTTCGATGTAACGGTCGTTTTCGCCGTTCACGCCCTTGATGGGGTCCTTGAACGTTTCGGCCTGCGTGGCGAGGTCGCCGCGATCGTAGTGGATTTCGGAGCAGGGGCCGCACGGACCGGTGTCGCCCATTTCCCAGAAGTTAGAGTGGGCGTCAAAACGCATGATGCGGTCATCCGGAAGGCCGGACACGTCCTTCCAAATCTGCCAGGCTTCGTCATCGTCCTGGTACACGGTCGCGAACAGGCGTTCCTTCGGGAGCTTCCAAACTTCGGTCAAGAGTTCCCAAGCCCAGGCAATGGCTTCTTTCTTGTAGTAGTCGCCGAAGCTCCAGTTGCCGAGCATCTCGAAGAAGGTGTGGTGGTAGTTGTCGCGGCCCACCACGTCGAGGTCGTTGTGCTTACCGGACACGCGGAGGCACTTCTGGCTGTTGCATACGCGCTTCCAACCCTTCGGATTGTCGCCAAGGAAAATTGCCTTGAACTGGTTCATGCCCGCGTTCGTGAACATGAGCGTCGGGTCGTCATGCGGGACCACCGGCGAAGAACGCACGAAGAGGTGGCCCTTGGATTCAAAGAACTTGATGAAAGATTCGCGCACCTGCGCAGAAGTCATAGTAGGCATAATGTGTCCCTTTTATTTTTCGGGCGTAAATTTAGAAAAAAAACGTTGCCTCTAAGCGGGTGCGGTCCTGAACCGACCCCCAATCACCCCCTGCAGCTTCAAATCCATAGCCATCAACGACTTACAAAAATATTTTAAAAAATTGTTGCGTTTTGTTAATTTATTATCTATATTTGTAATGATTACAAAACCAAAACAAATGCAAACGGCACCCAAAAACGAGCATCGGACCGCGCTTTCTTTTGGTAAATTTGATGGTGTATTCAAATAGCAAAGAAATGCAGGTCACTGCACAAAAGAGGAAATATGGTAGATAAAGAAGAGTGGAAAGGTTTCGCTGGACAGCGCTGGAAAGAAGAAGTCAACGTGCGCACGTTCATCCAGAAGAACTACACGCAGTACGATGGGGACAAGTCGTTCCTCGCTGGCCCGACCGAGGCCACGACCAAACTTTGGAACGAGGTCCAGGACCTGCAGAAGCAGGAAATCGCCAAGGGCGGCGTCCTCGACATGGACACCGACGTTGTGTCTAGCCTCACGAGCCATGCTGCCGGCTACATCGCCGAAGGATCCAAGGACCTCGAGAAGATCGTGGGCCTGCAGACCGACAAGCCGCTCAAGCGCGCCTTCATGCCGTTCGGCGGCATCAAGATGGCCGAAGAAAGCTGCATGAACTACGGCTACACACCGAGCAAGGAACTGCACCACATCTTTACCGATTATCACAAGACGCACAACCAGGGCGTGTTCGACGCATACACCCCCGCCATGCGCGCCGCACGCAAGGCGCACATCATCACGGGTCTTCCCGACACCTACGGTCGCGGTCGTATCGTGGGCGACTACCGCCGTGTCGCCCTCTATGGCGTAGACTACCTGATCGAGAAAAAGAAAGCAGACAAAGCCCTCTCCGACGAATCCGACATGACCGAAGAGGTCGTACGCCTGCGCGAGGAACTCGCCGAGCAGATCAAGGCGCTCGAAGGCATGAAGGCCATGGCTGCTATTTACGGCTACGACATTTCGAAGCCTGCAAAAAATGCACGTGAAGCCGTGCAGTGGTTGTACTTTGGCTACCTCGCTGCCATCAAGACGCAAAACGGCGCCGCCATGAGTGTTGGCCGTGTTTCAACATTCCTCGACATTTACTTTGAACGCGACCTCAAGGCCGGCATCCTCACCGAGAGCGAAGCCCAGGAACTCATCGACCACCTGGTAATGAAGCTCCGCATGGTGAAGTTCGCCCGCATCACTAGCTACAACGAACTGTTTAGCGGTGACCCGGTGTGGGCGACGCTCGAAGTCGCCGGCCTCGGCCAAGACGGCCGCCACATGGTGACCAAGACCGACTACCGCTTTTTGCACACGCTCGTGAACATGGGTCCCTCGCCCGAACCGAACCTCACGGTGCTCTACAGCCCGCGCCTGCCCGAGAACTTCAAGAAGTTCGCCGCCGAGATCTCGGTGAAGACCAGCGCCATCCAGTACGAGAACGACGAAACCATGCGCCCGATCTGGGGCGACGACTACAGCATTTGCTGCTGCGTCTCGGCCACCCAGACCGGCAAGGAGATGCAGTTCTTTGGCGCTCGCGCGAACCTTGCGAAGGCACTCCTTTACGCCATCAACGGCGGCAAGGATGAATGCATTTGCCGCGGTCAGCAGATTGGCCCCGAGTACCCGCCCATCACCAGCGAGTACCTGGACTACGACGAGCTGGTGCACAAGTTCGACCTGTACCTCGACTGGCTTGCCCGCCTGTACGTGAATACCCTGAACCTCATCCACTACATGCACGACAAGTATTACTACGAGGCCGCCGAAATGGCCCTCATCGACACGAACGTGCGCCGCACATTCGCGACAGGCATTGCAGGATTCAGCCACGTGGTCGACAGCCTTTGTGCCGTGAAGTACGCCAAGGTGAAGGTCATCCGCGACAAGGAGACCGGACTTGCCGAGGACTTCCAGATCGAGGGAGACTTCCCACGCTATGGAAACGACGACGACCGCGCCGACGACATTGCCGTGTGGCTCCTCAAGACCTTCATGGCCAAGATCAAGCACAACCCGACCTACCGTCACTCCGAACCCACGACCTCCATCCTCACGATTACGAGCAACGTGGTGTACGGCAAGGCGACGGGCACGCTCCCCGACGGCCGCAAAAAAGGCGAGCCGCTCTCCCCGGGCGCGAACCCGAGCTACGGCGCCGAGAAGAACGGCCTCATCGCCTCGCTCATGTCGGTGGCGAAGCTCCCGTACGACTACGCCCTCGACGGCATCAGCAACACGCAGACCATCAACCCCGCGGCCCTCGGCCACGACGATGCCGAGCGCACGCTCAAGCTGGTGCAGGTTCTGGACGGCTACTTTGGCACCTCGAGTCACCACCTGAACGTGAACGTGTTCGGTATCGAAAAGCTGAAGGACGCCATGGAGCACCCAGAGAAGGAAGAATACCAGAACTTCACCATCCGCGTAAGCGGCTACGCCGTGCGCTTCATCAAGCTCACCCGCGAACAGCAGCTCGACGTGATTGCCCGCCAGGCACACGGCGTGCTGTAAGGCAAATCGGGTCGCAGTTAACGCGCTCCTATGGCTTTAAAAGGAAACCACCGGCTACGTCGGTGGTTTTCGTTCATACAAGAACGCCCGGGCTTTTGCCCGGGCTTTCTTTACTGGCTGCTTTTAGAGAGAATTTTTACAGGTCGGCTTCACGATCCAAAATCATTTGCACCATGCCGTCCTTGACCACGAGGTTCTCGGGGCGGTAAGTGACCTTTTCCATTTCCCAGTTGCCCCTGGACCAGCGATCCCAATCGAGGTCGTCGCCATCGAAGTCGTCTTGCCACTTAAGCGTGAAAGCCTTGGAAGTGGTGTCGTACGTAAAGGCGCGCACGTAGTCAATGTACTGGATCTGCGGACCCGCGGCGAGTTCTTCACCGGTGAACTTGCCGACCCAGCTGGCGCTGCCCGAGATCCACACGTTAAAGCGGAGGGACTGTTCCTGGTTCATGAAGGCCACCTGGTCGTGCTTGCGGTTGTCTGCATTGCCAATCGAATCGCGACGGATCTCGACGCTGTCGATTTCCCAGGCGATGTACTCGGGCGTCCACACAATGGCATAGAGATGGAAGTCGGCAGTCGCATCGAAACCAAAATTGTGCTTGGTCTCAGAAGTGATCTTCGCATTCTTCTTCTCGGTGGTGTTGGGCTCGCGGGTAATGAGGTTCGCCTGCCAAACCGTATCGCTCTTGCCCAGAACTTCGATATCGATTTCGTTCCACGGCTGGGCGCCCAGCAGGTACGAAGGATCGTAGTAGAGGAACATCGAGCTCACGGAACCCGGGAAGGAAACCATCTTCATGCGAGCCTCGAAACGACCGTAAAGGAACTGATCCTTGCCAGTCAACTCGGTGCCGTAATAAGTGTAGGTCTGGTTCGGGTTAACCGCCGCGCTCGAAGAAGAGACTTCCACAGGCAGGGCCGCGGAACTCAACGTCTGGTCTGGCGGGAGGGCGGCATCCGAAGAAGCCGGCACCGGAGTCGGAGTCTCGGGAGTGGCGGGGTTATTAGAACTATCGTCGGAGCAAGCAGAAATCATCCAGCCCGCAAAGACAAACGCAGAAAGTGTGAATAGCTTTTTCATAGTAAATCCTCGTTTCTCCTTTAAAGATACTATGATTGTGCCGCGCAGAAAATAGCCGCAACATATAAAAATACACTAAGTGTATCAAATGTTTTTAACGCATTTTTTCTTTGCTTTTATATGGATGGCTCGGCCACGGATCCGCCCCCGGGGCGCAAACTACTATCTTTGCGACATGACTCTGGGACACGTGAACAAGTTGGAATCGTTCGGCTCGGTCGACGGACCGGGCATCCGCTTTGTCGTGTTTTTGCAGGGCTGCCCCATGCGCTGCCTCTTTTGCCACAACCCCGAGACCTGGAAATTCTCAAAGCCGGGCGAGACGAACGACGGCATTATGCACCTGACCGCCGAGGACCTGCTCGCCAAGGCAATCCGCTACAAAACCTTTTGGGGCAAGGACGGCGGCATTACCGTGAGCGGCGGCGAGCCCCTAATGCAAATGGATTTTTTGACCGAGTTCTTTACGCTCGCCAAAGCGCAGGGTGTACACACCTGCGTTGACACCAGCGGAGTAAACTTCACGCGCGCCGACAAAGACGCCGCGAACTTCGAGAAGTTCCAAAAGTTGCTCGCCGTGACCGACCTTTTGCTAGTCGACATCAAACATATTGACCCCGCGGTCCACCGCAAGTTGACCGGTCACGACAACGCAAACATCATTGACTTTTTCCGTTACCTCGACGAGATTCACAAACCCATTTGGATAAGGCACGTGCTGGTGCCCGGCATTAGCGACCACGACGAAGACTTGATTAAGACGCGCGACTTCATTCGCACTTTGAACAACGTAAAGCGAGTCGACGTGCTGCCCTACCACGCCTTTGCCCTAGGCAAGTATACCGAGCTCGGCATCGACTACGCCCTCAAGGACACACAGTCCCCTACCGCCGACCGCGTCGCCAACGCCAAGCGAATCCTCGAAACCGCACATTTCACAATGTGAAATGTGGAATTTGGGAATTTAAAAACCTAGCGAGACAAGGCGCAGTTTTCAGCAAGGGGTAAGAAACAAGTAAGACGAGGCCACGACCCCCGAAGCCGTAGTTAAACCTACGGCGAGAGGGGGAGTAACGAAGTATTACGCAGTTTATTAGCCCTTGACAGCGTCGCTCATGCTGAACATCGGCATATACATAGCGATTAGGAGGCCGCCCACGGCGCCGCCCAAGAACACGATGATCAAAGGTTCAATCATACTGACGACGGCATCCACTGCGGCATCCACTTCTTCGTCATAAAAGTCCGCTAGCTTCAAAAGCATGCCGCCCAAGTTACCTGTTTTTTCACCCACGCCGGTCATTTGAATCACCATAGGGGGGAAAATTCCTACTTCCTGCATGGGGTCCGCAATGGACTTACCACCGGCAATGCCTATGGCAATTTTTCCGATTGCCTGCTCCACCACCATGTTGCCGGCGGTAGAGGCGACCACCTTCAAGGCATCCATCACGCTCACACCGGCGTTCAAAAGAGTCCCCAATGTTCTGGAGAAACTCGCTGTGGACGACTTGATTTGCAGGTCACCTATTTTGGGTACCTTCAGCATCAGTTTGTCAAAGGCAAATTTTATGGTCTTTACCTTCAAAGCAAGTTTAAAGCCCACAATCAAAGTCACCACGCCAATGAACAAAAAGGCGCCATTGTCGCGTATAAAGTCAGAGATGTTCATCACCACCTGGGTCGGTGCAGGCAGTTCGGCATCCAAAGCGGCAAACTGCTCGGCAAAGGTCGGCACCACGAACGTCATAAGGGCGATCACCACAAGGATACCGACAATAATAACCATGACCGGATACGTCAACGCCTTCTTGACCTTACGGCGCAAGCGCATACTGTTTTCCATGGTCTCGGCCAAACGCGCAAGAATCCCTTCAAGGATACCGCCCGCTTCACCGGCGGCCACCATGTTCACATACAACGAGTCAAAAACCTTGGGGTGCAAAGCAAGCGAATCGGCGAGCGAAGAACCACCGTTAATGGACTGCGTCACCTTGTGGATAACCGCCTTAAGTTCGGGGTTCTCGCACTGTTCCTCGAGAATTGTCAAGCACTGGAGCATCGGCAAACCGGCGGAGCACATCGAAGAGAACATACGCGTAAAGCGCGTGAGGTCCTCGTGCTTAATGCCGTTGCCAATCTTGATCTTGATTTCCTTGGGCTTCTTTTTGAGGCTCACAATCGTCAAGCGACGGCGCATCAAGAGGGCTTCGGCCTCGGCCTTGTCCTGCGCCTCCAACGTACCTTCAAAGTTGTTGCCCTGAGCGTTCTGGGCTTTGTACAAGAACTCTGCCATAAACTAGACCCCTTCCTTCACAAACAACTGTTCCAGCTGGTCCGGGCTCGGAGAGCGGGCCAGGGCCTCAAAGCGGTCCACCTTGCGGTTCTTCACCAACTCGCACAGGCACATGTTCATGGTGTTCATGCCGAACTTCTGACCAATTTCGATCATGGACTCGATCTGGTGCACCTTATCGTCACGGATAAGCGCACGGATACCCGGAGTCACGTTCATAATCTCGTAAGCCATCACGCGGCCGCCGCCAATGCGGGGCACAAGAGTCTGGCATATAACGCCCTGCAGCACAAAGCTGAGCTGCGTACGCACGGTCTGCTGTTCACCCTTGGGGAACGCGTCAATAATACGGTTGATCGTCTGCACACAAGAGTTGGTGTGCAAGGTTGCAAAGGCCAAGTGACCCGTTTCGGCGATGGTCAAGGCGCAACGCATGGTCTCGTTGTCACGCATTTCGCCGATGAGCACCACGTCGGGATCCTGACGGAGGGCCATCTTAAGGGCCATGGCAAAACTGTTGGTATCGCTGCCGACTTCGCGCTGGTTGATCATGCAACCCTGGTGCTTGTGCAAAAATTCAATGGGGTCCTCGACTGTCAAAATGTGGTCGTGGCGTTCCTTGTTGATTTTGTCGATCATGGCAGCAAGCGTCGTCGACTTACCGGAACCGGTAGCACCAGTCACCAGCACAAGGCCCGAGGGGCGGGTCGTGAACTCGGCGAGGATCTTGGGAAGGCCCAAATCTTTGAAAGTCTTGATTTCGAGAGGAATGATACGCAAGGCGAGGGCAACGCAACCACGCTGCAGGTAGGCGTTGGCACGGAAACGGGCCAGGTTCGCAATACCGAACGAGAAATCGCACTCCTTGTTCTGTTCAAAGGACTTTTTCTGCAGCTCGTTCATCAAGCTGTAGGTCATTCTCATGGTTTCGTCCGGTTTGAGCTTGTCTTCACCAATGGGGGTCAACTTACCAGAAAGACGTATCAGCGGGGGCGCACCAGCCGTAATATGCAAGTCAGAAGCCCCGCGTTTGACCATTTCAGACAGAAGATCTTGAATATTGTATGCCATATTGCAGAATATAATTAAAACATTCCAAAAAAAAAAATAAATTCTTATAGGATATGTGGTCAAAATCCTATAAAATACTGGCCATTTTGGGGAGTTTAATATTCCTGGTATTCCTGTACTACCAATACAGGGAATATACCAGGCCGTTCCAAGAAATGCCCAAGACCGTCGCAAACTTCGCCGCCCTCGACGTGAGCGGGCAAAAAACAGACTACGCCCGCGAAAAGGGCTACGCCACACTGATTGTTTTGAGCGCCAGCTGGTGCCCCGCCTGCATGGCCGAGATGCCCGTGCTCAAAAAGCTGCATGAGGAATTCTCGCCCAAGGGCCTCAACATTTTGATGGTGAGCGAAGACGACAACCTCAAAGCTGCAGCCCGCTTCAAGGCAGCCAACAAAATGCCGTGGACCGTGGTGCACTGGAATTACGAACTCATGACCGCCCTCGGCAACCCGCGTGTGATACCCGTATCGTACCTGGTCAACGGTACAGACGATATCGTCCTGATCGAGGCGGGCATACTCGAAGAGCAGCGCATTCGCGCTGCTCTCGAACAAATCCTGGAATAATTTTTTGCAGCCGTCGCCACATGGCGACTACGCGACGGGACTCGGGAAGAGGATCACGTCGGCGATTTCCTTTTTGCCCAACGCCAACATGAACAGGCGATCGAGACCGAGCGCTACGCCCGAGCAGGAGGGCATCCCCGATTCCAGAGCCGCCAAAAAACGCTCATCCACGGGCGGCAGCGGCTTGCCCATTTTGCGACGGATTTTCAAATCCGCTTCAAAACGGCGGCGCTGCTCGGCGGCATCGGTAAGTTCGGTATAGCCATTGCACAGTTCTACTTTGTCTACAAAAAGTTCAAAGCGCTTTGCCCAAATGAGGCCTTCCTTGTCAACATAGGTTTGCGCGAGTGCCGCCTGAGAAGGCGGGTAGTCCAAGATGAATTCGGGGCCGTGGCTTGCCAACGCGGGCTCCACCACGAACACCATCAGGTAATCCCACCAGTCCTCGCGACTCATCATGCCCGTGTTCTCGGGAACGGGCACGTTGTGGAACTCGCAGGTCTCCACAAAGTTGTTCAAGTCCTTGCAAAACGGATCCACGCCGGCGTAATTCTTGAAGGCGTCAATCCAGCGCGTGCGGCGGGCCTTCAAAGGCTTGCCCGTAATCTCGCTCACCAGCGCCTCGACCTCGTCCATCAGCTGCTCTTGCGGCATGCCCACGCGGTACCACTCCACCATGCTGAACTCGTTATTGTGGTGGCTACCGAATTCGTCTCGGCGGAACGACTTGGTAATCTGGAATATGTCGCCAAAGCCCGCGGCCAGCAGGCGCTTCATGTGGAACTCAGGGCTCGTCATCATGAACTGCGTTGGCTCCGAGACCACCTCGAAGTAGTCCAGCTGCGGATCGGTGCCGCCCGCCTGCGAAAGCGTGGGCGACTCCACCTCGAGCACGTGCCTGTTCCCAAAAAACTCCCTGACCTTGGTGAGCAGCGCCTGACGCTCCACCCAAGTGTCACGCGAACATGTCGGCGCAAACTTACTCGAAAACTCAACCATTTTTACCCCTTACAACACCTAGTTCCTGTCACCAGGCTCCACTACAATGCAACGCACCGAAAGGAAGAACTTATTGTCCACAGAAATGGACGAGACCTCTTTGTCGGTACTGAACATCGAACGAGCCGTGCCGCGCTTGTCACCGTCGGCCTTCTCCGTCCAAAAGTAGGCGCCTTCGCCTACCGTCGTCGAAATTCCATTCTTGTTGGCGTAGCCGCCGAACATCGCCGTGAACGCGTAATCGTCGCTACCGTTACTGCGCAGCTTTACCGCGGCGTCACTGGCACCGCCCGCATACACCTCCAACATCTTCCAGTCGGCATCGGTCGCAAGGCGGCTCCCCTCCGGGCAGGCTTCCCTTGCCGCGGTCTGCGTGTACAGGCGACCGTACACCTTGCAGTTGTCGTCTTCGCGGTCATAGCACATAGAAGACTCTTCTACGGCAAAATTCAGGTTCTGCACAAACCACTTGGTACCGTTGATCTCTTTTACTTTGTACGTTTGGCCGTCGCGCGGGTCGGTAAACGACTCGAACACCGGGCAGCGGTTCTCGAATTCCAGCGCCGCCAAAACGGAGTCGACCTGCGGTTGCCACGCCGTGCAAAAACGGAACAGCTGGCCGCCCGGGAGCGCCGTGGAATCGGCCTTGTGCGATTCTGCCCAATGCGCCACGTACTTGACCGAGGGGATCGCCGAATCGGGAATCGCGAGCGCCTTCGCGTTTGCCTGCATGAGCTTGGCAAAACGCTCGGCCACCGACATGGGTGACTTCCAGTAGCCCTCCTTGAGGCCTGTCAAAAGCTTTTCGTAGAGCGGCGAGGGCTTGGTCACCGTGATGTTCGTCTCAATGTAATGCTCGGGCTTGGTGGGGCAAGAGAGCTTGTGCGCCACGTCGTACATGGAGTCGGCCTGGGCAATGCACTCGGCGAGGCATTCCTCCCTCGCCTTGCCCTTTTTGGGGCAGGCGACCCACATGGTAGTATCGACCTTCTCCTTGACGGGCTTTGCAAAGGCCTTGGTCTTGAGCGCCGCTTTGGCGACCTTGTCGAGCGCATCGAGCGCATTGGTGTTGCCAGCGGTGGACTCGTTGAGCAAGTGCGTGACCACCTCGGTGCAGGCGTTGAGCGCCTTCGCGTTTGCGCAAACCTTGGCTCCGTAACCGTAGGCGAACTGGTTGGGGCACGCCGCAAAGCTCTCGTCGGGCATTTGCTTAAAGATCTTTTCGTAAACGCTCACGGCATCGTTTGCAGACAACTTTCCGCAATAGATTTCCTCTATCTCGCCGTTCTTCACCATCTTTTTGGCGGTGGCCAGGTCGCCGGAATCAATCGCCTCGTGCAAAGAATCTTGTGCAAAGGCAGCCGGGGCAGCAACAAGCCCGGCGCACAAAAACAAACCCGCAAACAAACTTTTCATCAAATTTCCTTTTTTAACGAATTTCACCCAAGTCCCAAACCGAATGTGATTTTCGTCACAATTCAATATAGCAATGAAAAAGGGGGTAATTTATCTAAAAAACATAAATTTACAGGACCGCCCCCCATTGGGCGCTTTTTCACGCTTCCTTGTAAACCGCGGTTTACAAAGCACCCGAAATTACCGATTTTTAAAGAAAATCCAGGTAGGACAGTGACCGGGGGCATCAAACAGACCCGCGACTTATCTAAATTTGGCGCATGCCACAAACAATGACTTTTGACGCCGAAAAAATCCGCAGCGAATTCCCGATGCTTGTCGCGGGCGACAAGGAGCCTAAGCCCCTCGCCTTTTTGGACAGCACCGCCACGACGCAAAAACCGGAGTGCGTCATTAGCGTGATGGACGACTTTTACCGCGAACACTACAGCTCCGTGAAGCGCGGCGTTTACCGCTTGAGCGCCCGCACCACCGAGGCCTTCGAGGCGACCCGCAAAAGCGTCGCCAAATTCTTGAACGCCAAGAGTGAAGACGAGATCGTGTTCACACGCGGCACCACCGAGAGCATCAATCTGGTGGCGTGGAGTTACGGGCGCAAGTTCTTTGAGGCCGGCGACGAAATTTTGATTAGCGGGCTCGAGCACCACGCGAACATCGTGAGCTGGCAGCTCGTCGCCGAGATGAAGGGCGCAAAGATCAGGGTCATCCCCGTGAAAGATGACGGAGACCTGGATTTGGACAAACTACCTGGACTTTTGAATGCGCGCACCAAGATGGTGGCGGTAACGCATGTGAGCAATGCCGTCGGCACCGTGAACCCGATTGCAGAAATCATCAAGACCGTTCGCGCCGCCGCCCCGCAGGCAAAAATCCTGATTGACGGCGCCCAGAGTTCCAGCCACATCAAGATTGACGTGCAGGCACTCGACTGCGATTTCCTCGCCTTCAGCGGGCACAAGATGTACGGCCCCACAGGCGTGGGCGTGCTCTACGGCAAGTACGACGTTCTGGATAGCATGCCCCCCTGGCACGGCGGCGGCGAGATGATCAAGAACGTCACCTTCGAAAAGACAACGTACGCCGACGTTCCCGCCCGCTTCGAGGCCGGCACGCCCATGATTGCCGAAGTCATCGGCCTCGGCAAAGCCATCGAATGGATTAACGAGAAGGGCATCGAAAACATCCGCAGGCACGAAGCAGAAATCACGCAGTACGCGCTGGAACAGCTTGCGAAAATCCCGCAGGCAAAAGTCCTCGGGAACCCCAGGGAACGCGGCGCCCTTTTGAGTGTCACTCTCGGCGAGATTGCCGTGGGCGACGCCGCCATGATTCTAGACGAAGAGAACGTGGCCGTGCGTAGCGGGCACCACTGTGCCCAGCCTGTGATGGACCGCTTCGGCGTAGATGCCACGCTCCGCCTGAGCTTTGGCGCCTACACCCTGAAGCGCGATATCGACCGCCTTGTCGCAGGCCTCCAGAGAGTCGTCCGACTGTTCGCATAACCGCGCGTCGGCCACGAATGGTGCAGCAGCAAGGCGCAAATCAACGGCACCATGGCGCACGCCACCGCCATTTTCGTAAAAAGCTAAAATTCCGGCATGCTGAAATCGCCGTAAAGTTCGCGGCCGTCAAACACCCAGACCACCATCTTTTTGCCTTCCAGGAATTCCGAGCGGTTCTTGAACAAGGTCGGGCCCAGGTTTCCGCCACCGATACGGCTGCGCGTAAACGTTTCTATCCCTGTCGCCTGCGCAATGTAGGCGCCAATGTTAGAAGAACTGTTCCAGCCGAAATCGGCATTGCTGTCGCCGATTACCACAATGGGAGCATCTTTGGATCCGCGGTAGCGTTTCCCTTCCGCATCCACGGTCTTTAACACGCGCACGTCGTAATCAGGATAAGAATTGTACTTCAGGTGATAAAGATTTCCGGTGCCGGGAACAATCGTGTCGCGCAGGAACCATTCTTCTCTCGGAACATCCAAGTCCATCTCGTTGATGGTATCGGCAATCATCTGGGCAAGAACCTGCCGGCCCGCGCTGGTGTAATGGCTTTCGTACGCCTCGAACATGGGCGTTTCCTCGTTCTTTTCGAGAAACTCCTCTACCGCATCGATAACGACAACACCTTCGTCTTGCAGAGCGTCCACCCATTCCTCATATTGCGGGGCGACAATCCCTCCCGACAATTCTTCCGAATAATGTTCCGCCTCGATTTGCAATTTGTCCGGAACAGGCACGACCACCAACTTGATACCACGCGCTTCCAGTGAATCATTGAAGGCGACAAAAGAATTCAAGTTTTCTTTCCAGTCCACCACCAGATTGACAAGACTTTCCTGCAAGAAAATCCAGCCGTCTTCGCCACTTACCGCACAGCGGGCCTCTTTCAGTTCACCGCCGCATTTTTCAAGATCGTCTTCAATCTGTTCCTGAACTTCCGGCGGGATTTCGGGGCGCAAAGACCACCAGGCCGTGACAAGCATCGCCGCCACCGTCGCAAGCCCCAAGAAAATTCCCAAACATTTCTTAAAAAACATGACAGGGCCAAATTTAGAAAAATTCCCGTTCACAATTAGGCAAAACTACGCCACGATATCCATCAAATCGTAATACATGAGGCGCGTATGTGGGTCGTTATCCTCGGCGTTCATAAAGCGGAAGCCATTCTTCTCGTAGAATGGTACGGCATCCAAGTAGGCATCAACAGTCAGGAACCTGCACCCAGTCTTATTCTCGATAACAAACATAGACTTGATGATATTCAACAATGTTGACCCAAGCTTTTGCCCCTTCGCGTCGGAAGCAACCCCTAAACGGCACAGTTTGACCGCAGGGTAACTTTTCATCCGTTTTTCGTTCGGAAACCCGCGCTTCTTGCGGAAGCGGTTGAACTCGGTTTTGTCCTTGAAATCGGTAATCGACACCTTGTCGTTCGCAAGGCTACAATAAGCCAAGACCTTACCAGGACTCATCGCATCTACACATGCGTAGCTTACTGAGAGAAGATGTTTTTGGAATGCGGTCGCACGATGAAGAATAAAATCATCCAAATCGGCATCGCCGCAACTAAATTTTTCTACGGAATAGGAAGGCTTCAATTTAATGAAACTTAACTTTTCCCTATCTATACGTGCTTGAACCAAGGGTCTAATCCTCCGTTGGCTGCTTCACGAGCACGTTGTTCTGCCATGCCACGCTCGTAAGCCTTTTTGAAAAATTCGTAATCCCGCAGGCGCTGGGCACGAACTTCCGGAGGTTCCGGGTGCCGCTCTTCCATACGGGCTAGAAATCGGCGAGCATCCTCGCCGAACAAAATCGGGGTCTCTCGAATTTCGCGAGCCATTTTTCCTCTTTTGTATTGTCCATAAAAGAAACTAGCCAAATGGCTAGGCGGCAACCTGTCAAGTCGGTTCCATTGTCCATAAATATACAAAAAACAGAAAAGAAAAGCAATAGGGGGAGCTTTCACAAAAAAAGCCCCAGTCAAGCCGGGGCCAACATTGCATTGCGACGTTTTTTATTAGTAAATGAAAAGCATCTCCCTGTACTTCGGCAAAGGCCACATCTCGTCGGGCACAACCTTCTCGAGGCCGTCCACCACCTTGCGGAGGCCAGCGACGGCAGCGATGATTCCCTCGTGTTCGCCTTCGAGAGATGCTTCAAGTGCAGCAATCGATTCGGTGAGCGAGCGGCAGCCTTCGCCAATGGACTTCACGTAGGTATCGAGTCCCGGGAATCCCTGGTTCAGGGCCATTTCGTTTGTACGTAACGACTTCTCGTAGGCTTCCACCACCTTCGGGAGAATCACGTTCTTCGCGAGATCGCGGGCGACTTCGCCCTCGATGTGGATTCTCTTGTGGAAATCCTCCACGTTGATTTCGTAGCGCGAAAGCATCTCGCGGCGGTTCATCACGCCGTACTTTTCGAACAGTTCCACATTCTCGTCCTTCGTGAGCGCCTTGAGGGCCTCGAGAGACGTGCGGATATTCGGGAGTCCGCGGCGTTCCGCTTCCTTCACCCATTCGTCGGTGTAGCCGTTGCCGTTGTAGAGCACGCGCTTGTGTTCCTTCACGATCTTCTGCAGAATCTTCTGCAGGCCCGTGTGGAAGTTCTTGTCGTCGAGCTTTTCGAGCTGTTCGGCAATCATGTCGAACGCCTCGGCCACGATCGTGTTGAGCACCACGTTCGGTTCGGAGCAGCTCTGGCTACTTCCCGGCGCACGGAATTCGAACTTGTTGCCGGTGAACGCGAAGGGCGATGTACGGTTACGGTCGGTAGCGTCGCGCGGGAGCGGCGGCAGCATGTCGGACCCGAGCTTCATCGCGCCCGCCTGCTTGCTGGACTTCGCGGAGCCCTGCTCGATCTGGTCGATAACGTCCATCAGCTGATCGCCCAGGTAGATGGAGATGATTGCCGGAGGAGCCTCGTGCGCACCGAGACGGTGGTCGTTGCCCGCACCCGCGCAGGTCATGCGGAGCAGGTCGGCATGCGTATCCACTGCGTAGATAATGGCGCAAATCGCGGTGAGGAACACGGCGTTCTGGTGCGGGTCCTTGCCCGGATTCAGGAGGTTTCCCTTGCCGTAAGAAAGGCTCCAGTTGTTGTGCTTGCCCGAACCGTTCACGCCGGCGAACGGCTTCTCGTGCAACAGACAAACTAACCCGTAGCGGTCGGCCACGTTGCGGAGCGTTTCCATGATGAGCATGTTGTGGTCGCACGCGAGGTTCACTTCCTCGAAAATCGGGGCAAGTTCAAACTGCGCGGGAGCGACTTCGTTGTGGCGAGTCTTCGCCGGAATGCCGAGCCTCCAGAGTTCCTTCTCCACGTCGTTCATGAAGTTCAGGATACGGCTCGGGATGCTCCCGAAGTAGTGGTCGTTCATCTGCTGGTGCTTCGCGGGAGTGGCACCGAAGATGGTGCGGCCGGACTGGTAGAGGTCGGGGCGCTGCAGGTAGAAGCGCTTGTCGATGAGGAAGTATTCCTGTTCGGCGCCGAGCGTGACGGTCGTCTTCTTGGGGCCCGCCTTGAAGCAGGTCATGAGGCGGCGGGTGGACTTGGAAAGCGCCTGGAGGCTACGGAGAAGCGGGGTCTTCTTGTCGAGCGCCTCGCCGGTGTAGCTACAGAACGCGGTCGGGATGCAGAGCGTGGCACCGTTGCCATGGCGCTTGATGAATGCGGGGCTGGTCGGGTCCCAGGCCGTGTAGCCGCGGGCCTCGAACGTAGAGCGAAGGCCGCCGCTCGGGAAACTCGATGCATCCGGTTCGCCGACGATGAGGTTCTTGCCGCTCAGTACCATGATGGCCTTGCAGCCGCTCGGTTCCAGGAAGGAATCGTGTTTTTCGGCGGTGGAGCCGGTGAGCGGCTGGAACCAGTGCGTAAAGTGCGTGGCACCGCGGTCCATCGCCCACTTCTTCATGGCGTGCGCGACATCGCCCGCGATATTCGGGTCAAGCGGTGCGCCCTCATCGATGGTCGCCAGGAGCTTTTCGCAGATATCCTTCGGGAGGTAGCTGCGCATGGCTTCGGCATTGAACACGTCCTCGCCGTAAAAATCGACATTGACGGGTTCGGCGGGTTTCGCGGGGGCCGGGGTGGCGGTCGCGATATCGTAGATGGTTTTTGTACGCGTAGTGGACATTTTCACGTTCCTTTTCTTTTTTACGCGGCAAAATTAGAAAGAGCGGGCACGCATTGCACGGAATTTTTCGCTTTTTTCAGCCCCGTTTTATTACACTTTTGTAAAATCAGACAATTTTATTACGTTTTTGTAAAGTGCAAACGAGAAAACCGGCGACAAACCCGTGGAAACAACGTATATTTTAGGCATGGAAACCGAACGCATCGAAAAGGAAGCCCTCGAAAAAATCAAGCGTGAACTGCACGGACGCTCCACGCGGGCCCTTTCCGCGCACATCCACGACGTTCTCGACAAGGCATTCGCCGACCTTCGCGCCGCACACGAGGCGGAATGCGAAAAAATCCGCGGCATCGTGGAAGGCCGCGCGGGCGACATCATCGGCAACACCCGCGAAATGCAGGAGGTCGCGCGGCAGGCAAGGCACATCGCCCCCACCGAAGGCGTCGTTCTCGTCCGTGGCGGCGCGGGCACCGGCAAGGAACACGTGGCCCGCTACATCCACCAGCACTCCGAACGCGCAGCCAAGCCGTTCACCGTCCTCAACTGCGACACGCTCGAAGGCAACACCACCAGCGCGTTCGAGGCGGAACTGTTCGGCTACGAACGCGGCGCGTTCACGGGCGCCACCAGCAGGCACATCGGCAAGGCCGAGCAGGCAAGCGGCGGCACGCTCTTCTTGGACGAAGTCGCGGAACTCTCCCCCGCAAGCCAGGCGCGGCTCCTGGAGTTCATGCAGGGGCGCACCTTCAAGAGGCTCGGGAGCAACATCGAGCAGCGCTCCGACATCCGCATTGTCGCAAGCACCGGCAAGAACCTCGAGACCCTCGTGCAGCAGGGGCTTTTCCGCGAAGACCTCTACTACCGCCTCAACATATTCCAGATAAACTTGCCCGACCTCTCGCAGCGCAAAACCGACATCCTTTTGCTCGCCGACCACTTTATCGAGAAGATGAACCTCAAGTACGGCAAGAACATCACGCGACTCAGCACGCCCGCCATCGACATGCTCATGAGCTACCACTGGCCGGGCAACGTGCGCGAACTCGAGAACTGTATCGAGCACGCCTGCCTCGCCACGACCGACGTCGCCATCAACGCCTACGACCTGCCGCCCACGCTCCAGACCGACATCACGAGCGGCACGGCGCTTATCCCCGAAGGCACCGCGTCGCTTACGGCACTCCTCGAAAGCTACGAGAAGGAAATCCTCACCGAGGCGCTCCGCCGCAACAACGGGAACCTGAGCGCCGCCGGCCGCGACATATCCGTAAGCCCACGAATGATGCACTACAAGGTGAAGAAGTTCGGACTGGCGACGGATTAAACCGATTGTGGACACCCTTTGCCTTACGTCACACCGAAGCTGGGCATAGCCCAGCAAGCGTGTCTATGGATACTCTTGCACCTTCGGTGCTGCGGTATGACGAGGGGAAAACTGCGATTTTTGGGTAAAAAAGGCATTGTTGAACATTATGCAACGGAAACTTTACCGGGCGATGCCTCCCCCGGGACGCTCATCTCTTTATTTAGGTAAATTATGGGCATGGTTGACGTACTCGAATACCTTGAATACCGCGATTTCCTGAAGGACTGGTTTGCCGAGAGCAAGAAGGACAACCCGTTCACCAGCTATCGCTACCTGAGCCAGAAGACCGGCGTGGACCCGGCCTGGCTCGTACGCGTATTCCAGAAGGGCGGGCACCTGAACGAGGATTCCCTCCCGGTATTCATTCGCCTCTGCAAGCTCGACGACCGCAGGGCGGAGTACTTCAAGACGCTCTACCGCTTCAACAAGACGAAGGCCAAGCAGGCCCTCAGCGAACTTTACTACAAGTTAATGGAACTGCGCGAGATGGAAACGCGCGTGCTCACCGAGCCCGAACTCGCCTATTTCGGGAGCTGGAGCTGTGCGGCACTCCGCGCGCTCATCGGCATCACGAAGGACACGAGCGACATTCCGGAACTTGCAGGCCACCTGAACCCGCCCATCTCGCACGACGAGGCACGCAGCGCGCTCGAGATCTTGAAAAAGCTCGGGCTTGTCGCACCGGACGGCAACGGCGGCTGGAACATCACCGACCAGATCCTTTCTACCGGCGGCGAGGTCAAGAGCCGCGCGGTCCGCGATTTCCACAGGCACACGATCGAACTTGCCCAGGAATCCATCGACCGCCACAAACCCGAGGAACGCGACATTTCGAGCGTGGTGTTCACCGCGGCAGAAGACGACCTGCCCGAAATCAAGCACCGCATCGAGGAATTCCGCAGGGGACTCCTGCAGTTTGCCCGCAAGAGCGAGCGCGCCGACCGCGTTTACGCCATGAATATCGCGATGTTCCCCCTCTCCGACAGGGTGGAAGACCCCGCCACGGCAGGCGACAGCACACCTAACCCACCCAAGGAGGGCTAGGCGATGCTCGGGAATTTCAAAAAAATGTATTTTTCCAAGGTGCAGCGGAACTTTTCGACATTCGGCCTGGGACTGATCGCGCTTTCGACGGCGGCGGTCCTTTCGGCATGTTCCGACACCGACAAGACGGCAGGCGGCGGCCCGAGCGGCACCGATGCCGGCAACGCCATCATGGCGCAACTCACGGTCGACGGGCAGCCCGCCGCATTCGCGAGGGTCAAGCTCAGCGAGAGCGAAAGCCTGGACGCGACCGACAACGAATTTACCAAGGCGGACGAAAACGGCAAGATTGTATTCGAGAACGTCGCCGAAGGTACCTACACCCTTGAAGCGAGACTCGACGGCAAGGCGCTCCAGAAGGAAGTCTCCGTCGAAGGTTCCGACGTGGACCTGGGCAAGGAAGCCCTCGAAGAGACGGTCTCCATCGAAGGCTCCGTAGGCGAAGGCGCCGAAGGCACGGTGAAGGTCCGCGGCATGGCGCATTCCGCCAAGGTGAAGGACGGTAAGTTCTCCATGGATTCTCTCCCGGCAGGCCCCCTGAGCCTCGTGTTCATCCCGGGTACAGAAGGCGCGGACACCAGCAGCACCTACATGAAGGTCATCGCAGGCGAAAGTTCCACCGCGAGCACGTTCGCCGAAGAGAGCCGTGCGCTTCTGCTCGACGACTTCCAGGACTCCAACTACCAGAACCGATTCATGCCCGCACGCACTTATGACGGCGGCTGGTGGTATTTCGACTACAACGAAGAGACGGTAACGCCCAAATTCACCGACAACGGGTCCAGCCACAGGTTCAGCCTCGAAAGCGAGGATGGCAATATCGTCGCGCATGTGGCGGCGACATTCGGCGAAGCGGTCAAGGATTCCTCCGGCGAGACGCAGTGGCCCTGGGCGACGGTCGGCATCGAGCTCGGCAAGAGCGACAAGAGCCTCTGCAACGACATATCCTCCGTGGATTCCATCGCATTCCGCACGAGGGGCGAAGGCGCCATCGTATTCGGACTCATCGACGAGACGCAAAGCAGCCAGATTATCGCGCAATCCGAATTCACGCTCAGCGATAAGTGGGAACGCATTTCCATACCGCTGGCCGACATCCTGGATCCGCAATTCTCCTACACCTGCGTGAACCAGCTCGTGTGGAGCTTCAAGCCCAACAACGAAGAAAAGACCGTCAACTTCTGGCTCGACGACATCGAGCTCACCGGCGGCAAGCGCCTGAGCATCTGGAAGCGTTAATGCAGGGATCGCCGAAAGCCCACACTGCGGGCGCACGCGCCGTCACCACGAACCAAACCGACATTTACGACAAGCTGGAAGAAGCCGTACGCAAGTACGCCTCTACGGAATACTTGCGCCCGATTGCGGACCATACGCGCGCGGCTTTCGCGGAAACGGAGAAGTTTATCGAGGGATTTTACAAGGACGCGGGTCGCGACACACACAAAGTAATTCTCGATTCAGGTTGCGGCACGGGCGAAAGCACGCTCAACATCGCGATTGCCCACCCGGACATTCCCGTCATCGGCATCGACAAGTCGGCTGCGCGCCTCACGAAGGGCGCCGGGGGCAACAGCGCAAGGTTAAACGGCGCCGCCCCGCGAAACGCATTCCTCGTGCGCGCAGAACTGCTCGACTTCTGGCGCCTCGCACTCGCGAAGGTCACTGCAGGCGCGTGGAACATCCCCTACCACGCATTATATTACCCGAATCCCTGGCCCAAGCAGAGCGAGGCCACAAGGCGCTTCCACCTGCACCCGATTTTCCCGACGCTCCTGCAGCTCGGAGATACAATCGAACTGCGCACCAACTGGGAAATCTACGCTCGGGAATTCGCGGAGGCGGCGCATGTTTTACAAGAGATGCCGGTCAGTGATTGCTTCCCCTCTTCGAGGGTCGCAATGACAATCCGCAGCGAGGCTTTCGAGCCCGAGCGCCCCATCACCGCATTCGAGCGCAAATACAACGAAGCCCGCCAGCAGCTGTGGCGGGTCATCGTCAGTCACAAATAGAGCAATCCTAGTTGCGGTCGGCCAGCCACTTCAGGTAGGCCTTGAATTCCTTCGTCGTCTGCACCTGGACTTCGGCACCGCTCATGATCAGGAATTCCGAGAGGCCGTACTTGTCGCCCTTCGAGCCCCAGTCATAGGTGTAGCCCAGACGCGTCCACGGATAACCGTGTTCCTTGTAGCTTGCCGCCCACGTATTGTCGAACCAGTTGCGCAGCCACATGCCGAGGCTATCCAGCTGGGAATCGTCTTCCTCGTTGAAGCGGCAGGTCATCTCGGCGCTCGCGATGTCGGGAATGTAGGCCGGGCGCACCATGTCCTTGGGGTCTACCCAGATGGTCGTGAAGTGCGTCAGTTCTTCGCCGCGCGGGAGGCCCAGGAGCTGGCGAACACGCAGCGGCCAGTTGCGCACCGACTTGCGGTTCGCCTTGAACCATTCGAGCATTTCCTTGTCCGAGAACACGCGCGTTTCCTTGTCGAACGTCACCTTCAGGACATCCTCGAACATCGCCGGATTCGTATGCGCGACCACCATCAGGACCTTGTTCTTGTCCACGTTCCACGTTACTTTGTCCGAGTTCTCGTCGATCGAGATCAGCGGGCGGATATCCTCGCATGACCCGTCACGTGCAGCCTCGATCGCGGCCTCGTACTGGGCATCCAGCAGCGAATCCTTGTTCGCGAAACTCACGGCGGCGCCATCACTGCTCACCACCTCGCAATACGGGATGCTCGAGGCATCCAGCGCGACCTTCTCCCTCTTGAACACTTCGTCGAGCAGGGCGTCGTTATGGTCGAACAGCCTGTCGCCCTGGACAAACGAAATCACGATCTTGCAGAATCCCTGCTCGGGGATAACGATTCCCGAAGAGCCCTTGTTCTCGGCGGCCGTATCCAGGACAAACTTGTTTTCATAGTCACCGCAATGGTAGGTGTAGCTGCGCAACATCGCGCGTCCGGGTTTCTGGGGCGTAAAGAACACGTTGTCCTGCTCGGAACTCCACGTGGGCTTCACGACAATGGTGGAATCCCCGATCTGGGCGTAATGGGGAATCGCCTCGCTGCAGTAGAAGGCCGACTGGCGGAAAACGCCGATGACGCCCGTCTTACCCTGGAAAGTCTTCTCGTCGCGGAGCTTCAGGTTGCCGGTGCAGGCGGTCGCAAGCAGCAAGCCCGAAAAGGCGGCCAAGAGCCAAAATAGCCTCGTTCTTTTCATCTTTTTACCTTCCTAGGCGCCAAAATGAAGCGCTTTACCGATAAATTCCCTATAAATATAACTCACTTTCGCAAAAAAACAATGTAAATTTCGTATAGGGCCACCCCAAGGGACAGGCCCAAGAAGGTGTCAGGATTATGAAAAACTTTCTTTTGGCAAGAACGCACAGCACGGCAGCCTATTGGGCCTGTGCCATCGCACTTATCGTTTTCGGGCTGCTGCTCAACATCGTTCCTGCAAAAATCGCCCTCTATTTCGAACTACCCGTATTCCTCGACTCCATCGGCACCATCCTCGTCGCCATGCTGGGCGGCACACTCCCCGCAGTTATCGTCGGGTTCTTCTCCAACGCGTTCAACGGCCTTTCCGACATCACGACCCTCTACTACGGCATCATCAGCATCCTGATCGGCGTCGCGGCAACTCTCTTCCAGCAGCGCAAGTTCTTTGTCAGCGTTCCGAAAATCATCGTTTCCATCCTCGTCTTCACGCTCCTAGGCGGCGGACTGGGATCCATCCTCACCTACTTCCTCTACGGCTACAACTTCGGCGAAGGCATTTCCGCGCCGTTCGCCACCGCCATCTACGAGAACCTCGGATGGACTAAGTTCTTCTCGCAGCTTACGGCAGACATCATCATCGACATCCTCGACAAGACCATCGTCGTCGCCGCCGCCGTCATCAGCTACAGGTTCATCGACGAGCACTACAAGCGCCTCTTCTCCAAGACATTCCTCTTCGAACCCTACATCAATCCCCAGCACAAGCTCTTCAAGCGTTCGTTGCTGCGCAAGGTCGTATTCATCGTCATCGTGGCCGAAATCCTGCTCGGTGCGCTTGCAAGCGTTACCGGGTTCATCCTCTACAGGCAAGTTTCCATCGGCAAGTTTACCGACATCGCCTACGGACTTTCGGAGGCCGCCTCGGTTGTCATTGACGCCGATCGGGTCGACGAATTCATCGAACAGGGGCACAACGCCGAAGGCTACGATGCGATAGAGAAGCTCCTGTACAGGATCCGTGAAGGGTTCCCGCAGGCGCAGTACCTCTACGTCTACAAGATCCTCGAAGACGGCTGCCATGTCGTATTCGACCTCATCTCCAAGGACGGGGAACCGGGAAGCGACCCCGGCGACGTTGTCGCGTTCGACCCGAGCTTCAAGCCCTACCTGCCCAACCTGTTCAAGGGAGAACCCATCGAGCCCATCATCTCCGACGACCAGTACGGCTGGCTGCTCACCGTCTACAAGCCGCTACACAACAAGGCGGGCAAGACCGTCGCCTACGTCGCCGCGGACATTTCCATGGGCGAAATCGTGTACGACCAGGCGAAGTTCTTCATCAAGCTGCTCTCGATGTTCTTCGGCCTTTCCATCATCATCATGAGCATCGTGCTCGAACTTGCGAACAGGGGAATCGTTCATCCGCTGAACCGCATGTCCGCAGCGGCCATCCACTTCGCCTATAACTTGGAACAGGGCCGCGAGAACAGCCTCACCGAACTCAACACGCTGAACATCCGCACCTCCGACGAAATCGAGCACCTCTACAAGGCCATCACCAAGATGGGCTACGACTCCGTCGATTTCATCCACCGGTTCGAGGAAGCGGCCGATCGCATCGCGAAGATGCAGGACGAAATTATTATCAACTTCGCAGAAATGGTCGAAGCGCGCGACACAAGTACCGGAAATCACATCAAGAAGACAGCCTTCTACGTGGAGGCCATCGCGAAGGAACTGCAGCGCGAAGGCAAGCTCCCGGACATCATTGACGACGCCTACATTGCAAAGCTCAAGCGCTCGGCGCCGCTCCACGACATCGGGAAAATCGCCGTGTCGGACCTCATCCTGAACAAGCCGGGAAAACTCACCGACGAAGAATTCGCCATCATGAAGAGCCACACGACCGAAGGGTTCCACATTCTCGCGAAGATTGTCGACAATACCAACGATTCGCTGGACGACGACTATCTAAAGGAATCCATCGAGATGGCGCACTACCACCACGAAAAATGGGACGGCACCGGCTACCCCACGGGAATCAAGGGAGATGCGATTCCGCTTTCGGCAAGAATCATGGCTGTCGCGGACGTGTTCGACGCCCTCGTGGCCGAACGCATCTACAAGAAGCCCTTCACCTACGAAAGGGCGATGAGCATCATCACCGAAGGTTCCGGCAAGCATTTCGACCCCATGGTCGTCGATGCCTTCTGCAAGATTTCGGAAAAGCTCTATAACGAGCGTACCAAGCTTAACGAGGACGGCAAGCCCGTCTAGGCTTGCCTCGCAAAATTTCCCTTACCAGTCCTTAGCCGGCCTTGCCTGGCCGCGGACGGGCTTCCAGGGCTTGCGTTCGCCGTTCTGCTCATCGAAATCCTTGAGCAACTGCGCCGCTTCTTCCGGGCTCATCTCGCCCATCTGCGCGGGTTGTTCCTCCGGTTCCTCACCGCTGTTCGACGAATCTCCCTGGCTATCGCTTGAATTCTCTTCGGGCTGTTGCGGCTCGGGTTGCTGACCGCCATTGCTGTCGGAACTTCCAGCATCGGAGCTGCTCGACTGGCCTTCGCCATTCTGCTGATTCTGGTTCTGGTCGTCGCCCTGACTAGAAGAACTCTGATCCTGGTCCTTGTTCTGATCTTGGTTCTGATCCTGATTCTGGTCCTGGTTGTTATCCTGGTTCTTGTCGTTCTTCTTGTTCTCGTTCTTCTGCTCGTCCTTGGCCTCTTTGATGCGGTCGAGGAGCATCTGCAACTTCTGGTCGTTCGGATAGTATTGCAGGCCCTCGTTGCAGGTAATTTCGGCAGAAGGCAAACGGTTCTCGATGTACTGGAAGGCGGCATCGCTGTAGTAGGCGCTCGCAGACTTCGGGGCGGCAAAGGCTGCGGCAGCGAGGGAAAGCACCGCGACTATAGGCATCATCTTTTTCATCAGATTACCTCCAGGTCGTTGTCGGTGTTGCTCGCGTCAATCTTCGCCTTGGGCTTGCGGCCCGCCTTGATCTCGATGACGTCGTCGATACGCTGCACGTGGCCGCTCAGCTGGCCCGCAGTCTCGTCTTCGGCAATCAGGTTCTCGAGCATTTCCTTCGCCTCGGCGTACTTGCCGTCCTTGCAAAGCTGGAGTGCCCGCGCCAGGACTTCCTTCGCCTTCTCGGAAAGCGGCGGCTGTTTCTGGTCGTTGTTCTGGTCCTGATTCTGGTCCTTGTTTTCCTTCTGCTTGTCGAGTTCTTCCTTCAGCTTGCGCTGGACGATTTCCACGTTCTTCTTCGCGTTCTCGAAATTGTTGTCGAGGTCGATCGCCTTTTTCAGGTAAGCCACAGATTCGCGCCACGCGGCAATGCGTTCGCTGCCTTCGGCGGCCTTCTCGCCCATGCGGAAATGCGTGTTCGCGAGGTTGTACGCGGCCTTCGCGGCCATCTTCTTGTCCGGCATGCGCACGGCGCTCTCGAGTTCCTTCTTGGCCTCGTCGTAATTGCCGAGCCTGTACTGGCACGTACCGATGTTGTAGAACAGGAGCGGGTTCGCGGGTTCGGCCTCGCGGGCCTTCATGTATTTTTCGAGAGCTCCGGCATAGTCGCCCTTCGCAAACAGCTTGTTGCCGTCATTGATAGGCCGCGCCCAGAGGGCTGCCGACATCAAACACACAAGAATCAAAAAAAATCGCATCTTCAAGCCTTCGTATTCTCTACATGGCAAGAATATACAAAATCACCGTGCTCAAGACAAATCCCGCAACGAGGGCGTAACCGAGAACTTTCCACTTGAGAGAGGCGCCCTCGACATGGATTCCCATGGCCACAAACGGTATAAAACTCAGGACGACCGGCGCAATATACCTGAAGTCGTTGCTGCAAGAATACGGCACCTTGATCCGCAGGAACATCAGCGCCGCAAAAAAGGCCACCGCCTGCAGCAAAAGAATCCAGTGTATCGCCTGAAGCCTTGTCTTCCAGAATCCGCGCGCCGCATAGACGAGAAGTCCGAGGAACGTCACGCTCATGATAGTCGCAAGCGTTCTCCCGTTCACATTCGGCACCAGTTCAAATTCGCCAAACATCGCCGTCTTGAACGAATAGTTCCAGAAAAATTCGCGTCCCCATTCCCCGTTCCAGGCGCTAGTGAAGGGTTGCGTGACGAAAGATTTCAAGTCAAAGAAAATGTAGTTGAACGCATCGTTGCCGACCTTGAGTCTCGAATTAAGACCGCTCGAATTTCCGACCAGGTCAGCATCGCCAAGCAGCTTCTGCAGTACAATGGCCGCAATCAGGGCGGCAAACATTCCCCAGGCCACAAGCTCCGACCTGGAGGGACGCAGCAGGCGGAAATTGCGGACATAGCCGCACACGGCAAACAGGAACACCATCCCAAGCGTCACCACGGCCGTCGTCTTGGTCCACATCGCAAAGGCTGCCGCAACCACCGCGGCAATCAGGTACTTTCCGCGGCCTTCGTTGAAATACCTTATACCTCCCCAGAGGGTAATGACATGCAGCAGATAGAACATCTGGTCGTTGCCGATGCGCGGAGACACCAATATCATCAACGGCCACAAGGTCCACAGCAGCGACGCAATTCCGAGAGTCGCCCCCGTCAGGAAGTTCCTCAGGAACATTATTCCGAAAAGCAGCGTCACCACGGACAAAAGCAGGCTAAACGCCTGGACTCCCGAAGGCCCCGTAATCCCCATCCATTCGCCAAGAACGAACGAGGGAGCAGCCGCTACATAATAGACCGGCGGATGGTAGCAGGTCCAGCAATCGTCGACACCGGGAATGGCATGGTTCTCGAGAACATACTGCACATACGCCACATGGCCGTCGACATCGTTCGCGTAGGTCGTATAGGGAATATTCGCAAAAAAGACCGTCCTGAGAACAACCCCGAGGAAGAAGATGAGCAGCAGGCCGCCACGCAACTTGAACCGTCGCGCAAGGAACAGACAAAGTAACGCAAAGATTACGACCGCACCCACATTGGCGACAGTCGCTATCGACGACTTCTGGTAAATAAAGAGATTCAGGCCAGCATCGCCCCCGTTATTCTTCAGGCTGAACGAGAAATGCGTCTTGTCGCCTACCCTATGGGGAGCAAGCACACTATCCTTCAGGAGGAATCCCTTCGAAAAGTTGCAGCGGTTGTGGACGTCCGACACCTCTATACGCTGACCGTTCATCACGATACTTTCCGCGCAATCGTCGGGAACGACCCGCAAGTCATACGCAATACCAAACGGATTCCTGACATCCAGTTCTACCTGGAAAAACTCGCCGTCGTTCATCTTCTTTGCGATTGGGAAAGCCACATCTTCAGTCGCACCATTCCGAATCAACTTGACATCGTCAAACGTGACGCGCATCGCGATTCCCGCAACAATGCAGGCAGCAAGCAGGATGACGCAATAGAGTTCAGGAAGTTTGAAAAAACTTATAACGCACTTCATGATTTACGACTTCTTGCCTTCGTGGTATTCTTCTTCGCTGTTCACGTTCCAGAGGGCGGTCTTGTCGCTGGAATTTTCGCGGATGCACTTCACCACTTCCATGGCAGCAAGCATGCTGTGGTCCATATTGTTGTACTTGTGCATGCCGTTGCGGCCCATGAGGAAGAGGTTTTCAATCGGGTCAACGTATTCGCGGATCTTGCCGAACTCGCCGTAGGTACCGAAGTAGGCGGGGTACGCCTTCTTGATATGGAACACCACGGAGTCGCGGACCGCATCGGGCCTCGCCACGTCAATCTTGTCGAGTTCTTCAATCGCGAACTTGATGAAGTCCTTGTCGGGCATGCGCCACATCTCGTCTCCCTCGGTCGCGAAGTATTCGAGGCCGATCCACACCTTCTCCGGGTCTGCGACCAGGTAGGGGCTCCAGTTGTTGAAAATCTGGATGCGGCCGAGCTTCACGTCGGATTCCTGCACGTAGATCCAGTTATCGGCCACGAACTTGAGCTTGCTTTCGGGAGTGCCGGGCTTTGCCGGGTTCTTGATGAGCAGCTTGTCGAGCAAGAGACCCACGGTAATGAAGTCACGGTACACGAGGCCTTCGGCGACACGCTTGACCTCGGCGGGCACAGGATTCTTCTCGCCGTCCATCGCGGCAACGAGTTCCTTCACCGGCATGGTGCTGAGGAAGTAATCGCAGGGAACAGTCTCGCGCATGACAAACCCGTCGGCATTCATGCCTTCCACCACGACGCTCTCGATGCGTTTGCCGCCTTCGGAACGGTTCACACCCACGACCTTCGAGTTCATGTTGATCTCGCCGCCCATCTCCTTGACCTTCTCGGCGACGGTTTCCCAGAGCTGGCCGGGTCCGAATTTCGGGTAGAGGAACTGGCCGATGAGGCTCGTCTCGGTATCCTTCTGGCGGATGTCCGCACCGTTCGCGGCGCCGGCCTCCGCTTTCTTCTTGCCTGCAAAAATCTGCTTCAAGGCATGCACCACGGTCTTCGTAATCGAAAGTCCCTTGATGCGCTGTCCGCCCCAGTCCGGGCTAATCTTGCTACACGGCACGCCCCACACCTTCTCGGTGTAGTCGCGGAAGAACGTGCGGTAAAGCTCCACGCCAAAGCGGTTGATCATGAAGTCTTCGAGGCTACGCTCCTTGCGGGCGGGCAACAGCTGCACCTTGATGTAGCTCATGCCGATCTTGAACATGCGCCACAGCCCGAGGTTACGGATAGTGTCGCCATTCAGCGTGACCGGGTAATCGAAAAGCTTGCGGAGGAAAAGGATGCGGCTGAGGCGGCTGCGGCAGAGCATCACGTAGTCCGTCTGCTCGGGGTCGGGGCCACCGGCGACCAGCGGCACGCTGCGCCCGATGGCGATATCGTCCTTGCTCGCAACACCCTGCAGCGGCAGAATTCCCTGCCACCAGTCCATCACGGTATCACTCTTGCTGAAGAAGCGGTGACCGCCGATATCCATGCGGTTGCCGTTGTAGCGTGCCGTACGCGAAATGCCGCCGATGACATCTTCGGCCTCGAAGATAACCGGCTTCACGTCCGTCGTGCGTAAAAGTTCAAGTGCCGCAGTGAGGCCGGCCGGGCCAGCTCCCGCAATCACGGCAATCTTCTTTCCTGCGTTATTCAGTCCTTCCATAAAAGTTTCTCTCCTAATCCACCTTCTTTTCACGGAACAGCATCAACTTGCGAGCTCCGAAATTCCACATCAGTACAAGCACGGCAGCGACCATCTTCGACACCATCTCGTTCAGAGAAAGGCCATCGACCATCAAGTACATGAGCAACTGGTTGATGCCGACCCCGGCAAACCCCACCAACGCGAACAATCCGAACTCCGCGGCCTTCTGCTTTTCAAGCGTCCTTTCGCAAGCGGTAAACACCCACACGATACTCATGGTATAGTTGAGTACAAGTCCCGCGATCAGGCCCACCAGATTTGCAAGCAGGTAATGCCATTCAAAAACATACAGGCATAGCGCGAACAGGCCGAAGTCCACGACAAAAGCAAGCCCACCCGTCACCAGGTAGCGCAAGAACTGTCCCAGCAGGGACTTGCGGGGAAACTTGTCGCGCAATGCTTTTATCTTATCGGCAAACATGCATCTGCAAATGTAATTAATCTAGCCCTGCGCTTCGCTTTCAAAAAACGCCGACACCAAGCGAATCATGCTTTCGTGGTCTTTTTTTGCGGTCATCTCGCGTGCACTGTGCATGCTGAGCATGGGTTCGCCGATATCGACCGTCGGGATGCCGAGGCTCGCCGAAACGGCGGGGCCCACCGTCGAACCGCACGGCATGTCGTTCCGCATTACGAAGGTCTGGAGCGCCACTCCCGCGCGTTCGCACAGGAGCCGGAGGCGCGCAGAACTTTCCACGTCGCTCGCGTATCGCATTTGCGAATTTGTCTTCAATACAATCCCACCGCCAAGGATCGGGGCGTGGTTCGGCTCGTGCTTCTCGGGGCGGTTCGGATGAACCGCGTGCGCCATGTCGATGGACAGGGCGCACGATTCGGCGAGAATCGCCGAAAGCCGAGAAGCGAGCGGCAAGCGGCAAGCAACTTCTTCCAGCACGGCCCTGAGGAAGTTCCCCGCAGCGCCTTCGCGCGTCTCGGAACCGACTTCCTCGTTGTTGAAGAAGGCCGCCACCTGGAAATCCTTTTCGAGAGGCTTCGATGCTACAATCGCTTCAACAACGGCATGGCAGCTGCTCAGGTTGTCGAGACGTCCCGAGTATATCCATTCGCCGTCGAGGCCGCCAACCGCCGCAGACTGCGCATCGAACAGTCGGACATCGAAATCCAGGAGCCGTTCCCCCACCCCAAGTTCACGGCGCAACGCATCCGCGAAACGCTCGTCGCCAATCCCGGATTCTCCCCACAGGGCATTGAGGTCTACCTGCGGATCGAGCTTCAGACCTTCCTGGTTCACGCCCCTGTTCAGGTGGACCGCGAGCTGCGGAATCCGGAGGAGCCCCTTCCCGCGGAAAACCTTCGTCCCCACTGCGCCGTCTTTCTCGAACGCGAGGATGCCGCCATAGCCGAGGTCGCGGTCGAGCCAGCTCGTAAAGAGCGGCGAGCCGTACACTTCCGGATGCACCGTCTTGATTCCGGCCTTCCCGCAGTCCGGGTTCGGCGAAACCTTCAGGGCGGGGAAATCCGTATGCGCAAGGGCGATGCGGAACCGTGAAGCCGCAGAAACGGATTCCGGCACGCGGAAGGCGACCAGTGCCGAACCGCGGACCGCAAAATAGGCCCCGCCGGGAACCAACTCAAGCTCGGAACAGAGGTCCAGCCGAGAGAATCCCGCATCCCCGAAAATACCGGAAAGGGTCGCTGCCGTATGGGCAGGGGTGACGGAAGAGTCCAAAAACTTCAGAAAGTCCATAAAAACCTCGATTTTACGACCAAAATATAATTCCCCGAAAAGGGTATTTTCATTGCAAACGAATATTTATATATTTCGCACTATGATATTCAAGCCCGTCAAACAGATCAACTGGATGGAGATTTCCGGTCTCCTGGTCGGCGTGTTCTTTACCGTCGCAGTCACGGTTTTCGGGCTTGTCCTCTACACGAAGCTCTTTACCAGCGGCATGATCGGCGTCGAGGAATACACCCTGCACAGCACCTTCGAGAAGGCGCTCGGCCTACGCCCCGGCACCCGCGTCCAGATCAACGGCGTCGACGTGGGCCAGATTTCGGACATGGAAATCGAGGGCGACGGCGTCCACATGGATTTCGTCATCCGCAAGCAGTTCCAGAGCTGGATTACCGACAGCGCCCAGGTGTACGCCATCCGCGACCAGAACCTGATCTCGGCGCGTGTCGTCACCATCGACGTCAAGAAAGGGAAAGGCCGCATCCTCGAGGACGGCGACTACATCCCGCCCGGAAAGGCGCAGGATATCGAAACCGTGCTCGAGACCACGAACGAACTCCTCGGACGCGTGAACGCCCTCATCAACGCTGCGGACACGCTTGTCGCCATGGCGATGGATACGGGAACGACCGTCGGTGCCCTGTTCGGTTCGCGCGCGCTGTACGACAACCTCAACACGCAGTTGAACCGCCTCAACGACATTACCCTCGCAGGCAAGTCCGCCCTCTACAAGGCATCCTTCCTGCTCGATACATTGCAGACCAACGTGCCCTCGCTCATGCACCGCGTGGACGGGCTCATGGACGATGCCTCCGGCATGATGTCGGAACTGAAACCGCTTCCCGGAAAGGTCGACAAGCTCATGGGCAATGTCGACGGCATGATGGGCAACCTCGATTCGACCATCGGAAAGGTCGACGGACTTTTGGACCAGGTCGGCCAGGTGACCACGGGTCTCTCCGACTTCATGGAATCGACCGAACAGACTTTGCAGAACGCAGACGACCTGATGTCTGGCATCTCGAACATGTGGATTATCCGCAGGTCGATGCCTAGCAAGGATTCCGTGCCCTTCATGGTGGAGACGCTATGGTAATCCGCAAGTTCGGCATCGCAGCCCTGCTCTCGCTCGCAACGCTTGCAAGCGCCTCGGAATCGGGCGTGCTCTCGTACCGCGCCCAGCGTTCGCTCGACGCAGGCAAGATCGCGAAAAGCTACGGGCAGCTCGAACGCGCGCTGCTCGCCAGCCGCAAGGAATCGGATCTCCGCGCCGAAGCCCGCGTGCTGATGGCCATGGCGCAGATCCGCACCATGAGCCTCGACTTCGCGTTTGCCGATTCGCTGCTCGCCCAGGTGCGCGAGGAAGTTCTCGACAAGACCTCGAAAATCCTGTTCCTCCAAGGGAAAGCGGCACTCGCAAATGCGCAGGGCAAGTTCGACGAAGCCCTCGGACTCTGCAGGTCCGCAGACCCCAACTCGTTAAAGAAGGTGGACGACCCGCTGCAGGCGGCGTTCTATTCCGAATGCGCCATCGCGCAGGCAGCAGAACGCAGGAGCGAAGACGCAGACGAATCGCTCAAGATGGTCGGGAAGCGTTCCGACAAGAAGGGCGGATTCTACGCCTGGACCGCGGCGCGCATGGCAGACCTTTCGGGCAAGGGAACCGCGGATTCGCTCTACAGGGAAGCCGAGAAGAAATCCATCCGCGGCAACATCCCCTACATGACCGCGACTATCCTCTACCACCGTTCGCAGCTCAAGAGCACTCCGGCAAAAGAAGCCGAGGACCTCAAGCTCCGTTGCAAGAACGCGTTCGAACTGATGGGTCTCCCGAACAACGCAAAGCGCTGCGGGGAATGATTGCAACCCCCGGGATGCTTATTTCGGGGTGTTTAGTATCGTAGAAAACTGCACAACAGCTTTTTCGTGCAGGGGCGCGCGGGCGATACAGTTCCAGGCGACATAATATATATTCCTCACTACGGGGCTCTCCGTCCCGGTTATGTGAGGTGATTATGGGTAACTTTTTCAGGCCCGCAGGCGCAATTCTCGCCATCGCGGGTGCATCTCTCGCCGTCCACGCAGCGACCGGCGGGGGCGATTTCAGCTGGAGCAACGTGAGCATGGGCGGCGGCGGGTTCGTAAGCGCCGTCATCGCCTCGCCTGTCGAAAGGAACGTGTTCTACGCGCGCACCGACGTGGGCGGCGCATACCGCTGGAACGAGGGAACCAGGCGCTGGGAATCCATGATGGACTGGGTCGACGTGAGCGAACTCGGCCTGCTCGGGATCGAGGCCAT
>JAEEGF010121324.1_pt1 | contig 33799 bp, 32 predicted proteins | sample 9134171 | NCBI WGS metagenome assembly JAEEGF01 (sample SAMN16246542, study PRJNA631951) | gut metagenome | biome: gut microbiome; feature: rumen; material: AP-attached | host: Bos | place: Iran: Karaj | collected 2018-10
ATAGAGAGTTGCTTCAAGATGCATACGAGCATCCAGAAAATTATCCTCAATTGACAATTAGAGTTTCATGATATGCTGTAAACTTTACAAAATTATCAAAAGCTCATCAATTGGAGGTTATTGCTCGTACATTCCACGAAAGTATGTAATAAACATTTTAAACTTTAGCATGTAAATATGATCAACAAAATGTCCAATGAAGAAGCAAAAGAAACAAATACCGAATTCCAGATAAGAGAAGTCGAAGGAAAAGACATGGAACAAATTTGTGATTTTCATGCTAGATGTTGGAAAGAAAACTTTAAATGAATTATCGCACAAGATTATTTAGATAAATTTGGTAAAGATCCAGTTAAATGGCGAAGTTTTATTAGTGAAAGAGATCCATCTAAGTATTCAATGTTCGTGTATGATAAATGATGACAGGTAGTTTGAATTATTGATTGATGAACTTGAGAAAAAGAATGATTCGATTTTGAAATTTATGGGTTTTATGTAAATCCAGACTTTCAAAAAGAATGAATTGGAAGAAATTTATGGGAACATTTAATGAATAGTAAAAACTTTAAAGATAAAAAGAGTTTTTATTTACGAACGTTGAAAGACAATGTTTCATGATGAAACTTTTATAAAAAAATGTGATGAAAAATAATAGATGAGATGAAAAAAACATTTTGAGATAAAGAATATGATTTGGTTTGTTATGCTCGAAAAAGATAAAATTAATTTTAAATTGTAAATGACGAATTGATGTTAAAAGTACATTCAGTAGAGAGTTTCTGAACACAAGACTGACCATGAATTAGGTTCGTGATTTTTTTGCAATGATGTGTTTTCAAGTGCATCTATTGTGAAAATGCAGACACAATTCCAGCTAAATGATGAAAAGAAATGGAAGTAGAAGAACTAGTAGAAATGATAAAAACGAACAGACCATATTATGGAGAAGAATGAGGATGTACAGTCTCATGATGAGAGCCAACATTCCAAGCTGCATGATTAATTCCACTTTTCAAAAGATTACATGAAGAATGAATCACTACATGCTTGGATACAAACGGACGAATTTGGAATGATGATGTAAAAGAATTAGTAGAACATACAGATATATTTCTTTTGGACATAAAGCATATTAATCCAGAATGGCACAAAAAAATCACAGGGCAAGACAATGCTCCAGTTTTGAGATTTTTGGATTATCTGGAATCAAAATGAAAAAGAGTCCGACTTAGACATGTATTAGTACCATGATATTCAGACCAAATGGAATATATAGAAGAAATGGGACAAAAATTACAATGATATAAATGTGTAGAAAGGATGGAAATTCTGCCATATCATAGATTGGGAGAGTACAAGTGGAAAGCTTTATGACGAAAGTATCCATTGGAATGAATTGAGCCACCAAAGAGTGAAATCATTGATCAAGCTAAAAAAATACTGGAAAAATATTTTGATAAAGTGACTGTAAGGTAAAATTTACAACATTCAATCGCTATGTAATTTCTCTATAATTTCAGTTTGATTAAAGGCTATTTCTAATCATTTAATTTCATCATACGAATATCGCTTGGCTTCTGTCTCTGGGATTAGTATTCATTCTGCTTTACCGATGTAAAGGTGGTTTATACTTCGTGTATTTTGTGATGTATGTCCATTGAATGAATATTTTTCAAATGACACTAAATCTAATCAAGTCTCCTCTTTCACCTCTCTGACTAAAGCTTCATCCAAGGATTCTCATTCTTCAAGTTTTCCACCAGGGAAACTCCAAGCATTTGGAAAAAGTTTTTTATCACTCGCTCTTTTTACAAGTAATATTTTTTTCTCATTATTTATAATAATTGCTCATGCTGTAATTCTTTGCATATAAATTTGATTTATTAGTAAAAATATTTAGTATTTCACAGTTACTTATACTGTATTATTATCTTATAAATATGCAAGTAAAATCAATATCTAAAAACGATAAATTGCGAAACATTCTTATCAAATACTGCGAAGATTGTCCTCGAGAAGCCTGACCAATATTAGCTCAAAAAATGAATGAGAATAAATTTTTGGATTGGGAAAGAATTTTTGTAACAATTGAAAATGATGAAATTATTTGATTTTGCACATTTACAAAAGAAGATTGAATCCCTGACTGTGATTATTCGCCATTTGTCTGATTTATGTTTATAGATGAAAAATATCGCTGAAATAGGATTAGTGAAAAAATGATAAACGAAGTAGAAAAGTATGCAAAGAGTTTGAATTTTGAAAAATTATATCTTATATCAGATCATAAATGATTGTATGAAAAATATTGATTTGAAAAATGTGATGAAAAAGTTGATGAACTAGGTCGTGTAGAAACTATATTTTTTAGAGAAATAAAATAACGAATGAGAAATGATATAATAGAAAATTTTATTTTAGAACATAGAAATTCTGATAAAATTCTTGAAAGAATTTCTATGCTTGAAACTATTAGAGATTTTATATATCAAATAAATTGAGTATCGACACCAGAAAAATTATTGGAAGTAAAAAAATGATACTGTACATCAAAACATAGGTTATTAAAAGAGATTTATGATAGACTTTGATATCAGACAAAATTGTGCTTCATACCATTTTCATTTGATATGATTTATTTACCTGTTGATTTAAAAAATCGATGATATGCAAATAAAAAATGATACCATACTTTTTTGCAAATGCTAATTGATGATAAATGGATTAACATTGATGCTACATTTAATCCTGAATTAAAAGATTTTTATATCGTAAACGAAAATCGAGATTGAATTTCTTCACAAAAAGTCATTTGCGACTATGATAAAATATATATTCCAAATTCATTAGAAGAAGAACAGGAAATAAAAAGATTATTGTCAGATAATGGTGAAATAACTACTGAAGATTATGAACGGATTGAGAAATTCAATAATTGGATAAAATCTTTTAACAAAAAAAGCCAAGAGTAAATTACCCTTGGCTTCTGAAGCTTTTACGGATTGAAAGTGGACTTTTTGCGAAGTTTTTCTGTCCGTTTGTATCTGTACTTAAGATGCTGCTCAATTACAAGATCAGACCCTCTGCAATATTCTTCTCTCAATTGAGAGCGGATATCACAAACCAAACCATGAGTATCCCAATACTCATCCCAACGTGCATCCTCTGTCATCTCAAGGGCAAAAAGCAGGGAATCCTTACTATGAAACTTTCTCAGGTACCTACGCAAAAACTTTTCCTTATCTGCTTGGTCAATGACCATAAACAGTTCGATGATATTTAATTGAACATTTTTATCTTCCTTATCAAGAAAAACAGTTTTTTCCATATTTCTTTGTGCATCTATACGGATACTGTCATTTCCATACTGAAAAATAGATGTCCAATCGGAAAAGCTGGTTGCCACATCCATCATTTTCGAAATCAAGTTCGAGCTATACCTTTTAGATAAGCTCATTGCCTCATATTTATGAAGCATTTTTCTGATTTTTTGAGTTTTTCTACTTTTATTCATAACCTAAAAATTTTAATTTTGTTATTATTTTATTAAGTGTGATTTGCTTATATGTTATTTGTACGAAAAGTCAAGTCAATTGAAAAACATGAATTGAAGAAAAAATAAATTTGAATATAAAATCATTACCAATTTTTAATTTTTAATTCTTAATTATGAATTCTATAATTCCACTATGAGTCTCAAATAGACACATTCACCTTTCAAAAGCAGATGCTGAAGCACTTTTTGGAGAATGATTTCAGCTAACTCCAATAAAAGATCTTTCTCAGCCATGACAATTTGCTGCCGCTGAATGTGTGATTTTGAAATGACCAAAATGACAACTTGAAAAGGTAAGAATTTTGTGACCATATAGGCCACAGACTCAGGTAGAGATTTTGACAGCAGATCAGTTTAAATTAGGAGTAATGGCTCCAATCAGATTGTCTGGAGATTTGGAATGAACTCCATGAATTGATGTGGAAGCAAATTGAAAGACAATAACTTTGGATTCATGAGTAATAATAGCAAAGAGGCATATCCATATGTTGCCTTCTGATGCCGAAGAACACTGAGTACAAAATAATCAAATAGTTAGGATCAAATGTGGAGGTGAAAGAGCTACAATTTTTGATGAAGTAGTAATCCGTGTAACAGATGAATCTAAACTTGATACACATATAGATACAGAAGAAGCAAATGCTGCTGCTTTGGCAAATTGAACTACTGTAGAATTGTTGCCAAGCGAAGAAATCAGATTTTATGAAAAAAATCATTAAAATATTTCAAATATGAGAGTACCTGTGTATGTTTTAGATAGACATATCCATTTATCAAAACTTGATTCTGAAAAATTATTTTGAAAATGATATGTTTTTGAAAAATGAAAAAAATTTACTCAACCATGAGAATATTTTGCTGTAGAGAAAGTGAAAATTCAATGACCAAAATGAGAGATTGAAGATGTTGGAATAATTTTGCCATTTAGAAAAAATACTCAGGTTGAAATTTGTGAATCTGATAATGAAATTTTGTGAATAGATGCAAAACTTGCATCTTCATGAAAATTAGAAGATGCTGAAGCAATAACAATTATCTGACCTAAATGAACTGTTTATTTACCACATGCTGCTATAATTGAACAACCACACATACATATGAGTGTTGCACAATCAGAAGATTTTGGATTTAGGAATAATCAGGTTGTAAAAGTAAAAATACACTGAAACAATGAGCAAATAATTGAAAACGTAAAAATTAGAGTAAATGATAAATTTGAATTTGATTTCCATATAAATACAGAAATTGGAGAAAAGTATTGATTACAAACAAATGACCGAGTTGAAATTTTAAGCTAAGAAAAAAGCCAAAACTGAATCAATTTTGGACTTTTTTGTGTTTTTAGATAAATGGCACAAGGGAATTCCAAGTTCCATCAGGGTTCCTAGTGCAGATACCAGATGTCTGGAAATCATACACAATGTTAATAGCATCACTCTTGGAGACACGATCATACTTTGCTTTCGCTTGTATTTCCTTTTCACTTTCTCCGAAAAGGTAGCGTCTAAATCTTCCAAAAGATGATTCCTTTGGCTGAAGCGTCTTTGCATACTCAGTGATGACTTTTTTCATAAATGCAATAGTTTCATCATGAGCGAGTGCAACTCTACTACCAGGATTACCAAGTTTGAATGTCGGCAGAAAAGCCACATCCAAACAGGCAGACAAAACGGAATCTTCATGTTCTTTTTTTAAGAGTTTTTTGAAGTTCTCATCATTTGGGTCAAACTTTACGTGTCCCGACTTGGCGTCGTAACAGACTAATTTTCCCGAGTTTTTGACCGGCAACACTCTGTAAGGTATCTCTTGCTGAAGCCCTAAATCAGGGATGCTGTAGTTCACCAGCCCGGATTTTTCATTAAAAGACACTAAAATGTTCATCATAGGATTTCCCTTTCTTTTATCGTTTTTCGTTTATGTTTTGTGTCGATCTTATAAATATTTTGTACAAAAAGTCAATTAAAAACAAAAACCTGTATTCGAGATACAAGTTTTTGAACGGAACTAAGAGTTTCTCTTGGTCCTAAGTCAGAGTAAAATTGGAGGCACCGGCGGGATTCGAACCCGCGAACCAAGGTTTTGCAGACCCGTCCATTAGACCACTCTGACACAGTGCCATACTTTCTGACAAGTGAATAGTTATTGATTTTGGTTATTTTTTCAAGAGATAGTTTTTATTGGTAATATGTCATTTCGAGCAAATGCGAGAAATCCATGTATATTGAGGTGGATTTCTCAGTCGTTTCAATCCTTCGAAATGACTAATTATTCACTATCTCTACTTTTTTCTTTGAAACGAATGACTATTGGTGTTCAGACAAATCAGAAATTATTTCTAATTGAGTTTTCAATCCATTTCTTGAATGCGAAATTTGCTCTCTCTTTTTTATTGATGAAAGCGACAAATGTTGGTGCATTTATATCAATCTGTGTAATATAGTACAATTTACAAATTTTATTCTTTGGAAATCTTGGAGGCCTTTTTATCATCTCTGTATTTATTGCTTTATTCAACTCATTCGTATCAATTCTCTTTTCTGCTTCTGAAATCATATCTCCAAGCATATCGAGCATTACATTCACTCATTTTCATTCTTTAGCTACAATAGGTACAATTGGGATGTATTTAGCATAATCTAAATTTGCCTGTACTGAAAGTTGAATCTGCTTTTTTTGCTTTGAATCAAGTAGATCCATTTTATTTACAGCCACCATAATTGGAAGTGCTAAATTATTTATTTCAGCTAAAAGTGTCATATCTCTATGTGTGACTCATTCAGATCAATCGATCATAAAAATAATGCATGGTCTCACATATTCTAGCATTCATCTAATCTTATCATAAGCAATTTTTTCTATTCAGTGGATACTACCTTTTTTTCTAAGTCATGCTGTGTCATAAACTCTATATTTTTCTCATTTGTACTCAAAATCTCATGTGATATAATCACGAGTCGTACCGAGATAATCTTCTACTTTTGCCAATTCTTTTCAAACCAAGAAATTCAAAAGTGTAGATTTTCAGACATTTGGCTTTCAAATGATAGCAATTGGAGTTGGTTTTTCTTCATCATCTTCTTCCTCATCTTGTACATTTTCTTTATCTTTGAAATAATTCACTATAAAATCCTCTATTTCTGTGATATTTAGCTCATTTTTTGCACTAATTCAAATCACATTCTCAATTCCAAGTTCGTAATAGTCAGCAATTGCCAAATCAATTTGATTTGATTTATAATTTACATCCAATTTATTTACTACAAGTAAAGTTTGCTTTCATTTATTTTTTTCCATAATGTATGAATAAATACTGTGCTCTTTTGCTGTAATTCATACAGTATCATCGATTACAAATAAGATTAAATCTGATTCATCGATTATTTTTTTTATGAAAACTCGCTCTTGATCAAATTCCAAAAGTCATGGACTGTCTCCAAAAGCCACTTTTCCAATTCAATCAATTTCCATTTCATGATAAATTATATCTACTGTAGTACCAGGGACATCAGTAACTATAGCTCTAAACTGGCCTATAAGCCTATTGAAAAGAGTTGATTTTCAGACATTTGTAGCTCAAACGAGTCATATTTTAAACATGGAAAAAAATTAAGATTCAAAATAATGTTTTGAATTATATAAATTCGTTTTTAAAAGTAAACACAAACAAAATAAAAAAATTTATATCTTTTCATTGAAAAACAGACGATAAAATTTATCTATATAATGCATTTTTATGGAAAAGAAAAAATATGCCAATACTGATTACTTGATTGATATTGATTGTTTATTGAATTTTGGCCGTATTTAGCGTAAGCACATACGAATCTTTTCATATTACTTTATTGCAAGGAGATCCATCAAATTACTTCTATTTCTTTAGGCATTTGAGAAACATAGTACTAGCCATCATCATGGCTTTAGCTGTATACAAAATCCCTGTAGATTTTTTCAAAAAACAAAAAAATATTTTAATAATTACCGTGGCAACATTTATACTACAGCTCATGGTGTTTGTACCTTGAATATGAGCAGAATATAACTGAGCTAGGTGATGGATTGATATACCACATCTTCCAAGTATACAGCCTTGTGAATTTTTCAAGTTGTGATATGTCTTGTTTATGGCATGATGGCTGATAAGAAAGAGAAAAGAAATAAACGATGATAACCAATTATTCATATCGTTTCTGGTGATAAATGCTATATTTTTGGCTATATTCTGCTTCATCCCAGATTTTGGTAGTGCTTTGGTAGTTTGAGCAAGCGTATTGGTAATGTGAATTTATTCCGGATTAAATCGAAAAAAAATATTGTTAACCTTGTGAATTGGTGCTGGTTGTGTATTAGTTTTTGGAAGTATTGCAGCATCTGTTAGTACAAAATTTGCATACCTACAGGAGAGAATTTCATACTTTGTCTGATGATGAGATGATGATTCAAGTCAATCAATTTGATGGCAAAATGAACAAGCTCTGGCCGCTATTTGATGAGGTTGATTTTTGTGAAATGGGTATTGAAAAGGTTTGCAAAAATTTGGATATATACCAGAAGCACAATCAGACTTTATCTTTGCAGCATTTAGCGAAGAAGTATGATTTGTCTGAGATATAATTTTGATTGCATTGTATTTCTTCTTGATGTATTACGTACTTACGAGACTAAAATGAGTAAATGATGACTATGGAAAATTAATAGCTATCTGACTGCTCTCTCTGATAATATTACAAGCTTTTATCAATATGTGAGTAAACCTAAAGATTTTGCCAAATACTTGATTAACTTTGCCATTCATTAGCCACTGATGAACGGCTTTGATGGCAAATTGTATGTCACTCATGCTTATTTACAAGATAATAGAAAATAAATAATGAAAATTTTGGTCGATGATAATAATATTTTATCAATTGAAAACGAGAATATTCCTCAAGTGAAACAATACTCTTACAATGTGAGTGGGTACAGCTTTTCTGATTTTGATAAATGAATCATCGTGTACCATAAAAAGCAATTTAAAATAATAAACTTGAAGGATTTAGGAGACAAAATGTGAGTGATTTTGGTTTGAGAACATGACGATGAATATGAAGATATGGAATTAGACTTGGAAAGTATGGAAAGTGCTTTAAAAATATTTGATTGATTTGATGAAAATACAGGAGAAAAGTATTATTTCTTGTATAAATATGGTGAAAACAAGATGAACGAATTGCAAGAGAAAATAAGTAAATTGGGATCAAAAATAGAGCTAAAAAAGACTGAAAAATGAATTTGCCTCCCACTAGTAGATGAAGAATTGGTTTACAATCCAATTAGCTTTTTGTTTGGGTTAGTCTTAGTTTATGGAAACTTGCAAATAAAAGATTGAGATTTGAAAGCAATTAAAGTACAGATTCCTCTATTTGGGAAATATATGGAGGCACAAGATATTATAGATGAAATGGTTGCTGTTTTGGCTGAAAATGGTTTGTATGTAAACAAGAACATTCTAAGAACTGATGACGGAATTATCTATGAGTTAACAAGTTCAGATTACGAATTATTGCAGCACTTTGCAAGATTTTACGAACCTATTGAAAAATGATTGAAAATTAGTAAATATGACGATGTTTTGAATATAAAAAAAGAATTGATTGAATTCATCAAAACAAACCCAGAAATCCCAAGTGAATGAAAAGATGAAGTTTTGAAGACACTTGAAAATGGATTGATTAAGATAATGGAGAAATAGGGGTGTGGTGTAATGGCAACACGACGGTCTTCGGAACCGTAACCGGGGGTTCGATCCCCTCCATCCCTGGACCTTAAGACTTCTCAACATTTGTTGAGATTTTTTTGTATAAAAAAATATGACCTCACACAGCAAGGTCATATTAGATTTTCGTCTTCAAAGACTTCACCAGTAAGCTCATAGATTTTGTCTATTTGAGCTTGAGTAAGTCTTGTGTATGAAGTAATACACCAACCTAGAGGAGATTTTTCAGACCATTTTACATATCCTTTCATTTCCAAGAATTCGTTGAGGTCATCACATGGTCCTTCAATAAATTCTTCCATTAAATTCAGATCTTCTACAATAAGTTCTGCTTCAATGATATGATTAAGTTTACAATAATACACATCCCCCCTTGGCGACAACCAACAATTCTTCATGGCTTTTATATTTTATGTTTTATTCTGTTTTATCAATTTTACTTTTTTTATCCTTTTTACCAAATTTTCTACTAATTTTTTTTCAAAGATGTTTAAACAAATCTCGTATAGATTTTCAAACATTTATGTTATCAAAATTGATTTTTGACATTGCATCATCAATTCACTTATCCATCTCTTTTTTGTCTCTTCGATGAAGAATATTATTATCATTGTTCATTTTTTAAAATATTATATTATAAATCTTGATTATCTTTTATTGTTTGCAATAACACTTGTATATCATCATCTACTGCCCTCTTATTCCGATGTAATTTTCCACATTTTGTGCATTTGAACAATATTTTCATAGTTCAATTTCTAATTTCATAATTGATTGGTTTCATGATTCAGTGACATTCACTTGCCCTATCTCATGGGATATCTCAATCTACATGAAGCGATGTAAAACAATAAGGACAATGATTTCTACATGTTTTAGCCGCTAATGGGACTATCTTTCCACATTTTACACAAGTAAATGTTTCATTTATTTTCTTCATAATTCAGTATCCAATAAAATTTTTTAAACCAAATGGCCGTAAAAATTACATATTTATCTCCAATTTATAAAGGTGGGTAGCTCGTCCCGAAATACATCAGGAATACCGTCTCCCAGGAGAAATTTGAGATATTTGTATTTTTTGTAACTTCTACGCACCACTTAGTATGTATTTATTATACTTTTTCTTCTCTTTTTTTCAATATTAATTGAAAAAACCGAGATTTCTCTCGGCCTTTTCTATTTGGTTTGATAGATAGTAAACTATTCTGCCTCTTCTTCTGCAGATTCTTCTTTTGCAGCTTCTCTAGCTTGCATTCTTTCTGGATTTTCTTTTGCAAAATCAACTTTTACTTGTCTTTCCCAAATTTCTTTTTCATTCATTTCAGCTTGTGCTTTTGCAGCATCTTCAGCATTTGCGAATTCTACAAATCCAAATCCTCTACTTCTACCTGTTTCGTTGTCTAATACAACTCTTGCGAAAACTACTTCTCAGAATTTTTCAAATTCTTCTCTGAGGTGTTTTCCTCTCATTTTTCGTGGTAATCCACTAACAAACAATTTTGTTTGGCTAATAACTTGTTCTGCCATTCCTCTATTAACAAAAAAAATAAAAATTAACCCAAGTCATACGACTTGCAGAGTTCTTATATATTTTATTTTTCATATTACAAGAGATTTTTTTATTTGCTATTTTACAAAAAAAAATTATATAGTCTGAATGTTTTTATTTTTAAATAGTATATGATGGACGAGCAAGTTTATCAACAACAAATAAATCAACAACCAAACTGAGTTGTACAAAATCAAGAAGAACCAAAGCAGTGATTAGCTATCGCTAGTTTTGTTTTATCATTGGTTGGATTTAATATTCTTTGATTAATTTTTGGAATCATCGCTTTAAATAAAAAACAACTAAGACGAGCTGCATTAGCTGGAACAATCATTTCTGCTGTTAAACTAGTACTTTGAGCATTTGTATTTTTGTGAATTTTTGCTGGAGCTTTGATTCCTAGAATAGAAGTAGCACGTAACAAAGCAAATGATGTAGCTAGAGAAAATAATGTCAAATTTTTGGCAACAGCTATGATATCGTATGGTATAGATAATGAAGAATATCCTAGTTCTATTGCCAATCTTGACTTAACTCAATACTCAATACCTGCTGATGGTTTCGATGGTAATCCTACATATGATGATACATACAATTACTTGCAATTAGATAATTGATCTCATTTCGTTATTTATACTAATTTATCTTGTGAAGATTGTGGTAACTGCGATGCTGATACTGTATCTAAAATGACAGATTATGATTCTGTAGCTAATCATATTTCAGATAATATCTGAGGAGCGTTCTGTCTCCTAAATTAATAATTTTTACCTTATAATAAATTTTGAAAATGCCAGAAAACGAAAATCAAAAATCAAATGGTTTGGCTATAGCTAGTTTTGTTTTAGCTTTAGTTTGAGGGTTCTTATGCTTAACTTTAATTTGATTACCTCTTGGAGTACTTTGTTGGATTTTAGCACTAATTTTTGGAATCGTTGCTTTGTGCAAAAAACAAACTAAACGAGCTTCAATTCTATGAATTATCATTTCATTATTATGAACAATCATACTTGTAGTATGTACAAGTGTAATATGAAAATTTATCGTACAGCACAAGGATCAATTTATGAGCCCAATAGCTGAATTTTCTGCTTGGGTTGAAGAAAATCCAGAAATAGCAGCATTGATGGAAGATGATGAATTTAGCGACAAATACGAAGCAGCTATCAAAGAAAGATTACAAGAAAAATATGGTGAGGAGTTCTCAAATATTGATAGCATCGATTGAGCTTTAAGTATTTGGTGAGATATGTTTGAAGAGATGAAAAATGTAGCAACTGAGCTTGCTGAACAAGAATGAATAAATGCAATTGTTCCAGTTGATATTGAAGAAACTACAGCTGAAATTCATGAATGTGGAGAATTCTACAAAACAGAAGAAGAGATTGTATGTACAGAACAATATGAACCAGTTTGTGGAGCCAATGGACAAACTTATGGAAATAGTTGTTTTGCTTGTATAGAAGTTGATTCTTATACAGATTGAGAATGTTCAGAAGCAGCTCCAGCTCCTGCAGCTAAATTAATGGTTCAAGAATGACAAACAGAAGAAGAAACACAAGCTATGATACAAGAAACTTGTACAAATGCATGAGGACAATTAGTTGATGGAAATTGTGTACTTGAAGATGGTAGTGTGATAGCTTTCTAATGAAAAATTAACATTTAAATAATAAAAACAGCTCATCATTGGGCTGTTTTTTTATTTTAAAAATAAAATAAACATGCTATAAAATTGTGCTCCTTTTTAAAGGAACTGGCGACCACGGAGTACTCCGTGGGAGACTGAGGATTTTTAAAAATCCCCCTCGGCTTCGCCGACACACCCTTTAAAAAGGGGGCAAATATGCAAATTAACTAAAGTCACTTTACCATATATGTTCCAACTAGAGAATATCACTGTTTCTCGTAATACTTTCTAACTCAAACTCATGAAATTACTGAAAGATTTTTGTATCAATTATTTTTTGAAATTTGTTCTGCCATAGAAAGCAACTGAGAACCAAATCAATGATGCTGCTTTTGGTCATTTGAATCCACATTTTCCTTTAATCATGCAAGTTGTCCGTAAATATGCAATTCACGAATCAATGCAGTATCTTTTCAAAGTCAATCTCGTTCTATTGTTTCCTCTGAATCTGGAAGTAGAAGTCTTGTAAATCAGTAAATGTATCCTTGCAAATCTTCAAATGATATAAAGAATTCTCTTCAAACTGAACTTTCGTATTGTCTGATGACAAGATTTGGTTGAGCACCATCTTGTTTATTTCATTTTTCATACTTATTTCTAATTTCTCTACTCCTTGTATCTAAACATACAAAATTTCTATACGATTCTAAATCTGGTTTTTGTCCGATGATAGTTGTTTTTATTTCATCTCATTCACAATTATCTTTTATTTTTAGCTGTTTTCCAGAATTCACCAATTCATAATTTCAATATAATCTTGAGTATAGTTTTTTTGCTTTATCTGGATTTGATTTTAATTCTTTTTTCAATTCATTATGTGTGAGTTGAGAAAGATTGGTAATATTTGAACCGGCTGTAATTTCAGTAGCTGGGATATCACGAATCAATCTTTTGATCCTCGTATATGGTGGAATTATCTCCAAAAAAGTTTGTTTAATTAGCTTTTGGATGTAATCAATGGTAAGTGGCTTATATTCTCCCTTCTCGTATAAATCGTACAAAATTGTATTTTTTACTACAGATGTCGGATAGAACTTGATTTCATCAGGTTTGAGATACGGATCTGAATATATTTTTTGGAAAGTTCATAAATCTTTTTCGTAGGTATAACCATACAATCCTGGCATAATATGGATTGAAAATTTAAATCCATATTGTCTGAGTTTGTGAATTGCCTCACGAATCTGTTGGACTGTATGTCATCTATGATTTGCCTCTAAAATATCATCATACATAGATTGGACTCACATTTCAAGTCTGGTCACTCACAATTCACGCCACATTCTACAATTTTCATCTGTGGCGAATTCAGGTCTGGTCTCTATAGTCAGACCAATAATTCTATTTTCAGCTGTCTCATTTTTTTTGATTGCTTCTTGTAGTGTGGATGAGTACTTGATTGAATCAAGGTTTGTTAATTCGTATTTGAATCTATATTCATCGGAATTTTCAGAATTGTTTACAGTTTCGGTACCTTTGGGAAACTTTATTTCAAGTTGTGAAAAGGTATTACAAGCATCATAGAGATTTTTTATGAAATCGATCTTGTACTCATTTGGATAAAAATCTCGTGTTCATCCAAGCACTATCATCTCAATTTTGTCAGTCTGATGACCTGTCATAGTAAGGGAAAGAAGTCTATTGTAGACTTGTTTAATCGGATCAAATTGATTCAAAAGAGCTCTCATTGCTCCAGGCTCAGAACTAATGTAACTTTTTGGCATTCATTGCTCATTTGGACAAAAAATACACTGACCTGGACAAGGATATGGTTTAGTCAAAACTTGGACAGCGACAATTCCTGACTGGGAACGCACTGCTCTCTTTTTAAGCAATGATTCTATTTCAATATTCTTTTCAATTTTCTTTTCTGAAAGTAATTCGTGGTATGCACGGAGCAATTTGATATTTGTAGGGATATCTGGTAGTTTTTGTTTTTTAGCAAAATCTCTTTTGATATCTTTGAGATCATCAAGATTTAATTTCTGCTCAGAATTTGAAGCAATGATTTGTAATATTAATTCGTGATAAGGATTCATTGTGCTTGTATTGTAAGAAAGAGATTTGTGTTTTCAACATCAAAAATTTGACAAATTTTATGTTTTTGTATATAATTTTATCGTATTTATATTTTTAAAAAAGCAACATGTGAATAAATTCTATTGAAAAAAGGGAAACATCTAAAGGGGTTATATTAGTTAACGATCCAAATTATGGGAAATGTATATTACTTCACAAAGAGCAAAAAGGAAAATATTCATTGCCTGGATGATGAATCGAAAAGTGAGAAAGTGAATCACAAGCACTACAGAGAAAATTAACCGAAGAGCTATTTCAAAATTTATGAGCATGATATGAAAATCAAGCAATAATACTCAAACAAAAACATATAGAAAATTTTGAAACAAAAAGCCAACTAGTTCATCTCTACGCTGTATGTCTGGAAAATAAATATATGAAACTTTCAGGAGAATGAAAATGAATTTGATTGTATCCCCTGGAAGATAAATATGGACAAGAAAGGATCTTAATAGAAGGTCTAATGGAGTATAATGCAAAAAAGGCTGTCAGAGATTTTAGATGAAAACATGATTGGAAATCTTATGATCTTAGCTGCCTAAGACACCGGGAAGATGATGGGTTAATTGAGAATTTTTATGATGAATTGGATGCTTTAAAAAAACAAGTTTTGAAAAAATAGTAAAATTTAGTGATTGAAAAAATATATATTTTTATTACCATCAATCATCGTTATTGATGGTTTTTTATTTTGAGAAAACAAAATTGAAAATTTATATTAGAAAATTTATAATTGAATGAAACTACTAATAACTTGCTTTGAATGAACAGCTCCAATATTGGCAAATGAATTGAAAATTTTGGGTTATAAACCATTTGATAATTTTTCTACTTGAATGTATGTAGAGTGAAATGAAAAAGATGTATGGAAACTGAATCTAAATTCCAGAATTGCAAACAAAATTTTTTGTGAGGTTAGTTGTTCAACCATAAATAATTTTGATCAACTTTTTAATTTTGCTTACGGTATAAACTGGGAAAACTATATCACAAAATGACACAAAGTAGAAGTTGATGCAAATATTTTTAATTCAACAATTGATAGCCACAAATCGACTCAGAGCATTGTAAATAAAGCGATATTAAAAAAGTTGGTCTGAGAGTGAAAACAGAGATTTTCAGATCCAAATTTGAGACCTGTAAATATTTTGGTTCAAATTATTGAAAATAAATGCTCTGTTTTTGTGAATACTTCATGAGATTCGTTACACAACAGATGATACAGAGTACAAACTTGAGATGCTCCATTGAAAGAAAATTTAGCAGCGAGTTTACTCAGGCTTTGCAATTGGCACTACAAGACTCCTCTACTAGACCCAATGTGCGGAAGTGGGACAATCTGTATTGAGGCTGCTATGATTGCTAGAAATGTCGCCCCTGGATTAAAAAGAAATTTTGCTTTTGAGTCATTTAAAGATTTCGATAAACAAGCATTTGAGGCTATGAAACAAGAATTAAAATCAAAAATTTTCAAATGAAACTATGAAATAGTATGACAAGATATCAATCCAAAAATGATTGAAATAGCTGAAATTAATGCAAGATCAGCATGAGTAGCAGATACAATAAAATTTGAGTGCAAAGATATTTTCAAAACTAAGCAGTGGAATGGTTTTATCGTAACGAATCCACCATATTGAAAGAGATTGAAAAATTATAATCTGGATTGATTATATGAAAATCTAATTTCACTATACAAATGAAATTTTGGTTGTTTCATCACATCGTATGAAAATGCGGATAAAATGGTCGGTTATGATTTCAAAATCAAAAATTTAAACAATAATGGTGAAGCTGTAAAAATATATTTGAAAAAATAATTGTTCGAAATAAAAAAAACCTCCGTTTCAGGAGGCTTTTTTAATCTATATTATTGAAAATTTTGTGCATGATTCCGTTTATCAATTTTAGAAATCGTTCATCATATAAATGAAACGTTAATTGTTTCATTACATCATATGAAAATGCAAACAAAATGGTTGGTTATAATTTTAAGATTAAAAATCTAAACAGTAATGCAGAGACTGTGAAAATTTATTTGAAACAATAAATATTATACTTAAAAAACAATGTCATTTTCATATTTATATAACGCTTCGTACATACCATTAACATATTCTTCTAAAATAGAAAATTTATGATTCAATTCATCATTATCTAAAATAAAATCCTTAAGCTGACTTAGACATTCTTTAGCTTTTTTATAATCATTAGAATCTGCCACTATTTGTGACCCATAATTTTTAAGATTTCCTGCGTACTTCTTGCATAAATTTAAAATGTATTTTTGAAACTCTATATGTGATGTTATATTATTATCATGCAAATACTCATTTAATTGATTTTCATCAAATTCTTTAAAATTTTTACTTAATATTTTAGAATCATATATTGGTACATCCCAACCAAATTCTTCATTATATCTATTATTAAACACAAAAAAGCATCAAACAAGATCTGCTGCTATTGATAATTCTTCTTTTGATATTTCGTTCAATATATTTTCAACATTACTTTCATTTTGATCATTGTTGGTTTTTAATGTATCTTCTGCATTTACCGTTTTCCATGCTACTTCTCTTCTTGTCTGTCGATCACCATCTTCTATAGCAACTTGATTATCATAATATTGTGCCTTTAAATCATTAACTTTTGCCATATCCTCTTTTTTTGCTTGTGCTTTTTTTGTTTGTATTCATTCATTGTTTTCTTTCCATAATTCTTCTCTTATTGTTTGATATTCAAGTTCTTGAAGATTTTCACTTTCTTGTAATCTCGCTTTTCTTTTTGCCTGTTCTTGCTTTATCATTTTGGCAATATCATAATCCTCAGCTTCAATTGCTTGTTGCTTTAATTGTTGCAATTGTTCATCAGATAAATCAGCTAATTTTTCTTCTCAATTTTCTACTAAATCTTCCAATATTATTTTATGTTCATCAGAATCATATGAGTTATTAATTGTATTTCTTGCCATTTTTTGTTGAATTAATATATAAAACGCTTTAATATATTATAAGTTAAATTTTTTATTTGTCAAATTTTTGAGGACTTTTTTAGAAAATAAAAAATAGCGAAGACTATAAATATCTTCTACTATTTTTTATTTCAAATAATTTTTCTATTCAATATTGTTAAATATTTTATGCATTATTCAGTTTATCAATTTTGGAGATCACTCATCATCATATCTCTTTGCTAGTTCAACAAGTTCATTTAATAATATTTCTTTTGGTGTATCAAGGACTTTCCACTCTACGTATCATAGTATAAACAATGCTTGATTCATTGTATTCATCTCTTGAAATATAAAGCTCTGCGTGTGTTTGTTGATTGAATCAATAGCTTCCTGTAAATATTGTTCGTAAGCTCATCATACTTTCATGACATAATCCATATCTATCTCTTCTACATCCCATTTATCGAAAAAGATCTTCACAAAATATTCAAAATTCTCATCATTTGGAATTCATAATTCATATTGAATTTTTTGTAAAAGAGATTTTTTTTCTTGGTTAAACTCCTCTGCTTGTGTTGGGAAAATATTTTGTATTTCCAATACATCAGCAATGACTTTATCTTGTTTTCATAAATTATGAAAAAAGCAGCGTTGATAGAAATAGCTCAACACCACTTTTCTCGCATTTATCCTATTTCAGACTTTCATAAACTAATCAAATTAATTGATAAAGACTAAGCTTCAACAACTTTATCCTTTGACTTTGTTTTGATTGTTATAACTTGTTTTCCTTTGTAATATCCACAGTTTGGACAAACTCTATGAGACAATTTTGCTTTTCCACAATTTGTACATTTTGTCACATTGTATTTTGTAGACAAATCTTTCAAAGTTAATCTTTCCCATGTAGAATGTCTTTGGTTACTCTTGTGTACAGATATTTTCTTTCTTGGTCCTATTCCTGCCATTTTTATATTATTCTAAGTGATAAATATTAGCAAATTATTTTTTTGCAACCTTTTTTGCAGCTGGTTTCTTTGCAGCTGGAGCCTTTTTTGCAGCAGGTTTCTTTTCTGCTACTTTCTTTTCTGCTGGTGCCTTTGTAGCAGGAGCTTTTTTAGCTGCAGGAGCTTTTTTCTCTACCTTTTCTGCTGAAGCCTTTGCTACTGGTTTTGTAGCTTTTGCAGCTACTTCCTTTTTTGCTTTTGGAGCCTTTGGAGCTTTTGGAGCTATTTCACAAGGATCAACATTTACTACTGTTTTTAGGTATTTTCTTCCATCAAATCTAGTCTTATTTGTCTTTGAGAATCTTACAACACCATCTACATTAGCATGTATAGAAAAGTCATTTGAAACATATACATTTTTTCATGCTTCGTATTTATTTCCACATTGTCTAACGATGATATTTCAAGCTTTTGCTATTTGTCATCCAAATATTTTGACACCTCTAAACTTTGGTTGTGAATCTCTTAGGTTTTTTGCTGATCATGCAGCCTTCTTATGAGCCATAATAAATACATTAATTGATAAATTTTTAACAGTTGTTTGTTATATAGATTTGCTACTTATTGTCAAGGAGAATTGATTTTTTTCAATTTTTATTCATATCAATGCTCTTTCTTGTAAACTTCTCATACAGGTAGCAATCTTCAGATAATAACGTTTGATTTCAAGTCAGACAAAGTATCGACTGCTCATCTCAATGAAGCTCAAACCATTACTCTGATTGTTTCTTGGAATGATGCAGCTGATAGCCAAGAATCTGTCTCTTTTGCTATGCTTGTCAATCATAATGCCAATCTTCTTCATTCTGCTGGAAGCTTTCATTCAGCTTCTAATTCTTTGTTTATTCTTATGAAGTCTTCGTATTTTACATAAGTTCATGGTATAAATCCAGATTCTCCTGGTTTTTCGATAAACACCTTTGAGAATAGTTGTTTTACTACTACTTCAATGTGTCTATCATTTAATCCTTGTCACTGATCTGAATATACTTTCTTTACTTCTTTGATTATATACTTTTGAGCTTCTAGATCTCATACAATATCTTTGTATTCAGCGATATCCAATGCTCAGTTTGTCAAAATCTGTCATTTATAAACATATGTTCACTCTTCAATTCATTTCAACAAATTCAATCCTTTGTATGATTTCTTTGAAGTCATCTTTATTCAAAGAACTATTCCATCTTTCTTTACTTCCAATACTGTTCATTCTTCTTGAACTTTTTGCTTACTATTTCATTTTGAAGCAAATTCTGCTCATTTCTTCAAGAAATCTCACTTCTTTACTGTAACTTCATAATCATCTTTTAATATATATGGTTTCTTTTGGAAATCAGATACTACATTTAAGTATTTATCTGCTCCTTTTTCTGAGAATGTTACAGTTCCATCAAATGGAGCAACTACTGCAGATTTCTTTGGAGCTCTGATCTCGAATAATTGCTTAATTCTATCAATACCTTGAGACATATCTTCTCAACCAGCAACTCATCCATGGTGGAATGTCTGCATCGTAAGCTGCGTAGCAGGTTCTCAAATTGATTGAGCAGCGATGATTCATACAGGAACTCATACATCTACCAAACGTCTTGTTGCCAAATCCATTCCGTAACATTTCTGACAAACTCCACTTGGTGTCATACAAGTCAATGGAGATCTAAAGTAAACTCCATCTCATTCAACTTCTCATTTGAACATCAATTCTTTTAATGTTCAAATATTTCATTTATCTATCATCTCTCATTTGTTGATGAACATTTCAACTCAATCAACAGTTCATCTTACATCTTTTGCAAGGACTCTTCATGTCAATCTATCTGCAAATTCGTGTTCTCATATCAATTCAGCTTCACTCTTGCTAATATATATTGATTTATCTGTTCCACAATCGTCTGTCCTTACTACTACTTCTTGACTAGAATCACAAAGTTTTCTCGTCAAATATCATGATTCAGCTGTCCTCAAAGCTGTATCGGCTTTTCCTTTTCTTCATGAGTGAGCTGAAATAAAGTATTCAGTTGGTTTCAATCATTCTACGAAACTTCATTTGATAGGAAGTTCGATAATTTCTCATTTTGGATCTACTACCAATCATTTCATTCAAGATATCTGAGTCATGTGCGTCTGTGATCATCTAGCTCCAGAATCTACCATACTGTATAAATCGTTTCCTGGTCTGATAATTCATTTCAAATTATCCTCAACATCTTTCTTTACTTTTGTCCAAACATCTACTACTAATCTGTGTTTCTCTGAATCAGAGAAGAATCATTTGAAGTAGTATTTGTAGATCTCGTTTGCAGCGTCTTCTCAAAGTTTGATAATTCATTCTTTTTCTGCTGGGATCTTCATGTCTGTAATATTGATTGAGTTAGCAGCCCATGTAGAATACTTGAATCAAAGATCTTTGATATCATCAGCAATCTTTACTGTAGTTGCCATATCGTATTTGTCGAATATTACACTCAATAATTGTTTTAATTCTTTCTTTCCTTGTTTTACTCTTGTTCATTTGTATTCTCAAATGCTTCCACAGAATTGTAGATCTTCTGGCAAGATTGAGTTGAAGATTACTCTACCAACTGTAGTTTTCAAAGATTCTCATTTGAATTTCAAAACTATCTTGTCTTTTTCTGTCAAATCTCAGTTTCCGAATGCTTTAAGGACATCCTCTATTGATTCAAAGTATCAAACGATAGGAGTCTTTTCAGCCCATTCATCTTCTGAATCAAAATCTGGATATCTCTTGTCAAAGCAATCAGTCAAGTAATATAATCATAGAACCATGTCTTGAGAATGTGTAATTGTAGGTTCTCAAGATCCTGGTCTCAAAATATTTTTGTCTGAAGCAATAATTTCTCTAGCTTCTTTTTGAGCTTCATCTGATAGTGGAAGATGTACAGCCATCTGATCTCAGTCGAAATCGGCGTTGAATGCTGGACAAACCAATGGATGAAGTCTGATTGTCTTTCATGGCATTAATTTGATTTTGAATGCCTCAATTGACAATCTGTGCAATGTAGGAGCACGATTTAATAATACGTATTTGTCTTTAATTACTTCCTCTAAGAATTTCAAAGCTATTGGAGCTTCTTCTTTAATTAATTTTTCAGCTTGTTTTGGAGTATAAACTATCTTTTTGTCGATAAGTTTTCCAATAATGAATGGTGTAAACATCTTTACTGCGATGTAGATTGGTAATCCACATTCGTCCAATCTCAAGCTTGGTCAAACTGTAATAATAGACCTTCATGAGTAATCAACTCTCTTTCAAAGTAAGTTTTTCCTAAATATTCACTCTTTTCATGAAAGCATATCTGACAAAGATTTGAACACTTTAATTCATGCTCATCACTTTGCTGCTCCTCATCTTTCTCAAACTAATAAATTATTTACTGATTCTTGTAACAATCTAATCTCATTTTTCTTTACTACATCAGGCATTCATACTTGTATCATCTTTCTAAGTCTGATATTTCTCATCAGTACTCTCCTATAATACAAGTTTACATCTGATGAAGCAAATTTTCATCAATCAAGCTGGACAACTGGTCTTACATCAGGTGGAATAACTGGTAATTTTCTGATTACCATATTTTCTGGTTTTACTCCTGATACATACAAATTGATCAATAATTTAATTAATCACATCAATTTTTTCTTTTGTTCTGCTGATCTCAAATGACCATATTCTTCTAATCTTTCTTTAATTTCTTTCTTTACATCAATACTCTTCAACATCTCCAAAATTCATTCTGGACCAGAAACAAATTTTACAATATTTGAATATTTGTAGAATACATTTCTGTAATCACTTTCAAGGATTGTAGAAGCAAAATGCAAATCTGATACGATTGATTTTAATCTATTAAACTCAGTTTCCAATTTTAATTTATTTTCTTCATACAATTTTTCTACTTCTTTTAATTTCTTAGAATTATCTTTTGCTTCTTCTTTTTCTGATTTATATAAATTATCCAATTCTCATAATTTTTCTTGTAATGTTTTCTCCAATTCGTCAATTAATTGTTTCTTTTGTTCTTCTGTGACATTTGATGGAATTGCGTATTTTACGAAAGTTAAAATTCTATCAATTTCATTTGAAGACAATTGTAACAATTGATGAATTCAACCAGTAGGACTTGATTTATACCAAGCATGGATTACTGGTGAAGCCAAATCGATATGTCACATTCTTGCTCTCCTAACCCTTGAACTTGTTACTTCTACTCAACATCTTTCACATACGATTCATTTATATCTCACTCATTTATACTTTCCACAACTACATTCATAGTTCTTTACAGGTCAGAAAATTGTTTCACAAAACAATCAGTGTTGTTTTGGTCTTCATGTCCTATAGTTAACTGTATCTGGATTGTCAACAGCTCAGTGAGATCGCTTTGAAATATCATCCACTGATGCAAGTGTAACAACTATTCAATCAAATTTAGATTTTTGCATGAGAAATAATTTTATTTGAAAATAAATATATGTTTATCATTATTCATCTAATTCTCCACTATCTACCATATCTTCTAACACTTTATCGATAATATCTTCTTTTTCTTCTTGTGTCGTATCAGCATCTTCTTCTCACATATTATCATCATCTGATAATACAGATTCTTTCATTAAATTGTGTAATCATAATTCTTTTATCTTTTCAATTCTTTCTTGTAATATCTCATCCAATTCTTCTTGTGTAACAGTTTGGATATTTTGAGATAATCATTTGAACAAGTATGTAAGCAAATTAAATGATTCTGGTAATCATCCAATAGACAACTTTTGTCATTTAATTATTGATTCATACATCTTATTTCTTCAAACGACATCATCTGATTTTACTGTAAGCATTTCTTGTAATGTATATACAGCAGAATATGCTTCCAAAGCCCAAACTTCCATCTCTCAGAATCTCTGTCATCATTGTCTTGATTTTCCTCATAAAGGTTGCTGAGTAATCAATGAATATGGTCAAACAGATCTTGCATGGATTTTGTCTTCTACCATATGTACTAATTTCAATAGGTGCATGTATCATACTGTAGATTTACTTTCAAATGGTTCACCTGTCTGTCCATCATAAAGTTGAACATGAATCTCATCTTCCAATCATAATTCTTTGATTAATGCTGTGAAGTCATCCAATCCGAATCATGAGAAAGCTCATACTCAGAACTTTATTCCATATTTTTTAGCAATATATCACATTTGAACCTCGAACAACTGTCACAAGTTCATACGTGAAATTACTCACAATGGATTTAATACTACATCAATTGGATCTCATTCCTTTGAGAATGGCATATCCTCTTCTGGAACTACAATTGACACAATACCTTTATTTCAGTGCTTTCAAGCTAATTTATCTCAAACCTCAATCTTTCTTGTTGTAGCTACATATACTTTTACTTTTTTTCTTACTCAAGCCATCAAATTGTCTCATTTTTTAGCATCTAGTATTACTACTTCGATTACTTTTCATTCACTTCCTGATGGCATGTACAATGATGTATCTTTTACGTTCTTTGATTTATCTCCAAAAATTGCTTGAATCAATTTCTCTTCTGGAGTTAATTCTCACTCAGATTTTGGAGTAATCTTTCAAACTAATATATCTCATCATTTTACAATTGATCATATTCTGATAATTCCATCCTCATCCAAATTTTTCAATTTAGACATTGATACTCATGGAATATCGTTCGTTGTTTCTTCAGGTCATAGCTTTGTGTCAGACACCTCGATTTCCTTCTCTTCGATGTGAACCGATGTTAAAGCGTCATTTTTTACTAATCTCTGTGAAAGTACGATAGCATCCTCATAGTTATATCATTTCCATGGCATGAATGCTACTTTCAAGTTCTTTCACATAGCTAATTCTCCATTTTCTGCGTTTGGTCATTCAGCTAATACGTCTCATTTTGTTACTTTTTGTCACAATGAAACTCTAGCTTTTTGATGAATACAAGATTTAGCGTTTGATCTCTTGTAAACTGTCAATGTATATTCTTTGATTCATGATTTATATTTTACTTTAATTCTCTTTCAATCTACATAAACCACTTCTCCATCATCTTCTGCCAATATAACAGCGTGTGTTTGCTTAATCATGCTTTCCAGTCATGTTCCAACTAATGGAGCATCATTTTGAAGCAATGGTAATCACTGTCTGTGTTGGTTTGTTCCCATTGATGCACGTACAGCATCGTTATGATCCAAGAAAGGGATCAAAGATGTATTTGGAGAGAATATTTGTGATGGATTTACATCGACATGTGTGATATCTTTTACATGAAGTGTAATCATCTCATCAAAGTGTCTTGCAGCGACACGTTTTGATGTAATATTTCCAAATTCATCTGTAGATACTGTAGCATCTGCTATATAATATTTTTCATCCAATTCTGGAGAAATGTATTCAACTTCAGTAGTAACGAAAGGCTTTACTTTTATAGTACTGTTTGTCTTTCCATACATTTTTTCGATTGTTGCAGCTGCTTTTTCGTCTATCATATTATCCTCAGCAACTATAACTTTCTTTGTCTCTTTCCCTTTTGCATCCAATTCTACTATATCACGATCAGCTATCCTATTTACTAATAGATCTTTTTTAGCTTCAACTTCTTTTCAAACTTTGAATGCTGGAGTTTCAAGGAATCATTCTTCATTTATACGAGAGTACAATGATTGGTAAGTAACCAATCAAATGTTTTGTCACTCTGGCGTCTCAATAGGACAAATTCTTCCATAGTGAGATGCGTGAACGTCACGCACTTCAAATTTAGCTGTCTCTCTCTTTAGTCATCCAGGTCAAAGAGCTGTAATCCTTCTTTTGTGCTCTAATTCAGACAAAGGATTAATTTGATCTAAGAACTGAGACAATTGAGATGTAGCAAAGAAACTCTTTATTGAGTTATCTATGATTTTGAAGTTTACGATATCTGTAATTTTCAATTGATTTTCCATATTTAGGACAGACAATTTTCATTTTACAGATTTTGTAAATTTTCTCATTACAGGTCATAAGTGAGCGTACAATATTTCTCACATTGTCCTAACCCTCTTATTTGATAGATGATCAGAATCATCTACATAATATCATTTCTTTAAGTTTGATAGATTTAACAAATATTTAATTGCAGCAACCATATCTTCTCAATCAAACAAATTTGATTCAGCTGCATCCAATGGCTTATTTAATGATAGCTTTGCATTTATTTTTCTCCTTGCTATCCTTCAGATATGAATTCTCTCTAGATTTAAGAATTGATTTTTGATGTAGTCTAAAGCACTGTAATTATCAATCAATTCTCCTGGTCTCAATTTATTGTAGATATATTCAGCAGCAGACAAAGCATCTGTTGTTGGATCTTTTTTCAAAGTAATTCAGATGAAATCTGTATCTTCTTCATCCAAACAATCTGCGAATAATTCTCTGATACTTTCATCTGTCTCTGCTCCAAATATTCTAAGCAATGTAGTAATTGGGAATTTTCTTGATTTATTTACTCTGACTACGATAACTCATGATTTTTCTACTTTTGTCTCTATCCATGGTCATCTCTCAGGTATAATTTTGAAACCATATCAGAAATCTTTCTTGTTGTAGAATATTCAGTACGATCTAATTATCTGAGAAATTATGACTCTCTCTACTCAGTTGATTATGTATGAAGCAGATGGAGTCATTAATGGTAATGTACCAATATTTGCACGTTTTGTAAACAAAACCTTTTCTGCTGGTTTCTTTCATTCTTCTTCTACTCTTTCTACTAATTTTACTTTTCAAGAAATTACTCAACCATAGGTCAATTCTTTCTTTTTACATTCATCAATAGAATTTTGTGGTTCAGAAACTTTTACTTCAGAAATTGTGACATACATCTTTTCTCAAGCAATATCCCAAATAGGATTGATGTCTTCAAATAATTGATTCAAATAAGTATCTATAAAGCTCTGAAATCACTTTTTCTGTAAATCCAAAAGATCTGGATATTCCTCAAAATTTTTTGGTTTGTTCAAATAGTATCTACCATCTTTGTAGTAGAATTTTTGGAAAACTGCTGGCAATTCTTTTTGTGATACTGTAGCAGAAACTTGAGTGTTTTTTGTTGTTTTTTTTGTAGGCATGTTATTTGAAATAATTTAGGGAAAGTAAACGAAACTGTGAGATTTTTCTTTTTATAAAACGCAAAAAGCACCAGAACGTGCTTTTGGTTTATTTTCTAGACTAATCTTTTTGTGGTGTTAATTGCTTTCTTCCTTTTCTTCTCCTATTTGCAAGGACTCTCCTACCTGTCCATGTCCTCATTCTCTCTCTGAATCAGTGAGTTTTTAACCTCTTACTCCATTTATATTTTCTGATCCTTTTTAACTTACTTGCCATTTTAGTCTAATATATAGATAAAAATACTGTATATTTTATTTGCAAAAATAGAATTTTTTGTATCAAAACTATTTCTTTATGAATTCAAGTAATCCAAAATTTCTAGCTCTGATTATCTCTTGTCTCAATTTCTTTTGTGTGCTTACACAGTTCTTCGTATATCTTCTTGGTTTGATGTTTCCAAATCTTGTTAAGTATTTTTTCAAGATTGCTACAGCTTTCCAATTGATATATTTATCATTTTCTGGCAAAGACAAGAATGTTACTCTATTTCCAAATCTCTTGTCATCTCGTGAATCCATAATTTTTTCTAGTTCTTTTTGTAGCTTTTCATATTCAAACATTTCTTGATTTTGTCCCATTCTCAAGATATCATATCTTACTAGAGCATTTGTATACAAAAGGCTTTTTCTCAAGTCTTGTAATTTTTCATTATCCAAATTTAGATAATAAGAAACATAGTAAACTGAGTTATTACCTTTTTGTCCTTTAATGTCGTATGATGTTTCATGTATTCCCATTTCATCTTTAAGCAAGATACTGTCTTTGAAATCTTTTTCGATCTTTGACAACAACTCATTTCTCTCAGATTCTTGGATTTGAGACTTTAACATTAAAACTAATTCGTACTTTTGCATTATAAAAAACTTAATAAATAAACTTTTTAATCGCTATTTTATAGCTAATCTTATATAAGAGTTAACTTTGAATCATGCTGGCAAAATATCTTTAATCTTTTTTGCTCAATCTCTGATATATTCTTGTTCCAATAATACATCTTCTGCTAATGCTTTATTTAATTTTCATTTTAATATTTGATCAATCATATTTGCAGGTTTTCCAGATTCTAATAGTTCTTGGCGGAATTTTTCTTCCATAGAACTTACTAAATCACTTGGTATAGAATCGAAATCCAAGTATGTAGGATTCATAGCAGCAACTTGCAAAGCTACTTCTTTTGCTATGTCTTCATCATCTCATTCGTAGAATACTATAGATGCTACTTTATTTCCTGGATGATTGTAAACAAAACCTTTTTGATCTGTGTACAACATATCTTTTAGTTGCATATTTTCTCATAATGATCATACAGCTTCTTTTACTAACTTATCTAATTCCTCAACTAAAGCAGCTGGTGCTTCTTCTTTTGAATTAAACAATTCGTTTTGTGCCATTATTTTGTCTAATAATGTATCACACAAAGATTGGAATCATTCATTCTTTGCAACAAAATCTGTCTCACACAAAAGTTTGATTCCACAAATTTTTCCATCTTTACTTACAATTTTTACTGTTCATTCTTTTGTCTCTCTATCTGCTTTCTTTCATGCTTTCAAAATTCCTTTTTCTTTTAGAATATCTTGTGCTTTATCAAAATCTCAATTTGCTTCTACCAATGCATCTTTACAATCTTTCATAGGTGCAAATGTAGCTTCTCTAAGCTGTTTTAATAGGTTCATATCTATACCCATGTTTGTATTTTTTGATTATAAAACAACACTTGCCAAATACTAGGCCTTGTCTGATTCCTCAACATCTTCTTCTAAACTTGTCTCTTTTGTCTGTTGTTCTTGTATTTTAGCCTCATTTGAAGCTATATCTTTTTCTAACTCTGAAGATTGGCTTGAAACTGGTTTTTCACCATCTACTCAAGTAGACTTGATTCATAATTCAAACAAATCTAGAAACCATCATCAGATACCAGCTGGTAATGTGAATGCAACATTTTTTGAATCATCAAAATACTTTCAATTAAATGCATTTACAAAACTAGCTGCAAGAATTCATAGCAAAATAGCTAAGACAAAGACTCATATCCATTTAATAATTGGTATAAATGAAATTAATACTATAGGTAACAGCAAAGTCCACAATCCTATAGCCTGTTTCAAATGATATAATTCAAATGGACTAAACTCTTTTTTGGAAAGAGACACAAAGATACCAAAAAACAGATACATCATGCTAGCTCTCTTTTTTTCTGAGCTACCTGGGATATACTTATTTTCATTTTCTGGCTTTTGTTCTTTCTCTCAAGAAGTGATGTCTTTTAATTTCATATAGACCTAGAATTAAGATAATATATAATTCATTACAAAATCTAAGCTCTTATAACTCAACATATTTGCAATAATATCATTTTCTCACAAATATTTGTTGTAATTTGTAGATGCTATAACGATACTATCTACATCTGTTTGTAATTCTACTTCTCTGATGAAACTCTTCATCATAGATCCATCTACAACTATAACTAGACCTGGTTTTTGAGTAAGTCATTTAACTCATTCATAAACTTTCTTTGCTCTAGTTAAATTTCTTTTGTAAATAGATTGCTCTTTTTTTGTAAGAGATTCAAATTCTTCAGATTCCAAAAATGAACTCATCTTGTTCATAGAATTGATTCTAGCTTTGAATGTATCAAAATTAGTTAAAAATCCTCCAGGAGCTTTGTAGTTTAAGTAAGCTACTCCGTATTTTTCTCCTAAATTCTTTACTTCTTCTGAGTACATTTTCTTTTCACAAACAATCAAGATATCTTTTCATGATTTTCTAACATCTTGAACTTTTTTCTTTGCATTGTTCAATTGTTCCAAAATCATTTCTGGATTTAATACAACAATATTGTTTACTATATCCAATCGATACTTGTTTGTTTTTGGATGAGCTTCACTTTTTAGTGTACCGATATGTACTTGTGCATCTACTATATCTTTTACAGTAACACTCATTATCAATTTTCTAAATAAAAATAAATAACTTTAAGTTTGTATAGCAAATCTCAAAAAATTTGCTAAAGCAAAAACTATTTTACAGTTACTGTAGCTCCAGCTTCTGCTAATTTTGCTTTGAATGCTTCGATTTCATCATCTTTTGCATTTTCTTTGATAATACAAGGAGCTTTTTCAACTAAGTCTTTTGCTTCTTTTAATCAAAGTCCTAACAATTCTTTTACAACTTTGATTACAGAAATCTTTTGTCCTCATACTTCTGTAAGTTCGATGTTTGAAGCTGAATCTCATCCAGCAGCTCAAGCGTCTCAAGCAGCAGGTGCTCATGCAGCAACAACTGTAGCAGCAGCGCTAACTCCAAATTCTTCTTCCATAGCTTTTACAAGTTGATTTAATTCAACAGCACTCATCTCTTTTACTAAATCCATAACTTTTTGTGCATTGTTTGACAATTCCATTCTCAATAATATTAATAAGTAAATAAATATACATATATAGTGTCGTAAACGACATTATTTCTTTTGGGCAATTTGATCCAATGTAGCAACAAAATGTTGTACAGGATAATTCAACAACCATACCAACTTTGACAAAGATTCTTCTTTTGTTGGTGTATTTGCTAACTCTGTAACATAAGCTCAATCTTTCCACTCTTTATCAAACCATCAACCTAAGAACTCGAATTCAGCTTTTCATTCTTTATCCTTTTTGAATTCTTTTATGTATTTGCTGATAGTCTTCATAGGACCAAATTCATCTCCATTTGCATAAACAGCTACAGCTGCTCATGGCATTTGGTCTAGATTTATTTCTGAATATCAAGCTTCTTTCAAAGCTCTCAAAAATAATTTCTTTCTAATTACATTAAATTTTCACTCTTGTCAGAGTATCTCTCTCCTAACATTTGTAGAAGTAGAAACAGGCAAAGCTGATTCTTTTATCAAGATTAAATTTTTTGCACCTTGCAAATCTTGAACATACTGTTTAATCAAATCTTGTTTCTTTTCTTTGGTAATAGCCATTTTAAATATTCAATTCCTATTTAAAAAAAGACCACTCAGAGATTGGTCATAACAAAAATCATGTTTTTGATATAACCTAGGTGGGAACTTACGTCTTGCTAAAATTGACTGCCTACTGTCTCTGGTAATTCGACAATAATGTACTAATTTAGACACAAAAATCAAGAGATTTTTATGAAATTTTGCTTAACAAAAAAATCCCCAGAACTCAATCTAGGGATTTTCATTTTGATTATTAATTTATTTTGATGCTTTATATTCTGCCCATTTTTGATTTAATACTTCTCTTGTTTTAGGTCAAACATTTCATCTTGATGCACTTGTATCATCAGCTGCCAATATTCACATAGCTATCTGGAAATCAAATACTGCATTTATTGTATTATTGTCGAAAGTGTTGTTTATATCACCGTTGTAATATCACAAACTCTTCAATAATCTTTGTAAGTCTCAAATTCTACCATAAATTTGTCATTTCCTATATGCTTCTGTAAAATAAGCCTCAACTTCCTGTTCCTCCTTAGGCTCATTTGCAACTTCATGTGCAGATGTGTTTGTATTTTCATTTGATACAGCTGGTTCTGTAGAAGTACTTACAGTATTACTACCCTTTGAACTTCTCATAAGCATAAGCATCACATATCCTCTCAACTCTTCCAATGTAGGATCATCATTTGTTATGATTCACGCTTCTTTTAATTTTGCTAGATGAGTTGTATAATATGCATCTTCTCCATCCTCTATTCCAAACAACAATCTAGACAATGCTGTACCAAATTGTGCTCTAGTTACTGTCTCGTATGGCAAGAATTTATTGTCTGGCATATTGATTCACATAATTCCTAATTTGTATGCAAGTGTAACTCCATTAGCATATTCTGCATCTAAGTCAGCGCTTACATCAACGAATGTTGGAACCTCAACGTCAGCTGGAGATTTTCCAAGAACGTTTATAGCATATTGACTCAACATTTTTGCCATAGCAATCCTTGTCAATCCATCAAGCATCTCTGCTTCATCAATAGATTTCATAGTCGTAATTCCATTTGCATAAGCGAATTCATAAGCTTCGTTCATTTCATTCGTGTATCCGTTTGCAGCAACTCCTTGAGGATCTACCGTTGGAGTATCTGCTCATGTATTAACATCTCAAGTATTTATATCTCAAGTTTTGTTTGATGTTGTTGTAGTTCAACCACCTCCTGCTCAACAACTAGAAGTACTCCATTTAGATATTAATGCAATATTTCATGTAACAACAGAATTAAAATCATAAGCTACACCATTTAATTGCCATTCAACAAAAGTTTTACAACCTTGTGCTGCTGGATCTGCTGGTTTTTCTACTTTATCTCAATTATTCACAACTCATGTATTTGTTCAATCAAATGTTACAGTTCGCTGTGATTGACCTGCTTTTGGTGTAGTATATTTCGTAGCTCAATCTACTTTAACGACAATATCTCATCAATTTTCAGTTCATGAACTAACGGCAGTTCTTGTAGGATCTTCTTGTTTTCAACCACTTGTTAATATATCATCTATTCAAAATAGACTACCATCTGATATAAATTGCGTTGTATTATAAATTCAATCTACATTACAGTTTGAAAAGCTAGCATCCCATTGTGATACTTTTGGATAATCTCTTGCTTCATGTATCATTACAGGTAATTTAGAAGAGTCAGTTGATGAAGTATTCTTAAAATTTACTCAATTAAAGCTTACAGTATGTCTTACAGTGTTATCTCATTTATCCCAAAGATTTACATTACGTCAATATTCATTTGTAAATATTACATTTGTAAATGCCGCTGTATTATAAACTTGAACATTATATGCATTTGAACTTTCTCAACTTGCAGAATTTTTAACAAAATTACAATCTTCAAATTCCATTTCTGAGTCTACATATAGAGTACCATCTATTATACAATCTTTTAATGAAATTTTTCAATCACTTCCTATATAATGTTTATAATCTTGACCTTTTACTCATTTTAATACAAATGATACATTTTCAAAATTTGTTCATCACTTTACTTCAGCAATTTTTCAATTTGATGAATTTGATACAGAATGAGTAAATACAACTCATTCAACAGCTCATTTAATTGTTATAGCTGTTGAGACATCTGGTAGTGTATATTCTCATGACTTCAAAATTTCTACTGTCTGTCATTCAGTTGCTACTGAAATTGCTGCATCTACAGTAGAATATCCATTTTCTCAGATTGTAGCTGCTGGATCGTAACTGATAACATATGCTCATTCTCCATCTGAAGTTGCAACATATCATTCATTTAACATGCTCGTAACGCCAGGCATGTTTGTACAAGATTTTGGGTCATCAGTTCCATTGTCACAGTTATTGTAATTACAATTTACTCATGCTGTTATATCTTGGTAAGGTTTTAATGTTCATGATTTTATTTCATATTCTCACAGATTAGACCTAGAAAATCTTCATTGCAAATATCAACCATTAACAATAATTTTTCATGGAACATATAAATCAGAATCTGTTGTAGATGGTGTATTACATTTATTTGTATTTGCTCATGCATAAATTACTTTTTGAGGTTTTCAACTATCAGTTGGTTGTGCCGTAAATCTTCATCAATTTATCGTTATTAAACTATCTACCACTGAATGTATTGCCGCTCTATTTCATGACTTTGTACCAATAAAATTTCATGAATTAATAGTCACCTCTGAATCTGTACCATATGCATATACTGCAGTTCATCCTTGATATGATCAATTATTTATAGTTGCTTTTCATCAACTTTTTACAACAATGGCCGTTCCATCATTATTATCTGTAGGAATTCATACAAATCAAGTTCATTCTATTGTTAGATTACCATTAGTTCCAACAAAAATTACATTTCAATTAGTCTTTTCAATATTATATCCATTTAAATCTAATGTCATTGTTGTGTTTTCTATCATTAACATATTAGTTAATGATACATTATTTTCCAATTTTACTGTTTTCCCATTAGCTTGTGCAATAGCATCGACTAATGAGTCATAAGATACTCCTCAAATACTA